>Ga0184640_10000174_pt1 | contig 15623 bp, 13 predicted proteins | sample PLM31_200_b2_FD_133161 | JGI IMG/M metagenome (GOLD analysis project Ga0184640, IMG submission 133161) | Groundwater sediment microbial communities from an aquifer in East River, Colorado, USA - PLM3-1_200_b2 | ecosystem: Environmental > Terrestrial > Soil > Riparian zone | place: USA: East...
GTTCAGGAATACGTCAGTGACCGTCGGCGGATGACCTATTATGAGGAGTGGGTGGAAGCGGAAGGGCTGGAGCTCATCAAGGGTTTTCATGTCGACGATCTTGCCCGCGTGGCGGTGCGCCCCTGGAAGAGAGTCGGGGGATTGGCCGCGGTGATCGACCTCGAAGGAACGGGCGACCTCGTGGGCGCTTATATCTGTGAGATCGACGGGGGAAAAGAGCTCAAGCCGAAGCGCCACGTCTATGAAGAGCTGGTGTTTGTCGTTTCCGGCCGGGGCGCCACTTCGGTCTGGTACGAGGGGCGGCCGAAGCAGACTTTCGAATGGGAGCCGGGGAGCCTCTTTTCCATCCCGCTCAATGCCTGGCATCAGCACTTCAATGTAGACGGCCACGCGCCGGCGCGCTATCTCGCCATCACCACGGCCCCCATGATCATGAGTCATTATCGTCAAGAGGCTTTTATCTTCGACAACCCGTGCGCTTTTGCCGATCGGTACGAAGAAGCGAGCGATTATTTTACGCGCTCGCGGCTGATTCGGGCGGGATTCGCGGGCTATCGTCCGCGCAATGTCCTGGAGACCAACCTCGTGGCCAATGTCCATGAGGTGGCTTTACAGCCGAGCTTCCGGGGCAGGGGGACGGGCGGGATCCAGATCGATCAGGCCGGCGGGGTGTTGGGCGCGCACATTTCGCAGGTGCCGGGCGGAACCTATACCAAGATCCACCGCCACGGCCCCGGCGCCCACGTGCTCTGGATCGAGGGAGAAGGCTACACCTTGACTTGGCCGGACGGCGCAACAAAAAGACATAGGGTGGATTGGAAGCCGTTGACCATGCTCGTGCCGCCGACCTGGTGGTGGCACCAGCACTGCGTGGTCTCGAAGACGCCGGCCAAGCATCTCGCCCTGAAGTTGAACGCGACCCGGCGGCCGATGACCCATCTCCACGACGAATCCATGACGAGCACTCGAGAGGGCGGCAATCAGATAGAGTACGAGGATTTCGGCGCCGAGCTGACGGCGGAGGTCAACGCGCTTTTTATCGAAGAATGCAAGAAGCGCGGTACTCCGGTCCGGATGGATCAGCCGCTGGATTTCTGAATTTTTGAAAGGAGCTTGCACTCAATGGAACCCAAGAATCGCGAAGACTACGAAAAGCTCTCGATGGAGCTCGTGACTTTTGCCAAGGACGAGCTGGAGCGGAGAAAAAAAGCGCCGGTCCACGTCTCGCGGGAATACGTCGAGAAGCAGATGGAGGTTTATCACCACATCCTGATCTTTGATCCGCGGATCGGCTCGAACCAGAAGAGCTTTCGCTTCTGGAAAGGAAGAATCGACGGGACGCAGCGAAGCATCGAGTGGAAATATCTCGGCCACCGACACACCGTCGAAGCCGTGATTTATGTGGAAGGAGGAGAAGGCTATAGCGTTATCGACGGTAAAGACTACCCGTGGAAGCCGGGAGACTTTCTCTGCGTTCCGGTCTTTGCCTGGCACCGTCACGTCGTCACCAAAGGGGACGAAATGGTCTATTTCGCGGCCACGACCGGCCCGCTTTCCATGTATATGGGGATCGCCGTCTATGAAGATGAGCGCTACCCGGAACATTGGGTTTTCGCGCAAAAGGGGGAGGAGGAATTGAGAGGGCTCATTCCCGGGAAGAGCGGCGTGCCGGACGGCAGCACCAAAGTCGTCTTCGGGAGCGGCGAGGCCAAGCCCCGGAGCCGCACGGACGAGCTCTATTTCAACACCCTCGACTTCGCCGAGAAAGAGGAGAAGGACCGCCGGGCGGGAAAGGTCCTCGTGCGCTGGGAGGATTTGAAATTCGAGCCCACCCGAATGGGGAGCGTCGCCCTCGTGGTGGACCCGGCTGTCGGTTTCCACGTTCGGACTCTGGGCACTCTGGTGGCGGAGATCCCGGCGGGAAAACGGTCCGGCGCCCATCGTCATGTGTACGAAGAGACGAACTACGTGATTTCAGGGCAGGGCTACAGCATCATCGAGGACCAGCGCTACGAGTGGAAGAAGGGCGACTCCCTATGCATTCCGCTTTTCGCCTGGCACCAGCATTTCAACACGGGCAAGGAGACGGCGCATTTTCTGGTCCACCACAATCGCCCCTACCAGGAGAACATGGGATTTCTGATGGTCCAGCACGGCGAAGACGCGGACTATTGATTTTTTCCTTCATTTCCACAATCGCGGGTCATAGTGGAATGGAGCGGGCTTGTTGATGCGAATCCGCCTAAAATCGCGATGGGCCGGGTTGACTAGGTAATTAAATTCCTCCGGGATCAGTGCCGAGGGGACGGCCAGAACCAACATGGAGCCCTTCTTTATCCACGCCGTTCCAATATCTTGTAAGGCGTCCGGGGCCGGATAGCGCCGCCAGCCCTCAGGAAGATCCGCGGGCGCAATAGACTCGATTGCGGCGCTTTGCGGAATGTCAGCTGAGATGGCTATGAGATGCTCGGGCGCGATATCCGGATCCACATGGACAAAATATTCTAGCGCCGCTAAAGACAGTGCCCCGGACGTATAGACGACGGGAGCGCCCGGGTGGTTCCACCGCCCTCCATAACGGCGGGCTCCAGCGCCATCAAAGGCCTGATGGCTCCTGGAACAGATGCGCCAGACGCGCACTAGCTCATGACACCGTGTTCGACGCGGCCCAGAATATCTTCGACCTGCCTGGCGCCGATGTCGCTATCCAGAACCTCTAGAGGGACCTGATTCGCCAGGGCGTGGTTGGGTCTCCGCAGCCATTGCGCGGCTTTTTCCTCGCTTCCCAAGACCTCAGCGGCCTGGGCGCCGATACGCGCGAGCCGAAGCAGTCGATCCGACTCGTCGGTATGAAACCTCTTGCTCTTCTTTCGACGGGCGAGGGTACGCTGCGGCAAGCGCAGGACGCTCGCGGCCTCTTCGCGGTCCAGGCCGAATTTAGCCATCACCACCTCCATGGAGGCGTAAGGCAGCCCCGCGTTTACGGTCTCTCGAAGCTCATCCAAGTTGGAGATGCGCCGTCTGAGAACTTTCCGGCCTCCTAACACGCCGACGATGGATTCTGTGCGCAGCATGGTCTGCCTCCTGAGCAACCAATTTGGCCTAATTTTACTGCCAGATGGCATCCCTGTCAACTCCGCCGATCCCCCCTGGTGGTGGCGCTTCAACACGGGTAAGGAGACGGCGCATTTTCTGGTCCACCACAATCGCCCCTACCAGGAGAACATGGGATTTCTGATGGTCCAGCACGGCGAAGACGCGGATTATTGACGAAGACGCGGGCTACCTACGCGACGACTAACGCAGTCGTGGAATAATGTTGAGTGTGGGATCAATAAAATCCTGAACCTACGATAAAGGACAGCGCGGCCAAAAGATTGGACACTCCCACTGCAAGATTGTATAGAATGAAGGGCCTGACCCCAAAATTCTGACCCCAAAATTTCTGATTCACTGATATTGACAAAACCTGGACTAGTTAATGCCTGCGCCTACGGATTGGCTCACCTGGGGCTCGCCGAGATCGCGGATCGCGGGATAGACCTCTTTCGCAAAAAGCTCCATGCTGCGGCGGGTTTCCTCTGCGGTCATGAAGCCGGCCTGGTTCATCATGAGCAGGTGGCCCACGCCGCAGCGCTCGTGGAGATATTTGATTTTCTCGATCACCGTCTTCGGCGTGCCGGAAATGACGACCCCCTCCGCCTTCAGTTCCTCCCAGCTCCGCGTGTAGCGCTTCATCTTTTCGGGATCGTAAAAGTTGGCCAGACCTTCCGGAGGTAGGAATCCGTTGGGCGCGAAGAAGCCCACGGGTCTTTTCCGGTGTAGATACCAGAGAAGTTTTTTCCCGACCTCTTCCGCCTGCTTTTCAGTCTCCGCGGTGTAGGTGAGTCCCAGATAAGCGAACTTTTCCGGTCCCGGCTCGGGATATTTCATCTCCCGGCAGCGGGCGCGGTAGGCGTTGAAAAGGGCGTCGGTCTGCTCGTAGGAGCTGAGAAAAGCGCAGAATGTATAGTGATGATCGGCGACCCAGGCGGCGCCGGAGGGCTGCGTGCCCGTGATCCAGACGGGCGGATGCGGCTGCTGGTAGGGGCGCGGCCAGGGATTCGCGTAGCGGAAATGATAATGCTTCCCCTCCCAGTTGAACACCTCCTGCGCGGTCCACGCGCGCAGGATCAGATCGTGGGCCTCCTCCATCCGCTCGCGCGTCTGCGCGGGATTGGTGTTGGCCGGATGGATCTCCGTGCCCACGCCGCGCACGAAGCCGCAGATGATCCTCCCGCCGGAGATCACGTCCAGCATGGCAGTGTCCTCGGCGACCTGAACGGGATTGCGATGGGGCAGGGGATATCCCACGATCGCGATCTTCGCCTGCTGCGTCCGTCGAATCAGCGCCGCGGCGCTGATGGATACGTTGACATCGAGGCAGGTCGCGGTCGCGTGGTGCTCGTTGAGCATGATGTTGAGTCCCAGCTCGTCCGCGTACTCGTACTCGTCCAGATAGCGGTTGTAAAGCTCGTGGCCCTTCTTGGGATCGAAGAAGCGGTTGGGGAGCGTGACCCGCATCGTGCCGTAGCGATCCTCGGCGTCGTCGGGGAGAAAGGGATAGGGCATCTCGGTGAAGTGATAGGCCAGCATTTCTTCAATCTCCTCCCGCATGCTGAATATGCTGCGCGCCGGCCTGGGAATCTCTCTCAGGTCCGATGCAATACGCGCGTGCTACGCTCTACGGAGGATACGCTTGATGCTCCTCGATCGATGCATCGGCCCTTCGAGATCTCCCCAGGCCGGCGCGTGTTGATGTCGTTTGTGAGCAGCTCTTTTTCAACGCTCTTTCAGGAACTCCGTCACCGCGCGCGCAAATTCCTCGGGCTGTTCCAGGTAAGGGTAGTGGCCGGCCCGTGAAATGATTTTGAACCGGGAGCCGGGAATCGACTCGTGATAGATCCGGCCGTATTCCAGGGAAACGACACGGTCGCTTTCTCCCCAGACGACGAGGGTCGGAATTTTGACGCGGGCCAGGCGACGTTTGAGCTTGGGGTTATGCATGAAGGGATTCCATCCGAGCATGTGCGCGGTCTGGCGCCGCCGCAGCGCTTCGACGAGCTCCTCCTGACTGAGTCCGGGCGCTCCCGGCGCTTTGACCCCATTGGCTTTCGCTGGGTCGTGCCGCGTCGCGCGCAGAAGCTCGTCGTAGTTCATCACGAAAAGGTCGGCGATATCGCGTACCCAGGGCTCCGAGATTTTGATCCCGAAAGCATCCACTAAGACCAGCCGGTCGATATTATCCTGACCCCGGATCGCCATCTCCGCCGCGATCCAACCGCCGAAGCCCGCTCCTAAGAGATGAACCGGACCGAGATCGAGCCGGGCGATCGCATCGAGCATCAAATAGACGAGATCCTCCGAGCTGTCCATCCATTGCGGCAGCGGCGCGCGGCCAAAGCCGGGGAGAGAGGGCACAAGGAGAGAAAAGTGGGCGGCGAGCTTCTCATGATAGGGCAGGATCTCGAATCCGTCGTCGATTCCTTGAAGCAAAAAGAGCGGAGAGCCACTTCCTCCCGCCCGGTATTCGAGCTCCCCGTCCCCGACCGATACGCTCCCTATGCGCCAATCGACTCCCATAGTCCCCCGGAGATCATCTCTTGCGCTACGGCCTTCTCGCGGCAAGATACTATCCAAATGATTACCCCGTTACAATATTGCCAAGAGCATGGAAGCGGAGGGGACTTGCTCCTCCGCGGGAGCCGATGGGCCTCTGCTTCTCTGCTCCGGTGCGGTTAACGGTCAAGTGACTTCTCTCACGAACCTTTAGTGTCGGACGTCTCCCGTCTTCGGAGCAAACCCCCTCCGCTTTTTCACCGTCTGTACGTTCCGATGGGAGGAAACCTGAGGCTGGAAGGTTTTCTCCCGAGGAACCACAATAAAGATACCGCTGAGTAAGGATTATTTTTTTAGGGTCTCTGGAACTTGTGTGCCGACGAGGAAGGCGACGCTAAAGGCGGTCAGGCAGAGAAATAAAAAAGAGGCGGTAAAACCCTGATACTCGGAAATCAAAGTAAAAAGTGTGGGACTCAAGACGGTGCCGATTTCCTGAACCATGCGCCACGTTCCGAAGAATTGGCCGCGCGCGTCGGCCGGCGCGAGATCGGAGCCCAGGGTCTGCATCGAGCCGCTGGTAACGCCCTGGGAGAAATTGACGCAGAGATACGCCGCAACGAAAACGGGGAACGACCAATGAAAGTTAGCGACGAGGGCCATGAAAATGAAACTCAATCCCAGAAGTGAAAATCCCGGCACGATGGTCGCCTTTCTCCCGAACCGGTCCATAAGATATCCCGCGGCGAAGGTAAGGGGTATGCCGATTGCGCTGTTGATCGCATTGAGAATGCCGAGCATTTTGGGGCCGATGTCGTAGGTGTAGACGGCGTAGAGATCGAGCGTGCCGCCCCAAATAACGCCCCGGGTCAGGGCGACCAGGAATTGAACCCCTAAAAGTAGCATGATGGGAAAGACCAGCAGCGAGAAGCGAGACGTGCCGGGGTGCGGTCCTTCATGCGCCGAGACGGCGCTCTCTCCCGCGGACCGAGAGGGAGCCGTCTCCCGGATCATTTTGAAGCTCGGGATAATGGCGATGATGCATAACAGCCCGTGAAGGAGAAAAGGTATCCTGATATCCCAGGCCGCCGTAAAGCCGCCCACTGCCGGGCCGAGTAACCTGCCGATGCCCTCCAGCCCGATCATCCCGGTAATCTGGCGGCCGCGTTGTCTGGCGGCACCGGTATCGGCAATGATCGCCAGCCGGGCTATGAGCCACATCTGGGAGGCCCATCCGCCCAGGAAGCGATAGAAGAGGAGCTCCGGAAAAGAATGCGCGACCGCTATCAAAAAGGAAGAGATCGCCGTCAGCAACGGGCCGGCCAGGATCATCTTCCGCCGGCCGATCCGGTCGATCAGATAGCCGGTCGGAAGACTCGAGAGCAGAGAGCCGACCATATGGACGATGATGACCAAAGACGCGACGCCGAAGCTGATGTCAAATGACTTGGTGTACACCGGGAGCGCCGGAGTGGCGATGCCGGTTCCCAGAGCGAGGATCAACGCCGGCAAGTAGAGCGACAGGACGTTTTGCGAGGAAAAGATACCCGCCTCTTTTTTTTCTTCTGGGTCGCTCATTTCAATCGGACTATGAAAGGATGAAAAGAGAAAGTCCCCTGGTGGGCATTATGAAAAAATCCCAGTCGCCGGAGATTGCCAGTTCAGGCCCGGAGTGTCAACTCGATTACGGCTTCATCGCTACACACTCTCCGACGAAGATCTCCTCCAACTTGACTCTTTGATCCCCCATAGGATAGAGGCTTGGAGAGCAGTACCGAAGGAGGTCTTCCGAATCCTATGGCGGCGGATGAAGACGGGTTGCTGAATCATTGGGGCACCTATAACCGGTGGGTGGAGTCGCAGAAGATACCGGTCTACACCGGATACTATATCGAAGATTTGAAAACCCTCGCGCTGGGAGAATGGGCGGCCCGAGGGTGCCGGGGAGCGTTCTTACAACTAGAAGGGCAGGTCGGTTTTACCGAGACCTATGTCACGGAGGTCGCTCCGGGTGAGACCATTCCTTCTCATCGGATGCTCCTGAACGAAGTGATCTATGTCGTCGAAGGGCGCGGCCTGACCACGGTATCGGCAGGAGAAGGGCGGCCCAAGAGGACCTTCGAATGGCAAAAGCACAGCATGTTTTTGATCCCGGGGAATTACAGCTACCAGTTGAGCAATACGCAGGGAAATCAACCGGCGCGGTTGCTCCACTGCAATCACCTGCCGAACGTCATGGCGATCATCCCGGACCCGGACTTCTTCTTCAAAAATCCCCTGGTGGATCCTGGAATCCTCTACGCCGACAGCGGAGATCCATTTTACTCCGAGGCTCAAGTAGTTCGGAATCCCGGCCTCGGGGATCGGCCCGAACGGAAAATTTGGACCGGCAATTTTTTCCCGGATATGAAGGCATGGGACCGGCTGGATCCTTTCAAGGGGCGGGGCGCCGGAGGGCACGTAGTCTGGATCCGGTTTCCACGCTCCGCCATCTCGGGCCATATGTCGGTGTTTCCGGCGCGGACCTATAAAAAGGCTCATCGCCACGGCCCGGGTCCGGTCATCGTGATCCCCGCCGGCGAGGGGTACTCCATTCTTTGGCAGGAGGGGAAAGAGAAGATTGTGATCCCGTGGCACGAGGGCAGCATCTTTACGCCGCCGGCCGGCTGGTTTCACCAGCACTTCAACATCGGCGCCGCGCCCGCCAGATATCTCGCGATTCAACTGGCGCTGCGCGGACCCAACGCCCAGGCGGAAAAAATCCAGAATCGGGAAAGAGATCAGATCGAATATCCTAACGAAGAGCCCTGGATCCGGCAGAAATTCGAGGAAGAGCTGGCCAAGAGAGGGATCACCTCCCTCATGCCGGAAGAGGCCTATCGGGATCGAAATTATGAATGGAGCTATGGGGAATCCGATGCCGGTTGAAAGCTTAAAATGTCGGTCGACGAGAAATTTTTTCGTGGCTCTATCATTGATCTTCGCTGTGCCGGCTCTGGCACAGCAAAAAGGCTGGGAAAAAGAATGGATTGAAATCCTGGCGGCGGCAAAAAAGGAAGGGAAGGTCGTCGTAGAAGGCACTCCGGACCCAACGACGCGCCAGGAGATTCCGGCGAAGTTCGAGGCCCGGTTCGGGATACCGGTCGAGTATATGGCCGGTCGCGGCGGAGTGGTGTCGGCGCGGATCAGAACCGAAAGACGGGCAGGGGCATATACCACCGACGTTTATTTCGGAGGTCTGACTAATCTGGCGGTGATGTATAAAGAAAAGATTCTCGATCCGATCAAGCCGATCCTCATTCTTCCGGACGTGCTGGACTCTTCGAAATGGAAAAAGGGGAGCCTTTGGTTTTCTGATCCTGAGGAACGATACATTCTCCGCCTCTTCAATTTCGTCAGTCAGAAGCTTCATATCAATACGCGCTATGTCAACCCTGCGGAGCTCAATTCGATTAAAGGGCTCCTCCACCCCAAATGGAGAGGCAAGATCTCCGGCGATGATCCTTCCCTATCCGGGAGCGGAGGCTTTACTGCGGCGACATTCTACGCTCAGCATGGCGAGGAATTCGTCAGGAAACTCTATATCGACCAAAAGCCTTTCATCACGCGCGAGCGCCGCATGCTCACGGACGGGCTGGCACGGGGAACTTATCCCATCTCTCTCGATGCGCCCAGTGGAGAGGTGAAGCGCCTCCAGGATGAGGGTTTTCCGATGAAGACCTTCAACAGCTTTCCAGATTCGCCGGGCAGGCTTTCTGCCGGCTCTGGACTTGTCGCGCTCCTGAATAAGGCGCCGCATCCGAATGCCGCTCGCCTGTTCATCAACTGGATCGCTTCCAGAGAGGGGCTCGAGGTGTATAGCAGGGCGAGGCTCATTCCGACCACGCGCAGCGATGTGGACGAATCCTTTCTGCCGCCGGAGATCATTCCCCTGCGAGAGCAAAAATATTTCGACGCTTATGATTGGAACTTTACTACGGTAGAGAGCGATAAGATCAAACAGAGGGTAAAAGAGATTCTGAGAAAATAGGAGATCGAGAGAGGTGAGGTATCGTATGAAAATAGCAATGTGTCTTTTCGTTTTCGTCTTTTCTGTTTTGCCCGCTTGGGCGCAGGACAAGGGTTGGCAGAAGCAGTGGGCGGATTGGCAGACCGGGGCCAAAAAAGAGGGCAAGGTGGTCGTGGCGGGCTCTCCGGACCCGGAAGTGAGGAAGGGCCTGCTGGAAGGATTCCGGGCCAAATTTGGGATTCCGCTGGAATACTTGAGCGGCCGGAGCGATCTGGCGGAAAAACTCAGGGCGGAGCGCCAAGCCGGGCTCTCGACCGTCGACGCCTTCTTCTCAGGCACGACGACCTTCGCGACCATCCTCTACCCGGAAAAGATGCTGGAACCGCTCCGGCCCGCCCTGATTCTCCCGGAGGTGGTGGACAACTCAAAATGGAAGAGGGGAAAGCTCTGGTTCGTCGATCCCGAAGACAGATATGTCTTGCGTTTGCTCAACTATCTTACCTATCAAATCTACATCAATACCCAGCAGGTAAAGCCGGAGGAATTAAAGTCGGTGAAAGACATCCTCCATCCGAAATGGAAAGGAAAAATCGCCGCCTACGACCCGACCGTGGCCGGGACCGGCTCCAATGACGCCACGATTTTCTACCTGCAGATAGGGGAGGATTTCGTGAAAAAGCTCTACCTGGATCAAAACCCGGTGATCAGCCGCGATCGAAGGCAGATCGCCGATTGGCTGGCCCGCGGCACTTACCCGATCGCCGTGAGCGCGGATACGGGCCTGGTGAGACGCATGCAAGAGGACGGCTTTCCGGTCATGACCGTTACCCATATGCCCGACGCGCCGGGTAATCTCTCCGCGGGGAACGGCATGGTGGCGCTCATGAACCAGGCCCCGCATCCGAACGCCGCCCGTCTTTTTGTCAACTGGATCGCTTCCAAGGAAGGTCTTCAAATCTATGCTCGGGCCCGATTGAACTCCACGACACGAAACGACGTGGATGATTCCTACGTGCCGCCCGAAGAGAGACCGCGGCCGGGGGTCGATTACTTCGACAGCGCCAGTTGGAACTATACCGTAACTGAAAAAGAGCGGGTGATGAAGCGGCTCAAGGATGTCTTGAAGATTCGCTAGCGAGTTGGAATCCGTGACAGCGATATAGGAGGAGCGATGCTTGCGAGAGGAGAAAATGAGTTGCTTACCCGCGTCGGTCCCGGCGCCCCGGCCGGGGAACTCCTGCGCCGCTACTGGCTGCCGGTCGCCATAGCCAAAGAGCTGACCGACGAGAATCCCACCAAGTTCGTCAGAGTCCTATGCGAGGATCTCATTCTCTTCAAAGACAAAAGAGGCCGGGTGGGTTTGATCGCGGACCACTGCGCGCACCGGGGCGCGTCGCTCCTGTACGGGAGGGTGGAGGAGCGGGGAATCGCCTGCGCGTACCATGGCTGGTTGTACGACGTCGAGGGGAACTGTCTGGAGTGCCCGGCGGAGCCCGCCGAGTCGAAATTCCACCTCACGGTGAAACAGAAGGCTTATCCGGTGCAGAAATTTCTGAGCATGTATTGGGCCTACATGGGCCCCACGCCGACCCCAGTGATCCCGAAGTACGATGCCTGGGTCAGTAAAGAGGCGAAGAGGCGGATCACGGTCGAGCACTGCCTCGATTGCAACTGGTTCCAGGCGATGGAGAATTCCGTGGACCCGGCGCATTTGCAGATCCTCCATCAGACTCTCATTGGGCGCGGCCGGACTCCGCCCAACCCCGCCCGGGGGTTCACGGACGATGTCGCCAAATTCGAGTTCTACGAATTGCCGTATGGGATCATGAAGAAGCGGACCTACAAAAATGGTGAGATTGACGAGCATCCATTGGTTTTTCCAAATGTCCTGAGGCAATACGATGGGACGGAGATTCGGGTCCCGATCGACGATACCCATACCTGGATCTACGGCGTCCATGCGGAGCCCTGTGATGACGGGATTGGCGATGGGGATGAGGAGCCACCCGTCGAATACGCGGAGCCTTACAAAAATCCCCCGGACGGCCTGCATCCCTTCACGCGCTTCCGGATGGATAAGGTGCCGATGCAGGACCACATGAGCTGGGAGACGCAGGGACCCATCGCTGATCGAGAACAGGAACGGCTGGCGACGTCGGACCGCGGAATCGTCATGTTAAGAGAGATGATGAAGCGTGAGATCGAAAAAGTGCAGAAGGGCCTCGATCCCCTCGGTTTGGTCAGGGATCCGAACCACGGGATGATCGACACAAACCTCAAGGAGTCGTTGGAGCTGGCCCGCAAACGGGGAGGCGGAGGCGGTAAACTGATGGGCGCGTAACGATGGCGTGCCGGACTCGCGTGAGGAGGCCGAATGGCTGAAACGACCGTACAACGATTGGTCCATAGAAAAATGGACGAGCATGATTGGGTAAAGCACCTCTACAGCCGGAGGGTTTTCTGGGGCTCGGAGACGCTCCTCTACCGGCGCAATCATCCGATGCTCTGGAAGCGAGTCAACGGGAACTATCAGAACTGGGAGGTGGACACCTCGGGGATCGTGCCGACGGACGCGGAGACGGCGTATGGGGAGGCGGTGAAGCTTTTCTTCAGCGAGGACATGGGGGTGTGGTTGTCCCGGCGGCGGGAGACGATGCCCTATTTTTACCGGAACTGCGACGCGGACGAGCTGCATCTGGTGAGCCGTGGAGAGATGACCTATGAGACCGACTTCGGGGAGGTCGAGGTGGGGGAGAGGGAGTTTTTAGTGATCCCGAAGGGGGTGACGTACCGGGTCGTGTTCAAGCGGGCGACCGAGAGTTTGCGGATCATCTATGAATCCGGCCCCGAGGTCTTCGTGGTGCCGAAGGAGATGGTGGATCACATCTATGGAAAGGGGCGAGGAGCGGTCAGGGAGGAGAAATTGAGGAGAGCGAAGCTGGGGAAGGGAAATGGGGAGAGGGGAGAGTATGAGGTGCGGGTAAAGTATCGGGGAGCGTTTTCCGACTTTTTAGGCGAGGAGAGCCGGCTCTATTATGATTTTCATCCGTTGGATGTGGAGATGGTGGATGGAGAAGTTCCCGTGTTCAAGTTCGGAGTAGGGGAGATCGAGAAGCTGGGCTCTACGCCGGTTCCCTTTTTGGGAGGAGCCTATCTGGACAATAAGAAAAACCTCGCCTGGACCCTCCACCTCTCCGGAGGAGGCGTGGGCACTGCTCCCGTCCATAGAGATGCCGACGTGGACGAGTTGAGGTACGTCTGTTCAGGTTCGAAGTTGGGTAATTTTCTATTTACGCCCCAGGGCGTGGACCACGGCGGCGGCCGGGGATACACCAAAAGGGAAAAGAACCGTTCTGCGGACGTCTATGACGTGGACGACAATATCTCCGCCTATACAATAAGACCGCTCAAGGGGACGCCGGCCGCTTACCGGGTTGCCAGGCCCTATCCGGCCTGAGTCGATTGCGGTCCATGAACTCTCAGGAGACATTTATGAAATCATGCGCCGGGAGCGGACTCAAGTTTTTTTTCCTCTTTTTTTTGGCGTTCGCGTCGCTCCGTCCGAGCCCGCTGGAGGCAGGAGAGTTCGAGGGTTGGAAGGCGGAATGGGAAAAGACCCTGGAGGCGGCGAAGAAAGAGGGCGAGTTGATGATCTATACCGATCCCGAGCATGAAGTCATGTTTCAGGGGTTCAAGAAAAAATATCCCGAGATCAAGGTCAGATTTGTCGGGAGCGAAAGCGTGGATCTGGGTCCAAGGCTCCTGACCGAACTCCGGGCCGGGAAGCACATCGCGGACCTCTACAAGGGAGGGCTCACGACCCAGGTCCGATTGCTCTACAAGAGCGGCGTTCTTCAGCCGGTCAAGGCGGCGCTGATTCTGCCCGAGGTCATGGATGAGTCGAACTGGTACAAGGGAAAACACATCTATGGCGATCCCGAAGGCAAGTATGTCTTCGTCTTTGAGATGAGCGTGAGAGATTCCGGGGTCACCTACAACACGAATCTGGTCAACCCGAACGAGATCGCGAGCTACTGGGACCTGCTGAGCCCGAAGTGGAAGGGCAAGATGGTCGGCCTCGACCCCAAGGCGCGGGGCCCGGTCAGCAACAACCTCCGCTACTTTTATTATAATCCGGCGCTGGGCCCGGAATTTGTCAACCGGCTTTTCAGCGAGACCGGCATGACCCTGGCCCGGGACGACCGCCAGATGATGAACTGGCTCGCCTCGGGTAAGTTCGTTTTCTATGTGTCTCCCCGGGGGACCGACGTGGCCAAAGCGCAAGGTCTGCCGGTGGAGTGGCTTCCCCGTCCCCGGAAAGAAGCGCCGGGCATCGATCTGGGGCAAAGCACCTTCTCACTCCTGAAGACGGCGCCCCATCCGAATGCCGCGAAGGTCGCGCTCAACTGGTTTTTTTCCCGTGAGGGGCAAATCGCCTTTCAGAACTACAGCATGGGCAGGCCCGGCCTCGGCGGAAACTCGGCGCGGGAAGATATCCCGAAGGATATGGTCAATCCCATCAAGAGAAGGGAAAAAGGCGCTGACTACTTCTTCGTGAGCGACCCTAACCACATGGACATGGATAGGATCTATAAAGTTGTGGACGAGGCGTTGGCGAAAGCCAAATGAGAGTGAACCGCAAGCCCAGGGGGGCGGAAATATGATTCCTCAGGAAGAAAACGATCTCTTGACCCGAACGGGTCCGGGGACGCCGTGCGGAAAACTTCTTCGGCGCTATTGGCAGCCCGCGGCGCTTTCAGCGGAGATGCCTCCCGGAGGAGCGCCGAAGCCGATCAGATTATTGGGAGAAAATCTGGTGCTTTTCCGGGACGATCAGGGGAGACCGGGATTATTGGGGCTTCATTGTTCCCACAGAGGCGCGGATCTCAGTTATGGCCGAATCGAGGACGGAGGGCTGAGGTGCATTTATCATGGTTGGCTTTACGACATCCACGGGCGCTGTCTGGATCAACCCGGAGAGCCCGCTGGGGGCGGGCATAGAGACTCTATTCGCCATCCGAGTTATCCCTGTGAAGAGATCGGCGGGTTGATTTTGACTTATATGGGTCCCGGTGAGCCTCCGGTCTTTCCCCGCTATGAGATCTTTCTCGCGCCGGATAGTCACCGGACCGTCGACAAGACCTTTTACGATTGCAATTACCTTCAGGCGCATGAAGGAAACTTGGATCCTGTCCACCTTTCATTTCTCCATCGGCGGTTGCGAGCCGAAGGAGGAGATCAAGCTCAAAAAGTCCGAAGCAGCAACGCCTCCAGCAATACTTTATTCGCGGCGGACACGGCTCCGGCGATCGAAGTGGAGATGACGAATTTTGGATTCAGAATCGCCACCCTCAGAAGGACAGGGCCCAGCGAAGTCTACCTGCGGCTGTCGAATTTTATCTACCCGAACCTGGCGGCGGTCCCCGCGGGAGGACCGGGTACCGCCGGGGAAGGCTACACCATCAATTGGCAGATTCCTATCGACGACCTCCACAGTTGGAACTACATCATCACTTTCAGCCGGCGCCAGCCGATCTCGTCGAGCGGGGGGGACCGGACAGAGAAAGATGCCGATTATATCCCTGTCCGGAACCGCGCCAACCGCTACCTCCAGGACCGGGAATCGATAAAGAGTAAGAGCTTCAGCGGCATCGCCACGTTTACGGCCATGGACACCTGCGCCACCGAGACTGCGGGTCCCATCCAGGATCGGACCGGTGAGAATCTCGCGACCTCCGACAGGGCCGTCGTCGCGTTCCGAAAGCTTCTTCTCAAGGCCATTCAGAACGTCGAGGAGGGAAAGGATCCGCCTCATCTCATCAGGGATCGAGCGTCAAGCCGCGTGCCCAACCTGGTGGTTCTCTCCGAGGCAATCTCGGGCTCCGTGGACTGGAAAGAGCACGCCAGAAAACGGGAGACGGAAGTTGTGGCTTAAGAATGTTCGCCGAGGGCGAAAAGAGTGAGTTGCTGATTTCTAAGCAGGCGAGCCCGGATCTTTGTAGTATTTCCGGTAATACCA
>Ga0184640_10000175_pt1 | contig 15613 bp, 12 predicted proteins | sample PLM31_200_b2_FD_133161 | JGI IMG/M metagenome (GOLD analysis project Ga0184640, IMG submission 133161) | Groundwater sediment microbial communities from an aquifer in East River, Colorado, USA - PLM3-1_200_b2 | ecosystem: Environmental > Terrestrial > Soil > Riparian zone | place: USA: East...
AGACGGCGTAAATAAATAAAGGTATCATGTTGTCTTTCTTTGCGGGTTCGGTTTTATGACGTAGTTCCACTCGCCATGAAACTTATTGGGTTGAAGATTGATACGCTTCATTTCCTCATCGGTGACCTTGTGCCCGATGGGATATTTCCTGCGGTCCAATCGGCATGTCACTTTCAGTCCCCTCGCCGTGGTTGTCTTCGCAATGAGATTGACGATCGTTTCGTAGTCGCGCAACGGCTCACCGCGCCAATTCGAAGAAATAAAGGAAAAGAGCCGGTGTTCGATCTTGTTCCATTTGCTGGTGCCTGGAGGAAAGTGACAGACCGAAAGGCACAGGCCTGTTTGATCCGCAAATTTCTGCAACTCCAGTTTCCAAAGCCGCAAGCGCCAGCCATTGCTCCCCCCTCCGTCGGCCGTGATCAGGATCGTTTCCGCATCCGGATAAAGCCGCCTTCCTTCATAGCGCCACCATCCCCGAATGGAGGCTACGGCAAAGGCTCCAGTGTCATGATCGGTTCCCACATTGACAAAACCGGCGTTGCGCCCGACATCGTAGATGCCGTAAGGATAGGCGCGCGGAACTTCAGGGGTGGGGAAGTCGTGACCTCGGACTTGGATGGGCTGTTTGGCTGGAAGCCATTGCTGGCCGGCGTTGTCGTAGTTGCCGATGAGCTCTTTCTTCTTGGTGTCCACCGAAATCACCGGGATGCCTTGCGCCAGACATTTTTTCACCGCGGCGTTGATGTGCCGAAACTGTGCGTCGCGGTCCGGATGGTCTCGGCCTTCCTCGCTCTTGCGATTACTCTGGAGACTATAGTGGAGATCGTGAAGAATCTGGGCGACTTTCGCATGGCTGACCGGGTGTTTTTGTCGGCCCAGTTGCTTCGCAATGGCCCGTGTGCTTTTACAAATCCACCTAAGAGGGGACTCTGGATCGCCCCGTGTCTGGGCATCCACCATCTCTTCCAATGCTTCGACGAGCCTGGGGTCGGATACCGTGATCGGCTTGCGTCCCGCTCCGGCATGGCGGATGCGGCCTTCCAATGGCGCGGAGCCTTCTTGAATTTCAACGATGCCTTTCGTGATCGCTTTGCGCGACAGTCCGCACGCACGATGCACCAAAGAAACTCCTCCGTAACCCAAGGCGATGGCTTCATTAGCCGCCATGATACGCCGCGTGCGTTCATCCAAAAGTGGCCATACAGAATGGAACTTTCGTGTCAGTTCGGCCGGAGTGCTCATGCTCAAGCAGCGTAGCACTCCTGAGACCAAAATTGCAACCTTTATTTATTTACATTGCCTTAGGTGGCATTCTCTAGCTCCAGCAGTTTCTTTTTGACGGCTTTAGGGAAGTCTACAAAGGCAAAATGGCTCTTATGGTAAAGGTAGTCCTCGCCACTCTCATCGACGATGCGCACGAAATCGTCCTTGGCAGCTCTCGGATCCAGGAGAATCCGATAGACTTTGCCGCGGATCAAAGATGCCTCATAATCGGTATTATCGATGCACAAAGCAAAATGCTTCGTTACCTGCTTCATCATTCATCCAAATAGCGTTTAATTCTGAGGTCTCTTCTACCTATGCCATGAGCCTCGTACCAATGCAACTCTACCCTGCGCAAGGCACCGTTCGGTAAGCGTACAGTGGCAACACCTTTCATCTTACGCCATCGACCTCGGCCATAAGCCCTGCGAAGGTATCGAAGCACCCGGATCGCTCGCCCGAATGCGATCGTCTCAATGTCCCTGACCTGACCGACGAGTTCAAAATCCATTCACCCCGCATAAGATCACCCTTCCGGCGGAAATTCCAGCACCTCGCTAACGCGGCGTCCAGTTGCCGCCCTGGGCTATTGCGCCTCCTGCGCCGCCAAGGAAAAGGGTCTAGGCAAAGAAATCCCCACGGAGTGGTTTTTGCAGGACATTAAACCCTGATGGTGGAGATTCTCATGTTGCGCAAGATCCAAGACCTGACCCTCAAAGTTCTCAAAGTTTCTGATGGCATCGCGATCTCTTACGCGTCAGCGGCCTAACGTCGCTGTTGAGGGGCGCGCACACTGATGGTCGGGTCTTGCATTACCATAATGCGTGATTGCAAAACCTGTCCCCATTGCCATTGCGAAAGATATTAGACTGCCGACCTACCAGTCAAGAAAAAATCGGCGTTATGTCCCCGGAATCACCCGTCGCTCTGATCCGTTTGTTCGACGCCTCCGTTTGGGGCACAAATCGGCGAGATTTTTCTTAGGGCCTCCTTGGAGTCTGGCCTCCAGAATTCTACCATCTGCAGTTCCCGACGCTTACGCGAACCGGCATACTGGCTGAGGTCGAGCATGTAGGCTTCATATATTCTACCGCGGCGACCGCTAATCGTCACTCGGGACCTAGCCAAGTGGATGAGTTTCAGATCAACTAGCTCGTGAATCAAGTCTACCTCGGAGCCATACTGTTCTTTATCGAGGAGGAAGCAATTGGTGTTGTTGCTGTCCAGACAAAACTGACAAAGCCTCTGGAATTCGTCCTCAAGAGGTGTGTTGTCGTCCAGTGTGTCTCGTTTGAATTCCTCGCGCTTGGCCGAGTCGTACTCTCCAGCGGCCACGTTGACGTCTTCCACACCAACCTTCTCACCTCGGTGACCACCTCCACGTTCGCGAGCAACATCGACAGAGCGACGAGATATGGAGAGAAAATCCCTGGCGACGCCCCCGCTCGCCAGAACGAGGCGGTCGAGAGCTCCATCGGTAAGGAATGTGCCAAGCGACCCGACCCCGGCCGCAGTGGCAAAATTCGTGAGGATTCTGACCAGGAAGTCTTTCGCAAGGGTGTATTTCTCCAAGGTCAGGTCCAAATCGATTTCGTCCGCGTCATCCCCGATTTTCATGCCCGTGGGCGGATCACCATGTATGTACCATCGTGTCCGATGGCGGATCGTCCCGATTTTGAGCCAAAGACCGTGTTCTTTAGCAATCCGATGGAAGTAGTCGATAACCTTCGCTTGGTCGGTGCGACGAATATGGTAGAGATCATCGATGAACAGATAGGAGTCGCCTCCTGAAAGCTTGCCCAGGGAGCGGAACAGACTTTGGTGGTCGAGGATGTGACGGTGGAGGAAGTCAATCTTGGATCGCCGGTACTTCTCCTCGATCTCTTGCGTCTGCGTTTGGGTCAAGTCACTTGTCGCGTTGGCTTCGGCTGATGCCACGGGTGATGCGACCTTCGCGTTGGCGCCAGCCGAGTTCTTCTCACTCAACTCAGCCCCCTCGGTGATGCGAAGTTCTGCATCATCGGTCCGGTGCAGTTCTGACTTGAGAGACTGAATCTGTCTGCCGAGGGCATCGGAGAGTTTGGCGGCTTGCTTGCGGTTGAAGGAGGGGCGTTGTGGCGCTGTGCCAAACAGTTTCTTCCAGAAGGACGTTCGAGTCGATGGATGGATAGCTGCTGAGTCCATCCAATTCTTGAACTCCTCAAAAGTTGCGATGAGAACGCTGAGCAGCACGTCCGGGTAGCTGTGTCCTTTGAACGCTTCCAGGTTGACGTATGCAATGGGGCGTCTGTCAATCGTGAGGTCAGCAGCAGCCTTGCGGAGCAGACTGGACTTACCCGATCCACGTCGCCCAAAGACAATATGGCGGCGCTTGCTTATTGTCCGCCGCAGTGTCCCGGGCGCGGGCTCGACAAAGTGCTTAACGCCCTCTTCTGTCGAGCGGGCAGCCTCTTCAACCAGCGTAAGGAGCTTAATCATCTCATGGCTGTCGAGTATCCCGCTCATCGAATGTTCTCCCTTGTTTTCTGTTTTCTCGCTGTCGAACTATTGAGCATGCTGGTCAGCACATCCCGCTCCTGAAACCCCTAACAACACACTGCCAGCCATCTTCAAGCGGGTGGGTAGCAGAAGGTATCTCACTCCAAGGCATTGGGCAAAGAGACACCTCCGACGCCTTGCTGAAGGTCGTGCTGGTGTGACTGTCCTACCTGATCCAGCAGCCGTCTTTTACGAGCACCCGCTGACGGCGCCGCAGTTGAGGCACTTGTAGCAGGCGCCGCTGCGGATCATGATGGCGCCGCAATCGGGGCAGGGCGGGGCGTCTTCCTGGTAGAGCCGCGTGATGCTGCTGATGGTCGTCACCGGCGCGCCGCCACGCGGGGCCTGAGGGTTGAGCGGGAGGACCTTCTTGGGCGCCGGCTCTTCCTCGCCGCGCTGGACGATGCCTACAGCTTTCTGAGCTTCTCCATCAAAAAACTTGAGCGCCAGCCAGCGGAAGATGTAGTCCATGATCGACTTGGCCATGGGGACATCCGGGTTCTTGGTGAAGCCGGAGGGCTCAAAGCGAGTATGGCTGAACTTGTCCACCAGGACCTTTAAGGGCACGCCATACTGGAGGGCCATGGAAATAGCGAGAGCGAAGGAGTCCATAAGGCCGGAGATGGTCGAGCCTTCTTTCGACATGGTGATGAATATCTCTCCCGGCTGGCCGTCTTCATACATCCCGACGGTGATGTACCCCTCATGACCGGCGATATCGAACTTGTGGGTGATCGACCTCCTCTCGTCCGGGAGCTTGTGCCGGAAAGGGCGTGACTCCTTCTCCTCTGCCTTGGGTGCCTTTCTCTCCTCCTTGGAGGTATTGAGGGGCTGCGTGCGCTTGGAGCCATCCCGATAGATCGCCACGGCCTTGAGGCCCAGCCTCCAGGCCTCGATATAGGCCTGCACGATCTCCTCCACAGTCGCGTCGCCGGGCATGTTGATGGTCTTGGAGATCGCGCCCGAGATGAAGGGCTGGACCGCCCCCATCATCCTGACATGGCCCATGTAGTAGATCGAGCGGCTGCCCTGAGCCGGCTTAAAGGCGCAGTCAAAGACCGGCAGGTGCTCTTCTCTCAAGTGCGGCGCCCCCTCGATAGTCTCGTGCTCGTCGATGTACTCCACGATCTCCTGAATCTGCCTGGTATCATAACCGAGCCTCTTCAAGGCGCGCGGGACCGTGTGGTTGACGATCTTCAAGAAGCCGCCGCCGACCAGCTTCTTGTACTTGACCAGGGCGATATCCGGCTCCACCCCGGTGGTGTCGCAATCCATCATGAAGGCGATCGTGCCTGTGGGGGCCAAGACCGAGATCTGGGAGTTTCTCACCCCATGCCTCTCGCCCTCTTTGGAGGCGAGGTCCCACACCTCGCGCGCCGTGGCCAGGAGATCTAGGGGAACGTGGGACGAGGGGATCTTGTAGGCGTGGGCGCGGTGTTTGTTGAGCACCCGGAGCATCGGCTGGCGGTTTATGGGGAAGCCGGCGAATGGCCCCAGCTTCTCCGCGATGCGCGCGGACTGGAGATAGCCCTCTCCGGACATGAGGGCGGTGACCGCAGCGGCATAGGCCCTGCCGGCATCCGAGTCATAGGAAAGGCCCAGGGACATGAGCAGGGCGCCGAGATTGGCATAGCCCAATCCCAACTCGCGGAAGGCGTGGGCGTTGGCCTCGATCTCCGCAGTGGGGTAAGAGGCGCTATCGACCAGGATGTCCTGGGCCAGGACCATGACAGCGACCGCATGGCTGAAGGCCTCGACATCGAAGACCCCATCCTCGCGGAGGAACTTGAGCAGATTGAGCGAGGCCAGGTTGCACGCCGAGTCGTCCAGGTGCATGTACTCCGAGCAGGGATTGGAGGCGTTGATGCGCCCGGAGTTAGAACAGGTATGCCAGTCGTTGATGGTGGTGTCGAATTGCATCCCCGGGTCACCGCACTGATAGGTGGCCTCGGCGATCATGCGCAACAGGTCCCGCGCCCCAAAGGTCTCGCACACCTCACCGGTAGTGACATAGCGCGTCTTCCACTCCCGGTCCTCGGCCACGGCCTGCATGAACTCGTCAGCCACCCGCACCGAGTTGTTGGCGTTCTGGAAGAAGACGCTGCCGTAGGCCGGCCCGTCCAGGCTGGGATCGTACCCCGCCTCGATCAGCGCCCAGGCCTTCTTCTCCTCCTCCACCTTGCAGCGGATGAACTCCGCCACATCCGGGTGGTCGATATTGAGGACCACCATCTTGGCCGCGCGTCGGGTCTTCCCCCCGGACTTGATCACCCCGGCGGAGGCATCTGCCGCCTTCATAAAGGAGACCGGCCCGGAGGCGGTGCCGCCCCCCGAAAGCTGCTCCTTGGCGGAGCGGATCTTGGAGAGGTTCACCCCGGAGCCCGAGCCGCCCTTGAAGATGATTCCCTCTTTGCGGTACCAATCCAGGATCGACTCCATGGTGTCTTCCACGGAGAGGATGAAGCAGGCGGAGCACTGGGGCTTCTCTTCGATCCCGCAGTTAAACCAGACCGGGCTATTGAAGCAGGCCTTTTGATGGAGCAGGATGTGGGTCAGCTCATCGGCGAAGATCTGGGCGTCTCCCTCGCTGTCAAAGTAGCCGTCGGCCCTACCCCAGGTAGCCACTGTATTCACGACGCGGCTGATCATCTGGCGCACGCTGTGTTCTCTGTGGGGGCTTCCCAAAGGACCCCGGAAATACTTGGAGACCACCACATTGGCGGCCATCTGCGACCAGGACTTGGGAATCTCGACATGAGATTGCTCAAAGACCGTCTTGCCGCTCTCGTTGACGATGGTCGCGGTCCGGACTTCCCATTCCACCTCGTCGTAGGGGCTGACTCCAGCGCGCGTAAAATAGCGCTCCAGCTTGAGCCCGCCTTTTATGCCCGGCCGCTCCTCTATTCTTTCCTGTGCCTTTTGCGATGCCTTGGTGGCCATTTCCCCTTTTCTCCTCTTCTCCTTACTATATATTGTGGGATCTTTTCTCCGTCACACAATATGTTGTTTAAACTTTTATTCAGCCTTTGTCAAGAAAATTGTTGCCTTCCTTAACTTAACTTAACTTAAGAAGATATTATTGGAATCGTGCAATCCCTGGATGATGATGATATAAGACCCTCTCGGAGAAATGGAAAAAAAGGACTTACAACCCACGAGGCTGCGAGAGATCCTGGAGCGGTCGCTCCAGAGACTGGATCTCTCCGGCAAGCTCACCGAATATGGGGTGTGGCCCATCTGGAACGAGACCGTGGGCCCTACGATCGCACGCAACGCACAGCCGGAGAAGATCCGTCAGGGGATCCTCTTCGTGAAAGTCGCCAGCCCCACGTGGATGCAGCAGCTCCACTATATGAAGGAGATGATCCGGGAGAAGCTCAATCAACGCCTGGAAAAAGAGGTGGTAAAGACCATCTTCTTCGTGGTGGGAAAAGTGGAGGCGGAAAAATCCCCAACTGGGATCCAAGGCCCCTCTCCCCACACCCTCGCTCCTGGCGAGGTGAGGCTGGACGAAGAACAGCTCCGCTCCATCCGCGACCCCGAGATCCGCCGGGCCCTGAAAAGACTCTTCACCGCGCAATCGAAGGGGGGGAAGAGATAAGCATCGCCGTCACTTCCGGTGTGTAACTCCGATCTTTGTCGTAGATCACGAGAGGGGGAGCGATCCTGATCTCGCCCCTGGCGCCCTTGACCCCCTCTGCCAGGAGCAGGATGGCCGGCGCCCCTTCATAAGAGTGGACGAACCTGAGCCGCTTGGGCTCCATCCTCTCCTGCCTCATCGTCTCCAGGAGATCCACCGTGCGCGCCGCGGGATAGACCAGGGCCAGCCTTTCTCCGTGGCGCAGGAGATAAGAGCCGGCACGGATAAAATCCCTGAGACCCCCCTTGATCTCATGGCGCGCGATGCGCCTCTCAGGATCCGGGTTGGTCCTGCCGCTCTTCGTCCTCCGATAGGGCGGATTGCAAACCGTGGCATCAAAGCTCCCGGGAGAAAAGATCTCTTCGATCGCGCAGACATCCCCCTGGACGATCTCCACCCTCCCCTCGAGGCGGTTCAAGACCACGCTCCTCAAGGCCCGACCTACCATCTCTTCTTGAACCTCCACGCCGACGACCCGCACCGTCGGGTTGAGGAGGGCCAGAATAAGCGGGATCACACCACTCCCGGTCCCCAGATCGGCGATCTTTTCTCCACCCCTGAGCTCCAAAAAATGGGCCAGAAGCACTGCGTCCAGGGAGAAGCGATAGCCGCTCTTCCCTTGAATGATGGCCAGCCTGCCCTGGAACAGGGTGTCCAGGGTCTCATCATCTAAAGGCGCCAGCGGCTGCTTCTCCATACCCTTGCAAAGTAGGCCAATTTTTTATATGGCTTTCTCTTCACAAGAAACATGCTTTTTTTCCTGAGTCAAATTGGCCGCTTTACCCTGCGCCAGCTCCGTGAGATGGGCCGGATGTTTCTCTTCCTGATCTCGGCCTTAGCGCTGGTGTTTCGTCCACCTGCCAAGATCCGCCTCATCATCTATCACATCAAGACCATCGGTGTGGACTCCCTCTCTGTGGTCCTCTTATCCGGCTTCTTCACCGGTATGGTCATAGGTTTCCAGGGCTATTATAGTCTCAAAAAGCTTAACGCGGAAAGCTGGCTCGGCTCAGCCACGGCCCTGGGACTTCTGCGCGAGCTGGGCCCGGTCTTATCGGCCTTTATGGTCACGGGCAGGACCGGCTCGGCCATGGCCGCGGAGCTGGGCACCATGCGCGCCACAGAGCAGATCGACGCGCTCTATTCTATGGCCATCAACCCGGTCAAATACCTGGTATCACCGCGGCTCATCGCCAGCCTGATCGCCATGCCCCTCCTGACCGCCATCTTCGATGTCGTGGGGATCTACGGCGCCTACCTGGTCGGCGTCCGCCTCCTGGGAGTCAGCTCCGGCAGCTTTTTTTCGGGCATGGAGAGCAACGTGGTCTTTAACGATGTTTATAGTGGACTGGTGAAGTCTTTGAGCTTTGGCCTCATCATCACCTGGATCTGCTGCTACAAGGGCTTTCACGCCCCGCCCATGGCCACCGGGGTGAGCCAGGCGACGACCGAATCCGTGGTCCTCTCTTTTGTCCTGATCCTCGTCTGGGACTATTTCTTGACCTCGGTGTTGCTGTGATGCGATGATCCGGGTGGTGGACTTATACAAGGGCTTTGGCGCTCAGCAGGTGCTCAAGGGCGTGAACCTGGAGCTCGCCGCGGGAAAGATCACCACGATCGTGGGGACCAGCGGTTGTGGCAAGACCGTCCTCCTGAAGCACTTAAACGCCCTCCTCCTCCCGGATCGGGGCCAGGTCTTGGTGGACGGCGTGGACATCACCAAACTCGGGCAGAAGGATCTGTACCAGATCCGCGGCCGGTTTGGCGTCCTCTTTCAGGGGGCGGCGCTGCTGGATTCTCTCACGATTTTTGACAACGTGGCCTTTCCGCTGAGGGAAAAGACCGAGATGAGCGAGACCCAGATCCATAAAAAAGTAGAAGAGCGTCTGGAACAAGTGGGGCTCGGGGGAATGGGATACAAACACCCGGCGGAGCTGAGCGGCGGCATGAAGAAGCGGGCCGGGTTGGCCCGGGCCTTAGTCATGGATCCAGAGATCGTTCTCTTTGACGAGCCCACGACCGGGCTCGACCCGGTCCTGGCCACCGGCATCCACCAGCTCATCGCCCGGACGCAGGAGATCTTCGGCTTCACGGGCGTCGTCGTGAGCCACACGATCCCCCAAGTCTTCGAGATCTCCGACTACGTCGCCTTGCTGGCCAACGGTGTGATTGAGGAGATCAACCCCACAGGGAAATTCCAGAGCTCACAAAGCCCTCTGGTGCAGCAGTTCATCAGGGGCGAGACCGAAGGCCCTATCGAGGCCCTATAGGAGAGCGCAGCCGTGAATCAAACACGCACAGAGATTGTCGTAGGTGTCTTTGTTATCGTGGGGATTATCTGCCTCGGCTACCTAACGATCCGCCTGGGGAAGCTGGAGGTGTTGGGCAATAGCGGCTTTGTCGTCTATGCCGATTTCGCCTCGGTGGCCGGTCTTAAGCTCGGAGATCCGGTGGAGATCGCCGGGGTCAAGGTGGGAAAGGTGGAGTCGATTGCCCTCGCGGAGGATCGGGCGCGCCTGGGGCTGAGAATCGCCCCCCTGATCAAGCTATCGGAGGATGTGATCGCGTCGGTGCGGTCGCGCGGGCTCATCGGTGACAAATTCGTTATGATCTCCATGGGCGCTTCCGACAAATCCCTCGGCCCGGGGGATAAGATCCGCGAGACCGAGTCACCCCCGGACTTCCAGGACCTGATCGGGAGATTCGTAGGGGGCGACCTGACATCAGGTGGAAAGAAATGAAGAGAAGATTTGACCCGCTGCCTGCGGCTGCCCTGCTAGGAGTTTTTTGTTTTTTGGCCCCAAGCCAAGCCGTCGCCGGCGCCCGCTCGGACCAGGTCAAGTCCACCGTGGACCAGGTCATCACGGTCCTCAACGATCCCCAGCTCAAACCAGAATCAAAACGTAAGGAGAGGCGCGTGCAGGTGCGCGAGATCCTCCTGCCACAATTCGACTTTGCCGAGATGGCCAAGCGCTCCCTGGGAAGCCACTGGCGCAGCCGCACCCCGGAGCAGCAGCGCGAGTTTGTCCGGATCTTCACCGACCTGATCGAGGCCTCCTACGTAGACAAGATTGAAATCCTCACCGATGAAAAATTCCTTTACACCGGCGAGAGTCAGGATAACACCCACGCCCACGTAGATACCAAGGTCCTTCTGAAGAGGGGAGAGCCGATCTCCCTCAGCTACAAGCTCTACCTCGTCGACGAGGCCTGGAAGGTCTACGACGTCGTGATTGAAAACATCAGCCTGGTCAACAACTACCGCTCCCAGTTCAACCGCGTCGTCTCAGGCTCTTCTTACGAGGAGCTGGTGCGCCGGCTGAAGGAAAAGCAGGTCGAGGTCGTGGGAGGAAGAAAGTCATGAGAGGCGCCATCGACATCCATCATCACTATGTCCCTCCTGCCCTCATTGACGAGGCCAGGCGCCACGGAAAGGCCTTGGGGGTGGAGGTCTCGGAAACCAAAAATGGGGAACAGGCCTTTTCCTTCTCCGGCGGCCCGAGAACAGCCCTCCATCCTGATCTCTCAGAACTGGTGCGCCGATTCGAGATGATGGAGAGAGGGAAGATCGCCATAGCTGCGCTGATAGCGCACACATCCAGTCTCGGCTACCCGCTCGATGGGCAACAGGGAGAGGCATGGTGCCGACTCTACAACGAGGGCCTCCGGACCCTCGTCCGGCAACATCACGACCGCTTCGTCGGCTTGGCCGCCGTCCCCATGCAAGAACCCCGGCGGGCGGCGGCGGTGTTAGATCATGCCATAGGCGAGCTCAAACTCTGCGGCGCTTATATCGCCTCCAATGTGAACGGCAGGTACTACGACAGCGAGGATTTTGACCCGTTCTGGGGCAAGGCCGAGGATCTCGATGTCCTGGTAGTCATGCATCCTGAGGATGTGGCCGGCTCCGAGCGGATGGAACCTTATGGGCTGCGCCTCATCTGCGGCAATCCGGCAGACAGCACCCTCTCGCTCGCCTTTATGAGCTACAGCGGCGTCTTCGACCGTTTTCCGAATCTAAAGCTCTGCGTGCTTCACGGCGGCGGATTTTTCCCTTATCAACTGGGCCGACTGGATCAGGGTTTTGCCGTTCGGCGCGGAGCGCGCGCTCCTTCCGCCTCGTCCCCACCGAGCGTCTACCTTAAAAAGAATCTCTATTTCGACACGATGGTCTATCGCACGGATACGCTGGATTACCTGAAGCGCATCGCTGGCGCGGATCATCTCATGGTGGGGACCGACTACCCCTATACCCTGGGAGATTGGTTGACCGTAGAAAAAGTGGAAGCCCTCGATTGCCCCGAGTCTGAAAAAATGGCGATTCTCGAAGGCAACGCGAGACGCCTGTTGAAGCTGTAATTAAGAGCGGATGTCCATCTCTACCCGCAAGCCAGGCCCAGGTTGGCATAACACCTGATTATCGGATACTCTCTCCACCAGAAAATGGGGGTACGGGGCCAGTTCGCTTTCTCTGACGGCTGCTAGAGGCCCTCGAACGCGGGTTGGCACTGGGTTGTCGGCGTAATGTTGAGTTTTCGGTGGCCAGCCCCTAAAAACAAATTCTATCGTTTGACTTTTGCACGGGCTTAAGGCAGCTAGTGTTGTGAGTTATAAGTCCCTTTACTTTGATTGTCATTCTGAGCGAAGCGAAGAATCTCGTCTTTCCAAATACATGAGACCCTTCACTTCGTTCAGAGTGACATTGCTTAAGTAAAGAAGTGTTAGACTCACTACACTAGGCAGAACAAATGGCAAAGAAGAACCCTGCAAAGAAATCTCGAACCATCAATCAGCGTTTCACAGCTCTTGAAAGGCTTGTGCGATTCGAATTTCGTGGTCTCCGTAAGGAGATGAACGGGAGATTCACGGTAATGGAGGATCGTATTGATCGACTTGCAACCCATGTCGAAAAGCCACGCCTTTACCAGCAAAGATTTTAAAGCGCTGGTCCTACTTCATCAGAAAAGTCTATGAGACCGATCCGCTTACCTGCCCGAAGTGCCGGGGAGAGATGTGGTTCGACAAGCTGCTCACCACCCTGAGGGGACTCGAAGGGCGCATCATCAGCTTCATCGACCAGCCAGAGGTAATTAAAAAAATTCTTGAAAGCCTCCTTACCGCAGCCGGTGGCAAATGTCCATCCCTACCTGCAAGCCAAGCTCAGGTTGACATACCCGCTCATCATCGGATAGTCTCCGGGTAAAATTGTGTAACGAGACGGCGCACTGCAAGGAAAGTGTTTCGATGCGTGACTGTTCCGAATTCCCGAGATTCCCCGAGGCGGAGATGGCCAGCCGCCATGCCGGCGCGCTCACGCTCATGGATCAGGCTGGGGTCCAAGGGCTCTTGGTCTACGGCGCCGGCCGGTTCGCCTCAGAGGTCTACTGGCTCACCGATTGGCCCGGAGGCCGCGAGGCCTACGTGCTGTTCCAGGCGGGCAAGGAGCCGGTCGTCTTAGCGCAGCTCTATAACCACGTGCCGATGGCACGAGTCCTCTCGGTGGTGCGCGATGCCCGCTGGGCAGGCGCGAGCACGGCCGGCGGGGTCTCACGACTCCTGCAGGAACGCGGCCTGCAAGAAAAGCACATCGGGCTGGTGGGAAGCCTTCCCTTCCAGCACTATCTCAAGCTCCGGGAATCCCTTCCCTACACGGAATTCGTCGATCTCAGTGGCAAGTTCCGGATGCTCCGGACCATCAAGAGCGAGAGCGAGATCGAGCGCATCCGCCTCGCCTCCGAGCTCACCGACCGGTCCATGCAGGCGCTGGCGGAGGGGCTAAAACCGGGCATGCGCGAGGACGAGATCCCGGCGCTGCTGGAGCCGGTTTATCTCAAGGCCGGAGGCTACGCTGGCATCCACTTCATGACCAGCATGCCCATGCGCGCCCCGGACTTCGCTGTGCCGGCCCAGTTCCAGTCGAAGCGCCGTCTAGAGCGCGGCGACTGCCTGATCACCGAGGTGAGCGGCTCCTACTGGGGCTACAGCGGCCAGATCCACCGCACCTTCTCCTTGGGCGAGCGCCCTACTCTAGAATGGCGCGACCTCCACGCCGTCGCCGTCGAGGCCTTCGAGACCATTTTTGGCTTGATCAAGGATGGGACTTCGACCCGGGAGGTGGAAGAGGCCTCTGAGATCGTTCATCACCGGGGATACAGCATCTATGATGACCTGCTTCACGGAGCTAACCAGTACCCACCGATCCTTCAAACCAGCACGACCGCTCGCCATGAGGGAGGCGAAATGATCTTCCGCGAAAACATGGTCATCGTCATCCAACCGAACGTGATCACCAAGGATGAGAGGATGGGTCTCCAGTTCGGCGAGACGGTCGTGGTGCGCAAGAAGGGCTGCGAGAGCCTCAACTCCTTTCCCAGAGAATGGATCGTCTGCAAGGGCTGATGTATGATTTTTTTCCACCGCGATCTTCCAGAATCGGCACAGGCTTTGCGTCTGTAGGGAAAGTCCCGGTTTTACTCCGCTTGATGGTGCTTTTAGAATGACACGCGGCTCGGATCGTAGTGCGCGCGTTGGGGCTGCACTTGCTGCGCAAGCCGGGCTTATCGGCCAGAAAGTTTCGACATGAATCGATGCCTTCTTCTCATTAGTCTCGCCCTGGCTGGTCTGCTTCTCTCTGCCGCGCCGGCCGTCGCCGCCACGGTCGACGGCACGTGGACGAACACGACCGGCCGGTTCACGGTCCTCGTGCTCCACGAGCGCGCAGCCGGCCGGCTCACCGGGTACCTCCCCGACGATCCGGCGACGTGGATCACCGGCGGCCTTCATTCAGGTGCCGCAGTGACGATAAATCTTGCCGGCAAGGACCCGCTGCTCGCGTGGAGCGGTGCGTTCACCGGCACCCTCGCTGGCCGGACGCTCACCGGCACCTTCGATGATGGCAGTGGACCGGTGACGATCACCGCGGAGCGCACGGCGAGGCGTCTCACCGTCGAGCACTGGATCCTCGCCGGCGGCCCGGCGAGCGACATGGTGCGCGCGACGAAGGTGCTGCTCCCGAGCGGCGCCTTCGCCTCCGGGGGGTTCGTGGGAGTTGCCGCCTGCGACTTCCTCGCCTGCGGCGGCAGCATCACCGCCTGGACCGTCGCGGGGACGGCCCACACGATCGCCACGGCCTCAGGGGGCACCTACCCCTCCACTTCCAGCCTCACCGGCACCTGGGATCCCGCGACGCGGCTCCTGAGCGGAAGCTACGCCACCACCCACTGCTTGGGGAGCGCAAGCGGCACGTTCTTCGGAGGGAAAGCCGGGCTCACGGACACCAGGGACATCCGCCGCGTGCTCGAGCTGCTGGGCGACTTCGCCGACCGGATCGAGGCCGAATCGCCGGCGGCCGCGGACGCCTTCGCCTCGTTCTACCTCAACGACGGCATGACCAGGGCCGACTGGCAGGCGAAGATGGCGGCGATCTACGCCGCCTACGACAATCTCGAGGCGCGCATCGACGGGGTGCGCCAGATCGTGACCCAGAACGACAGCGAGGTCCACCCGTTCGTCAGCGGGCCACCGCGCGTGGAGTGGCACCTGATCGTCACGGGCGCTCCCGCCGGGGGCGGCCCGCGCGTAACCGTCCTCGACGTCGCCGCCGCCCCGCGCAGCGGTGAAGCGCTGTACTGGATCGGCGAGGAGCACGGCCGGGCGGTCTTCATCGGCAACGGCTACGCGGCGCCGTTCTCGATCATCATGCCCATTCTCCCCGGGGACGCCGCGCGCGCGTTCACGGGTCTCTGGCCCTTCGGCGTGCACGGCGGCGGCCATCCAGAAGGCCATCGCGGCTGGGACGTCGAGTACGCGGCCGGCGCCAAGGCCCGCGCTGCCGCCGATGGAACCGTATCGGACATCGAGCCCAACTCCCTCCGCCCGGACTTGTCGAGGGTCACTGTCGAGCACCGGCCCGGCTACCATACCGTGTACGATGACCTGGACATGCTGGAGCCGGACATTGTCGTGGGTGCCCGAGTACGGGCCGGCGATCCCCTCAGCACGGTGGGCGGGTTCTCCAGCGGGTCGGTCAGTCATTTCCACAGCACGTTCAGCGTGCGCATCGGTCTCGACGACGTGTGCCCCGGCGACTATCTCAATGCGGACGGGCGTTCGGTCTTCGACACGATCTGGCCGGGGGCGCGCTACATGGAGGAGCTGGCCGAGCCGTTCCCG
>Ga0184640_10000178_pt1 | contig 15510 bp, 6 predicted proteins | sample PLM31_200_b2_FD_133161 | JGI IMG/M metagenome (GOLD analysis project Ga0184640, IMG submission 133161) | Groundwater sediment microbial communities from an aquifer in East River, Colorado, USA - PLM3-1_200_b2 | ecosystem: Environmental > Terrestrial > Soil > Riparian zone | place: USA: East...
ATCCTGGATGCGCGCCGCAATCGTCGGCGGCGCGTCGAGGGCATAGACGACCTTCACTGTGCGGCCTTTGGGCAACGTGATTCGCTCAGGCGTATATTCTTCGATGCACGTCTGCTGCTGCCAGGATAGCCAGGACTTAACCACCGGCAAAACAGGTCGATCTTTGATTTCATTGTAGCTGAAAGCCCCTTGGCAAATGTGCTCAATCATCACGCCGCGGTCCTGTTCTCCGATGGCGGGCAATTCCAGCTCGGGCATCCATACGCGCAAGCGATTGACGCGCAGGATCCATTGCTCGACCGATTCGTTCCAATTCTCGAGCTCCAAGCGACCGGCCGCAACTTCACGCGCCAGAATTGCGGCGGCTTCATCGGCCGGTGGATCGTCGGAGAGTTTTTCTTGCAAAACTAGATCACGGAATCGCTTCTCATCTCGGCCAACGACGCGCCGCAACGTCTGATCGTAAACTACCGCATGGACTTCCCTGAAGTCGTGTGGGAAAAGTTCGCGCAACCATTCTTCTTTAATTTCCGTTGCCAGATTCAGCACGACATTCAAATTTCGCTCCCTCCCGCCGCCGCTTTCCACCTCGCGCACCTCGGAGACGACGAAGAGCGGCGCTTTGACGACACTCTCGCGGGCCAGCACGCCGCGCCGGCCATGGACCAGCTCGCAACGTTGCGTGTCTGGGTCCAAACGCTTGGCCAGATGGTCGGAAAACCCAACCAGCACGCAGCGCTGCACGGCAGCGTTCTCGACGGGCTTCTCGCCGACGTCCAAGCCCTCGGCTGCGGCGATCCGCAAGAACTGCTCGAACAACGGCCCAACCTGGCGCGCGGCTTGAGCCTGAACACCCATTCGCCGGCAGCGCTCGATGTCAAAGCCATTGCGCTCGGCGTAGCGCCAGGCGCGCACCAGGACAAAAAAATCCGACTCGGTCTCCGCACCGAACAGATCGTCGCGCATATCGCGAATTTGTTCTGCTTGCCGGCGCACGAGCAGGTCTCGTCCTTGCGTGAGCGCAGCGATCAACGCGATCGGCCGCACGCAACCGTAGTCGTGGGCGGCGAGCAGCATGCGCGCGTAGCGCGGATGGGCTGGAAAGGCGAGCATCCGCCGTCCGAGCGCGGTGATCGCACCCGTGTCGTCGATGGCGCCCAAATCGGTGAGCAGCGTCTCGGCGCGTTCCAGCGCGCGCGCGTCGGGGGTCTCCAGCCAGCGGAATGTTTTCACGTCGCTGGCGCCGCTGGCCTTGAGCGTGAGGATCGCCTCCGACAAATCAAGACGTCTGACTTCGGAAAGTTCCTGGGCGGGACGCGCGTTTTGCTCGTGCGCTGTCCATAGGCGCAAACAGTGTCCCGGCGCGGTCCGGCCGGCGCGACCGGCCCGCTGGTCGGTTGCGGCGCGGCTGATTTTTTCAACGAGCAAGGTGTTGATACCGCGATGCGGGTCATGTCGGGGAATACGCGCCAAACCGCTGTCGATCACCAGGCGCACGCCGTCGATGGTGAGCGAAGTTTCCGCGACATTGGTGGCGACGACGATCTTGCGCCGATCATATCGAGCGACCGCTGCGTCCTGATCGATCGGCGGCAATTCGCCGTGAAGTGGAAAGACGACGAACTGCGGGCCGAGCGTAGCGCGCGCCGCCTCCACGGTCCGAGAAATCTCATACGCACCGGGCATGAAAATGAGCGCATCGCCTTGAGCATGCGCGCGTACCAGGCGTTGGAGCTCTTTGACTGCAAGCTCCCACACTGGCGCGGCACCGGCGGGTTGGGATAGATATTCGATAGCGACCGGATAAGCGCGGCCTTCGGACGACAACAGCGCGCAGGGCTGGAGATAGTTCTGCACCGCCGCGATATCCAACGTCGCGGACATGACGATGATGATGAGATCGGGCCGCGTCGATTCTTGGATTTGCAGAGCCCGCGCCAGCGTGATGTCGCCGTAGAGATGCCGTTCGTGAAATTCGTCGAAGACGATCGCGCTAACGCCCCTCAAGTCGGGATCAGCCAAAATCCGGCGCAGCAGCACGCCTTCAGTGACGTAACAGATCCGCGTGGCGGCAGAAGCGACATTGTCCAGTCGCATCTGATAGCCGACTTCGCTGCCAAGTTTTACACCTCGAGCCTGCGCCACCCACGCCGCAAGCATACGCGTCGGCAACCGGCGCGGCTGCAAGACGGTCACCTGTCCATCGCTCAGCAGACCGCCGTCAAGCAGCATCTGCGGCACTTGGGTAGATTTCCCCGAGCCGGTGGGCGCAGTCAAAATCAAGCGCTTCTGCATGCTCAGAGTCTCGTGCAATGGCCGCTCGATTTCGTAGATGGGTAAATCCGGGTTTCGCATTCCTGAGGTTAACTTAACATAATAGAAGAAAAGTTGCGGTTAATGGGAACCGACGCTGATCAAATAATCTCCGAGTTGTCCCGATCGGATCTCGCTAAGTGATAAAATTGTCTCGTCGCCACGCTTGATTCCCTCACACAAAGAATTAACTCCGGCGAGCCAGCACAGTGGGTCGTTGACTAGGCGAGTGAAAATGGCTAGCTTCCGTCCATGATTAGGATTTCCAGTCGAGGTTAGCTGTTGTATTACAGGCCCGCTTCCGCCGGAGACTCACATGCACACTAGAGCGCTTGCCGCCATCTTAGTTCTCGGCGCTGTTTCCTTTCTGGGATTTGATGGCCATGTTTTTGCGCAGTCGCCGTATTATCAAGGAAAGACGATCAGGCTGATTCAGGGCCGCGAGCCAGGCGGCTCGGGAGATATTCGTTCGAAAGCAGTCATACCGTTTTTAAGGAAATACATTCCGGGAAATCCTACGATCATCAACGAGTTCATGCCGGGCGGTGGAGGTCGCAAGGCAGCCAACTACCTTTTTAGCACGGCGCGTCCGGACGGTCTTACCATCGCACACATCAGCAGCGGGATTGTGACCAGCGCCGTCCTGGGCGAGTCCGGCGTGCAGTATGACATTGATAAATTCCATTGGCTCGGCTCCACTGACAGTGCCTTTCACTACGCTTTCTTCACACGCAAAGAGTTAGGGCTGAACACGATGGAAAAGCTGCAGGGCTATCCTGGGTTGAGAATCGGCGCGACATCCATCGGCCATACCACTTATACCTACGGACGTACTTTTGCCTGGCTACTCGGTCTCAAAGAGCCCAGATTCGTCTTGGGCTACTCATCGATAGAGGTTGATGTGGCCATGGCGCGCGGAGAGCTGGACGCGCGCAGCAACAATACCGCTGAAGTAATCCGGCGCAATCGGGACGCAGTGAAAAAAGGCTTGTTCGATTTCGCGGCCATCTTGAAAATACCCAGGGAAGACAAAGAGCCGGAATTCGATCATATTCCAGAGATCGACACCTTTGGGAAATCCGAGAGGGAGCGGCGATTCCTCACGCTGACGCGCTCTACCAGACTCGTGGGAACGCCCTACCTCCTTTCTCCAGGCACGCCGCAAGAACTAGTGCAAATTCTGCGTGAGGCAATGAAAAAAACCTTTCAAGACCCTGAGTTCCGCAAGGAGTTCAATAAGCTGACCGGCGACGATCCCAGCGCGCTGATGCCGGAAGCCCAGGAAGAAATCATAAGGACGGTGCCACGCGACCCCGAAACCATCGAGCTTTTCAAATTGATTAACGGCAACAAGCCATTGCCACCTCGTTAGCTGCACTCATTAAAAATTCGAGGTGCGGCAAATAAACCCGCAATTCTTCGCGTTCTTCGTTGCGTGGGACAATTGACACTTCGTCCTCGCGAATTTCTCATTCGGAGAATCAGAAAAGGGAGAGCTGCCTGGGCCTGTCGTCGAGGACGGAACGGCCGTCCAGCGAGCGCGAGATTGCGTTTTCGTGGGCAATGGCCGCATCGAAGTTGGCTTCGGGTTTAAGATGGGTTTCGACCGCGCGAACGAAGCGTTCGAGACGGCGAAAGCCGTCGAGTTTGTCCCCGTCGTCGAGCTTTGCTGCATCGAGCGACGTGCGGAGGAAAGTGAGAGATTCGTCGTAGGTCTTCAACGGCACCGGAAATGGATGACGATCCTTGCCGCCGTGCGCGAATGAAAACCGTGCGGGATCGGAGAAACGGCTGGGCGCGCCGTGGACAACTTCGGCGATTAACACGAGCGATCGAAGCGTGCGCGGGCCGAGATTCTCCAATAGCAGAAGTTCGGCGAACTGGTGCAGATCACGTTCGTAAGCGACCGCGAGCACGGCTCCGAGACGCTTCAGGTCGATGTTCGCCGCACGGACATCATGGTGGTCCGGCATGCGCAGGTGGCGTGCGGCACGGAGCGTGGCCTCTGGTTTTTCATGAGCGATGTCGAGGAGCGCGGTCTGTGCGGGCTTCGCTCGAGCATCCACGAGATTCATGATGGTACCCTGATTCTCGCCGACTATTCCGGTATGCGGTTCGGCGACGAAATCGCGTACCGACGCCGAGTGCCAGTGGTATCGGCGCGCCATTCCGCTCCGATCGTTCAAACCCTGCTGCACGACGGCCCACTCGCCGTTCGAAGTGACGACGAAACTATGGAGGTAGATCTGAAATCCGTCGGCGATTGCATTATTATCGATCCTCGCGGTCAACCTGCTGGTACGGACCAATGCTTCCCCGTCGAAGCCGCGCCGCTCGGCGATCAATCGCAATTCCTGGGGCGTGTTGCGCGAGAACCTGCCGCGACCGCCACAGATGTAGATGCCGAGCTCATCGGCTCGCGGCGCAAGGCCTCTCTTCAGCGCTCCCATGACGGATGTGGTGATGCCTGAAGAGTGCCAGTCCATTCCCATCACAGCGCCCAGCGCCTGGAACCAGAAGGGATCGCTCAGGCGCGAGAGGAAGACTGAGGTGCCGTAGTCCTGGACGATGGCTTCGGTGACGGCTGCGCCCAGTTTGGTCATCCGTTCGGCAAGCCATTGCGGCACGCGGCCGCCATGAAGCGGAAGGTCTGCAATTCCGGAGCGTCTCATTAGAAATCCGCGCCAACAATATTTTTTTCGAGATTCATCGCATTCAAACTAGGCAATCCAACAGTCGAACGGTGTGAACGTCGGTTTCCTTAAGCCGCCCTTCTGCCTTAAAGACGCGAGCTAACACATGATGCTGAAGTAGTAGATGTTCTGTCAATCACGTTCCCCGACAAACACTGTCGTGGGGGCAGTGTATCCAGATATCAGCCGGCGGTCTATCGAGGCGAGCCAACCGCGGCAAGCCGTGGGATTAAATTGAACGACGCGTCGATTAGATGTCACGACAGATTGTCTTTACGGAGAATTCAATTCAATTGGACTGGCGCCGGTGATCGACTGATCGACAGTCAGATGGTCCGTGCTAACCTATTGCATAGTGGACGTTTTCCACGCATTGTCCGTGAATTGTCCGTAAGTTTGTGCGCGGCACGTGTGACGGGAAAAAGTTAGTCTAGCCAATACGCTGCGGGTTCGACCTCTTGAATGCCATTCGAAAATCGAAGTGTAACTAGAGGCTAAGTCAGTCCAGATAACCGAACAAAACTAAGCCCCGAGCACTGCCATAAAAAGCAGTTCTTGGGGCTTGCTGCTTCTGGTACACGGACAAAAGGCGGACGAAAGACCTGTTGCGGTCAGCACCCAGGACAATCAGCGGACCTTTCGATCAGGAGTTGTTGCACGTTAATCCAGTTATCCTACGGCTGATGGCTTAAAAGTCGGCAAGTCTACGCGTACTTCTTTGCTTAGACCAAAGGCAGTTTCCGTCTCCGTCGGCACAACGATATGCCATTTGTTCCCAACTTTGGTTTGAGAACTCCCTAGACTAAAGGTGCTTCGTCCTTCTGGAACCAGCATCGTGTCGTTTGATGAGGTTCCGTACACACGTACATTCACTGGATCGTCGCCGAAGTTCCAAGTTGCTATGTAAGACCCGCCACCGATACCACCCCGGGCAACGATGAGCCGCTCGGGTCTAGTCTCGAGACTGAGTTGCGCAAAATTACATAAATCTCCTGTCGTGGTTGCTAACGTTGCGCCTATGGGAGATGCCGCTGTTGAGTTGAAGAACAGCTTTCCGCTAGGGCCGTCGCTTGCTAGTCTACGCATTCGGTCGGCTTCAGTCTGGCCGAGATTCCTTCCAACCGTGACAATCTGAATTTTTGCGACAGTCCGTTGCTGGCCAATCTGTATGAATGAGCTGGATCAGGCGATGGAAGAGGAGATGGCCAAGCGAAAAAGAGTCGGGAAATGGGAGCGAGTGATCTACACGCGCTTGATCCCTCGCGCAGCATCCGCTGGAGCTTCGGGCGCAACCTTGATTCCCCGCGCGGGCTGGTACCGCCGCGCCGTGACGCTCTATGGCGCGATTGCGAGCGGCACTGGTTAGCGCCATTGTCCGCGCCCTCATCGCGAAATCGAGCGTTGCGCGCAACCTCGCGCCGCGAACGTCGGGTCGAGCAGAGGGAAGGCGTAAATGCCCTGTCGCCCTAAGGGAGCCCTAGACTGGGCAGATGCGGTCTGCCGGCGGTTTTATCAATCGTGACGAAACTGACGCAAGGGCAAGAGCATGTCTTGTAAATGATGATAACATTTAACCCTTAACCGCGTTTCTTGGAGCTAATGCTCCGAACAATCCCGTTCAGAAACCTTGCAAACGGACCGGCGCGTTACGATCTTGTGCCAGTATGAAAGTCTTAATTCTCTGGCACAGCGGTTGCCTATGCGACTCTCCACTAGGTTTCGACGACCATCACTTGGGCCGAAACCAAACGGACACTATGGAGAAGTTGACGGGTAACACGATGCATTGCGACGAATTGTTTGACGTTAGAAGAGGGGTCGCCGAGAACTCGCTTCAAACGATGGTACTCGCGCTCGGCCGAGAACGGTCGGTCACCGACGCGGAGACCTTCGGTCCGTCGTGTGCGGCAAATCCCCAGACCCGCTCGCGAATAGAATCCTACGCTTTATTTCCTCTGCAGCAGGGCATGTTGTTTCATCATCTCGACGCGCGCGCTTCGGGAGTAGACGTTGAGCAAGTCACCTGTGCGCTCGATGAAGTGTTACACAAAGAAGCCTTTGTGAGCGCTTGGCAATCCGTAATCAATCGGTACGCGATTCTACGGACGTGCTTTCGGTGGCAAGGCGCTGGTGAAACCCAGCAAGACGTTTACGATAGTGCCACGATTGAGTTCGAAGAAATTGACTGGTTAGGAACTCACGGCAGAGCGATTCATCCCTGATCCGTTCAACGGTCGACTTGCAAAATTTCCGCAAGCGAGCCGAGCAACGGCACAAGGCTTTTGCGGAACGGTCGTGGCTCGCTAGGAGTAACTGAGTGATGCCCTACGGTAAGAATTACGACCCCAAGGGTGGCATCGCCATCGTCGGCATGGCAGGCCGGTTCCCTGGAGCGAAAAACATCAAGGAATTCTGGCACAACCTCACGCAAGGAATAGAATCGATATCTACATTTTCGGACGAGGAACTAATTCAGGCGGGCGTTGATATAGCCTCAATAACCGATGATCCAAATTTCCTTCGGGCTGGAGGGGTCTTAGAAGACGCGGAACTCTTCGATGCGCCGTTCTTTGGGATTAACCCTAGGGAAGCGGAGCTGATGGATCCCCAAGGACGTGTCATCCTGGAATGTTCGTGGGAAGCCCTCGAGGACGCTGGCTATGATTCGGAGACCTACGCTGGCTCCATAGCGGTATATGTGGGAGGGAGCACTAGCAATAACTACTTCATGACTAACCTCTATCCCAACCGGTACGACATCGAAGCAATCAATAGCTTTCAAACACTGGTTAACAACGAAGTTGATAGCCTTGCGATGCGTATCTCGTACAAACTAGACCTGCAGGGGCCGAGTGTGACTGTTCTCAGCACCTGCTCGAGCTCTCTCGTAGCGGTCTATCACGCATGTCAGAGCCTGTTGAATCACCACTGCGATATGGCTTTAGCGGGCGCCATTTCTCTAACGCTTCCTCAAAAACGAGGCTACTGGCACGAAGAAGGAGGGATGAACTCGCGCGACGGTCACTGCCGCCCCTTCGATGAGCAAGCCGAGGGAACTGTGTTCGGCAACGGCGTAGGGATTGTGGTTGTCAAACGACTAGCGGATGCCCTTAAAGATCGCGACCATATCTACGCCGTCATAAAGGGAATCGCAATTAACAACGACGGCGCGTGCAAACGAGGTTATGCCTCGCCTAGCATCGATGGTCAGGCAAGAGTGATAGCAATGGCACAGGAGGAAGCTGGCGTAGATCCTGAATCCATCTCGTACGTGGAAGCTCACGGGACTGCTACTCCTGTGGGGGACCCGATTGAGGTTGCCGCGCTAACCCAAGCATTTCGATCCACTACCAATAAGAAGAATTTTTGCGGACTGGGTTCGGTCAAGTCCAACGTTGGCCACTTGGACACTAGTTCCGGAGTCGCCGCTCTGATTAAGACCAGCCTGTCGCTACAGCATGGGCTCATTCCTCCGACGCTCCACTACAATAAACCCAATCCTAAACTGGTAATCGAAAACACGCCATTCTACGTCGTTGATAGACTCACAGAATGGAAATCAGCTAAGCTGCCGCGTCGAGCAGGTCTGAATTCGTTTGGAGTGGGTGGCACGAATGCTCACGCTGTTTTGGAGGAAGCGCGTTCAGCCGAGCCGTCCAGCAAATCTCGCCCCTGCCACCTCCTGCTCCTTTCCGCGAAAACAGAAACGGGCCTGGAAAAAACTACTCTAAACCTAGTTAGGCACCTCAAGGAAACCAGCCAGCAACCACTCGCCGACGTGGCTTATACCCTCCAAGTCGGACGAAGGGCTTTTAATCATCGTTCCTTTCTGGTCGCCGAAGATGTGAACGATGCCGTGAAGGGCCTCGAAGTCCGCGATCCAAAGCGGGTGATCAGCCGAGTGTGTAATCAAAAAGAAAGACACGTGGTTTTCATGTTTCCGGGGCAGGGCTCGCAATATGTGAATATGGGATTAGAGCTCTACCGGAATGAGCCTACTTTCCAGGAGCATATCGACTGTTGCGCTGAAATACTCAAACCCCTGCTCGGTCTTGACCTGCGTCACGTCCTTTATCCGAAGCCTGAGAATGTGCAAAAAGCAGCAGATGAATTGAATCAAACCGCTTTGGCGCAGCCAGCCATCTTTGCTGTTGAATACGCTTTGGCGAAGCTATTGATCGAGTGGGGGATCTTGCCGCAGACGATGATGGGTCATAGTGTTGGTGAATTTGTCGCAGCCTGCCTCTCGGGCGTGTTCCGCCTGGAAGACGCCATCACAGTTTTGTCGGCCCGGGGAAGACTCATGCAACAGCTTCCAAGCGGGGCCATGCTTGCAGTTGCGATGGCGGAAGAAGAGCTATCGTCGCTGCTCTGTGATGACGTGTCTCTCGCGGCGGTGAACGGTCCGTCAAACTGCGTGGTCGCAGGACCCAAAAATATCATCGAGGCGCTCGAGCGAAAACTCGCGGAGAGGGCCATACAGTGTCGCTACCTTCATACGTCGCACGCTTTTCATTCCTCCATGATGGACCCCATCCTGGAGCAGTTCACAGAAGAAGTTCGTAGGGTGAGGCTGTTGCCTCCGTGCATACCTTTCATATCTTCAACTACGGGGACGTGGATTACGCAGGAGGAGGCAACCGACCCAATATACTGGACGATGCAAATACGAAAACCCGTCCGATTTCATACCGCCCGACAAGAACTCGCCCAAAACCCTGATCACATCCTGATGGAGGTTGGCCCTGGACGCACGCTTGCTACTCTTGCAAGACATCCCTCCTACAACCTGTCGGAGCAAGTCGTGCTGGCATCATTAGGATTTTCGCGCGAAACGCATAAAGACGCCGAATCTTTTCTTACTGCCTTGGGCCAACTCTGGCTCGAAGGCGTGCCGGTAAATTGGCAGGGATTTTACGCTCACGAACGACGATCTCGCGTGTCGCTGCCAACTTATCCCTTTGAAAAGAAGCGTTACTGGATCGATCCTCCGAAAATTTTAGAAGCGAATAAACCTCTACGATCTTCGCCAATTGGTTTCACTAAAAAGCAACTGACAGAAGCGCCAAGAGCGGTGACCCAGCCAGGCTCACAGCCGTCGCTGACAGAAAGCTCGAAGGCCAGAGAGATTCCGACGTCCGCAACAGTTTTTGAGAGGATCATGTCAGAACAACTCGAAGTCATGGCAAGGCAGCTCGAAGTGTTGGGTTATTGCCAGGCTTCACACGACGGTCCCGAAGCACAGGTCGCCCCGATGTCCCTTCGCGCGGGTGGAGGAGATGGCTGCTGCCGAAGCAAAAACGAGATTTCGTGAGAAAAGAGAGTTCGATGACGCACCGTAAAGAAAAGATCCTGAATGATTTGAAAGATGTCATGAGCGACCTGAGCGGACTTGATCGAGACAAGATAGCTGACCAATTAACTTTTTTGGATCTCGGCTTTGACTCTTTATTTCTCGCCCAAATGAGCGCCGCTTTTAAGAAGAAGTTTGGTGTCAACGTCACCTTCCGCCAGTTGCTCGAAGAAACCCCGAGCCCCGAGGCCTTGGCTGACTACATAAACTCGCATCTGCCGCCTGAGGAGCCGCCAATTCCAGAACCACAGCCCTCAATAATCCCGACGAAGCTAATTCCTCCATCCCAGCCAATTTCTGACCTTCAGCCAGTCGGACGTTCATTGCAGTCTTTTTCAGCCAGCCCGCCGCTGATAGAAAATCTAAACAACGGTAAACTCCGGAATTCCGCCGTTCTCTTCGAGCGTGTGATGTCCCAGCAACTTCAGGTCATGGCAAAACAACTCGATATGTTGAGGTATTGCCAGACGTCTGAGTCCCAGGCGACGCAGACGCCGATGCTTGTCAACGGAGGAAACGGCCACGGTGTTGCGTCTCCGGCGGATGGGCAAAAGGCAGAAAGTGCAGGGCCACCATTCGTCACGCAATCTGTGGCGCGCGAAGAACCAGCGCAAGTTTCTCAGTTCGGTCCTTGGAAGCCCATAGATAAATCTGACAGCCGAAGTTTGGACCCACAACAGCGCAGGCACCTGGATGATTTAATTGAGCGTTATACTCGTCGAACGCCCAAATCCAAAGAACTAACAGCGGCTCACCGGTCTCACCTCGCGGATCCTCGAGTCATCGCAGGGTTTCGCAGCGAGTGGAAGGAAATGGTCTACCCGATCGTTTCTGTGCGTTCGTTCGGCTCAAAGCTGTGGGATGTAGACGGCAATGAATACGTTGACATGATGATGAGCTTCGGCCCGGCCCTCTTCGGTCATTCTCCCGATTTCGTGGTTCGCGCGCTGGAAGATCAAATCGAGAGCGGGATCGAAATTGGACCACAGTCCCCGCTCGCCGGTAAGCTGGCGCGGTTGATTTGCGATTTCACTGGAATGGAGCGAGTCACCTTCTGCAACACGGGGTCAGAAGCCGTCTTGGCCGCGTTGCGCGTTGCTCGGACCGTTACCGGCCGGAATAAGATTGCCTTGTTCGCCGGCTCCTATCACGGCATCTTCGACGAGGTCTTGGTCAGGCCAATCACAACCCGCGACGGGCGTAAACCCATTCCTGCGGCGCCTGGGATTCCCCCGCAGATGGTGCAAGATGTCATCGTACTCCGCTACGGCGATCCTGACTCGCTGGAACTTGTCAAAAGACATGCAGACGAACTGGCTGCTATTCTTGTCGAGCCCGTGCAGAGCCGGAACCCGGACCTGCAACCAAGAGAGTTCCTACAGGAGTTGCGGGGATTAACGGCCCAATCTGGAATTGCACTCATTTTTGATGAGGTCATCACCGGCTTTAGGCTACATGCAGGCGGTTCGCAAGCCTGGTTCGGTGTCCAGGCGGACCTCGCAACTTACGGCAAAGCGCTCGGAGGAGGCATGCCGATCGGCGCCCTAGCGGGCAAAGCTCGCTTCATGGACGCGCTTGACGGTGGCGCATGGAGCTACGGGGACAATTCGGTTCCTGAAGTCGGGGTGACGTACTTTGCGGGAACATTCGTGAGACATCCGCTCGCCATTGCCGCGGCGTCTGCCGTTCTCCACCACTTGAAGCAAGCCGGGCCTCAACTGTATCAAACGTTAAACCAAAGAGCTTCGCGACTGGCAAAAGAGCTGAACCAGCACCTCGAAGAGAGGGACGTGCCGATTCATATACAGCAGTGTGGTTCCCTCTTTTGCGTCAGCTTCACCCAAGAGACTCGTTTCTCAAGCCTGCTTTTCTTCCATCTTCGCGAGAAGGGGGTTCACATCTGGGAGGGTCGCCCTACTTTCATTTCTACAGCGCACAGCGACGATGACCTTGCGCTCGTGGTGCGGGCCATGAAGGAAAGCGTCGAAGAAATGCAAGAGGCTGGATTTTTCCCCTCGGCTGGGGCTCGCCGAACAGTGACTGAGCTAAAACCTGCGGACTCTTCTGACCCGGGGCCGTGCACTAGTTCGACGACACCGGACGAGTTTCCCCTCACCGAAGCACAGATGGAAATTTGGCTCGCGACGCGTCTCGGAAACGAAGCCTCCCAGGCTTTTAATGAAAATATCTTGTTGCAATTTAAAGGAACGCTAAATCTCGATGCCATGCGACTTGCCGTTCAACGCGCGGTCAATCGACACGACGCATTGCGTACGACCTTTAGCCACGACGGGAGCTACCAAAGGGTCAATCCACCTTCGGCAATAGATATTCCGCTGATCGATCTTTCTCAAATCGACGATAGCAATAGAAAGGCCCGGTTCGACGATTTAATTACCAGAGAGCTTCAGCAACCGTTCGACCTCGTCAACGGTCCTCTCGTTCGAGTCTCGGTCTTGCGGCTGGAGCCAGAAGAACATTTCCTGCTGATCACAGCGCACCATCTGGTGTGCGATGGCTGGTCAATTCATGTGCTCCTGAGTGATCTGAGCGCCCTCTATCACCCGGCCGGGAATGCCAAAGATGTAGATCTGCCCAAGTCGACGCCGCTCAGGGAATATGCCGCATGGCAGGTAAAACAGCAGAGTAGCCCGGAAGGTCTAGCTACTGAACGGTACTGGTTGGATCGGTTTAATGGTCCTGTAACGACTGTAAAATTGCCCACGGACCACCCGAGACGGCCATTTCGAACATTCAACGGAAGTTGCGAGCGTGTAACAATCGAAAAGGCGCTCCACACCGGAATGAGACAACTTGGAGCGAGCCAGGGTTGCACTGCTTTTACGACCTTCCTGGCGGCTTTTAAGGTTTTGCTCCATCGCTTAACTGCCCAGGAGGACATCGTTGTTGGAATTGCACTAGCAGGACAGTCTATGATCGGGATAGACACACTCGTTGGTCACTGCGTCAATACGCTGCCCCTGCGTAACCGGATTGACCCAAATCAGCCGTTCACTGAATTTCTAAAGTCCGCGAACCGCTCTTTCCTTGATGCTTACGAGTACCAGAACTATACGTTTGGGACTATCGTCAGAACGCTGAATGTCAGCCGAGATCCAAGCCAAACACCTCTCATCTCGGTCATGTTTAACATGGATCAAGAACTCAAGGGACTCAGTTTCCGCGATCTGGAGTTTGAACTTCAGCCAGATCCCAATCCTTATGTGAACTTTGAACTCTTCTTTAATCTGTTTGAAAAGCAAGACAGCCTGATACTTGAGTGCGAATACAACACCGATCTCTTTGACGCGACTACGATCAGGCGGTGGATCGGACATTACGAAAACTTGCTAAGGGAGATACTATCCGCTCCCAATCAACTAATCTCAGCGCTGCCCCTTATGTCTGAAGCAGAGCAGCATCAGTTGTTAATAGAATGGAACCGCACGGAAAGACCCTACCCGAAGAACAAATGCATCCATGAACTTTTTGAAGCCCAGGCGGAAGAATCTCCCGCCGCTACGGCGGTGGTCTATGAAAACCGCCAGGTGACCTACCGGGAGCTCAACCGCCGCGCCAACCAGCTTGCGCATCACTTGCGCGGGTTGGGCGTAGGACCAGATGTTTTAGTCGGCATCTGTATGGAACGATCGCTGGAAATGGCCGTCGCCCTACTGGGAATCCTTAAGGCGGGCGGCGCATACGTGCCGCTAGACCCGGCCTATCCCAAGGTGCGCCTAGCCTTCATGCTGGCGGATACTCAGGCCCGGGTGCTGTTAACTCAAGAGCGGCTGCTCGAAAAGCTTCCCGATCATACTGCACATATGGTGTGCTTAGACAAAAATTGGGAAGAGATTGCTCAGCAGGAAGATGGGAACCCCAATAGTGGTGCGACTACAGAAAACCTTTCGTACGTCATCTACACTTCGGGATCAACGGGTCAACCCAAAGGCGTGGAGGTTTCTCACCGTGGCGTCCTTCGCCTGTTATTTGGAGTTGACTATGTCCGTCTCGATGCGACTCAGACTTTCCTGCAGCTGGCGCCGATCTCGTTCGATGCCTCTACATTTGAGATATGGGGAGCCCTATTACACGGCGGGAAGTGTGTTCTTTTCCCAGGAAATATTCCAAGTCCCGACGAACTCGGGGACATACTGTATAAACACCAAGTCAGCACATTATGGCTGACTGCTGCGCTATTTAATACGGTGATTGACGAGAATCCCGCCGCGTTATCCGGTGTGCGCCAGTTGCTTATCGGCGGCGAAGCGCTCTCGGTCAGTCATGTACAACGCGCTCTGGCGCTTCTGCCGCAAACGCAGATCATCAACGGCTATGGACCAACAGAGAGCACAACATTCGCGTGCTGTTATCCGATCCCGCGGCAATTGGATGAAACAACGGGTTCAATCCCCATCGGTCGTCCTATAGCCAATACCCAGGTCTATATACTCGACTCAGATCTGATGCCTGCTCCCGTCGGACTCCCAGGAGAGTTGTACCTAGGCGGAGACGGATTAGCGCGCGGTTATCTTGATCACCCAGAACTGACGGCCGAAAGATTTGTACGTAATCCATTCAGCGATAGACAAGATGCGCGGTTATACAAGACCGGCGATTTGGCGCGTTATCGTACTGATGGGAACATTGAGTTCCTTGGCCGCATGGATCACCAAGTCAAGATTCACGGTTTTCGCATAGAACTCGGCGAAATTGAGGCTGTACTAAAGCAGCATGCCGCGATTCATGATACCGCCGTGATCGTGCGCGAGGATACGGCGGGGGATAAGCGCTTGGTTGCCTATGTCGTTGCAAAAACTGGCGCAACGGCGCACGAAAGTGATCTAGGGGTCTATCTGAAACAGAAATTGCCGCAGTACATGATTCCCGCGGCGTTCGTATTCTTGGATTCTCTGCCGCTGACGCCGAACGGCAAGCTTGATCGGCGAGCATTGCCAGAGCCTGATTCTGCACGAAGAGAAGATCACAGTGGCTATGTCGCGCCCAGGACAGAAGTCGAACAGGTGTTGGCGCAAATCTGGGCGGAGGTCCTGAGAGTGGAGCGAGTCGGCATCTACGACAACTTCTTTGATTTGGGGGGACACTCGCTGTTAGCAGTACGGGTCGTGCAGTCCATTGAGAAAAGAATCG
>Ga0184640_10000179_pt1 | contig 15422 bp, 15 predicted proteins | sample PLM31_200_b2_FD_133161 | JGI IMG/M metagenome (GOLD analysis project Ga0184640, IMG submission 133161) | Groundwater sediment microbial communities from an aquifer in East River, Colorado, USA - PLM3-1_200_b2 | ecosystem: Environmental > Terrestrial > Soil > Riparian zone | place: USA: East...
AAATTTCATATTTTCAGCATTAACTAAAGAAAGCATTCCGAAATATTCATGATCATCAAATACTACAGGCAGACCAAGGTCATGGGATACCTTTGCGGATCCAATATTGTGTGAATGTACAATATCAGGCCTAACTAGTTTTACCAATTTCTCAATTTGTTTCTTAACGCGATGATAATAGTATGGAATGCCTATCATGGCAGCCGCACTCCACTTAATTGGATATACTTGGGAAAATACATTAGCGTGAGTTTTGTGGCTCAAGCGTCCTCCAAAAAATACTTCGTGTTCATTTTTCTTTGCAGTCAATGCAGCTTTTTCGACCCTCCAATCAGGAAGTCCGTCATCTGACAGGTGAAGTATTCTCATTCTATCATCCTGTCGTTATAATAGCACAAAGTAAGCAAAGTCTTGATACACATTCTGATTTATCATTCCAATTATTAGAATTTACTGAAATATAGATAACTGATTCTCAACATAAAATATTTTATAATTTGTGCCATCGTAGGAATATTACATTTTTAAAAGAGACAGGTATTAATGCAAATTAAATGAAATGGTTCACCTTTAAGATAGGAGCGGTAGCATCCCTATGAAAATACTCATAACTGGTGCCGCGGGTTTCTTAGGAAGCCACCTATCTGAAAAATATGTTCTTGATAAGCACCTTGTTTACGGAATTGATAATTTAATGAACGGGAACCTTAACAATATACGTACTCTTCTACACAAGAAGAATTTTAAATTTATTCGCGGAGATATAGCCCTAAATGAAATATATTCTAAACTACCAAATGATTTTGATGCCATAATTCATCTTGCAGCACAGATTCATGTCGATAGATCAATTGTAAATCCCGAAGAAACTTTCAAAATTAATCTCGGTGGTACTTTGAAAATTTTGGAATTTGCCAGAATGAATGATATAAACAAGATACTGTATTCATCGACAAGTGAAGTCTATGGTTCTGCAGAATATGCTCCCATGGATGAGCTGCATCCGCTGTCGGCAAAACACCCATATGGTGTAAGCAAAATTGCAGCCGATAGATTATGCTACACCTATAATGAAACGTATGATCTTGGCGTTGACATAATTCGATGTTTCAATTTTTTTGGTCCCAGACAAAAAGATACTGGTTATGGTGGGGTGATAGCAATTTTCATAAACAGAGTACTGCAGAATAAACCCCCAATCATTTATGGCGACGGTAAGCAAACAAGGGATTACATGTTTGTGAAAGATGCTGTATCTGCATATGATAGAGTCTTAAAGTCCAGAGGTAACCCAGGAAAAAATGGTATTAACTTTGGTAGTGGTAAGGAGATATCAATAAACAAGATTGCAGATTTAGTGATTAAACATGGTGCACATGACAAAAAATTAAGGGCTATCCATGTTGCGCCTAGACCAGTTGAGGTGCAAAGGCTTATTGCAGACATTTCAAAGGCCAAGAAATTGCTAGAATTCAAACCGCAAATACCATTTGAAAGAGGTCTTGCTCTATTGATAGATTGGTACAAAAACTACAAGTCAGAGTTATGGCTCTATTAACACAAGTCATCATGTTATGAAAATCAATAAAGTACTTGTTACCGGAAGTAGAGGATTTGTTGCAAGACATTTGTGTAAACATCTAAAGGAAATTGGAACTACAGTTGTTACCAATACTAAGGCGCGTAATAAATTAGATGCAACTAAAATTGATCAGTTATTAACTGTTGATGATGTGGAGGTAGTGATACATCTCGCTGCAAAGACATCTATTCTAAATTCAGTAAAGAATCCTTATGAAACTTACTATACTAATATTTTGGGAACCTTAAACCTACTTGAATTTGCCAGGATTAGGAACATTAAAAAATTTATTTATGTCAGCACTTATGTCTATGGTCAACCCCAATACCTTCCTATCGATGAGAAACATATCGTAGAGCCTCATTCTCCTTACAACAAGAGCAAATTACTCGCCGAAAAACTTTGTGAAAATTATTCGCATGACTTTGGAATTAATATTGTGACACTGCGTCCATTTTATGTGTACGGTCCTAATTCTAGGTATCGCTCTTTTATCCCTTCTGTTATTAGACAAATCAAGAAAAATGGAAAAGTTGTACTTTCTGGGGATCAAATAAAAAGGGACTTCCTTTTTGTTACGGATTTTATAAACCTTCTACAAATAATATTGAATGAATTCCCAAATGGATATAATTTCTACAATGTGGGATATGGAATGAGCTATAGTCTTAAAGAAGTAGCGCAGAATCTGGCTAAATTACTTGACAAGAAAATAACTGTTCATTCTAACAATAAAACCATAGCCGACATTCCTGATATGAGGGCTGATATAGCAAAAGTTTCCAAGGCCTTTAACTGGAAACCAACTGTGGACATAGGCAAAGGATTGAAGTTAATTGTTCAAGGTTTGTCTAATTGAGCATTTATCATAAAAAATTAGCCATTGCCTTCCACTACAGAATATTTTTGTTATACGTTAGCCTTCTAATATAGTAGATTATTATATCATAATATTAACCCATTAGAATATGCACATACTGCACATACTGGATGCAGCCGGTGTCGCATGTATATATGCAAAATATCAGCGATTGCAGGGACATGAGTCTAAGGTAATCTGGAACATTGATGTTGAGGACAAGTATGGAATTTATGACTTTTACAAAGATTACGTAATCAGTGTTAACCGTAAGGAATTTATCGAAAGATGTATGCAGGAAGGAGAATTAGCGGACATAATTCATGTCCATGGCTATATTGACATACTGATTAAACTACGCAAGAAATTCCACAAGTCAAAGAAGATTGTTTTGCATTATCATGGTACAGACATACGTGGATTAAATAAACAAGAGCTTCCACATAGATCACGATTATCAGATGCTGTAATTAAACTAAAGATCTTATATAGGAAAATGATTGGACATGTAAAGGCTCAGAGGTTGGCTGATGCAGTATGTGTATCTACTCCTGATTTGTTATCATTGGTAAGAAGAGGAATCTATGTTCCGATTCCGGTTGATACGGATCATTTTAGGTCCAACACTATTGCAAAGGGCGAGCTGAAAGATGCGTTAACTATAAACTCAGAGGTGACAAACATACAGTGGGCGTTAGACTATTGCAAGAGGAGCCACATTAATCTCAATATTGAAGTTCATGATAGAACCAAAAATCCAATAATGTATGCGGACATTCCCAACTTCATAAGAGGATACAGGACATACGTGGACATCAGATATGTTAATGATACAGTTCTAGAGAATCTTAGTAGTACAGCCCTACAAGCACTTGCATCTGGACTCAGGGTATTGGATTTTAAGCTACAATTTCATCAAGGACTGCCGCCTGAACATGATGCCGTGAATGTAGTTTCACAACTGTCTGCTATTTACAAAGATCTAGGTATTTTGGAATAATCTAAAATGTTTCTAAAAATAGATATCTATTACAAGTATGTATTGGTAATCTAATTTTCATATCTTCCATACTGCGTTCTGTAATAGAGTAACTTGATATTTTAGAGTATTGGCTAGGTTTTTATTTTGGATGGTGACAATAACCAGCATTGCTGCCATGCCAATAGATTCCGGAATGTCAGTAGATGTTTAGGTAAAAAAGTCTTGAATTCCAGTATGTGAATATTTGTATCTTTACAGAAGAGCTCAAAATCCTTTATAGACCAGAAGTGCAAATGTGTAAAAGACTGTCTTGGGACATACCCTCTTAACATTTGAATCCTCCATTTTATATAAGCACTATTGGGGATAGTTACTATCACACCCTTTTTTGCATGATTAATTGCATCAATCAGAATTCTGTAAGGGTATGCAGTGTGTTCAATTACCTCTAACAATAATATGTAGTCATATGAAGTATCGTTGGTAAGACCTAATCCATTGGTAATGTCACGTGTTTCCGTTTGTATTCCAAGCTGTCTTGCTTTTTCGCATGCGACAGATGAAATATCAAGTCCAGTTACCTTCACTTGTTTATTATTTATGAGATATTCTGAAACTACTCCATCACCAACTCCAACATCCAAAACTGTCGTATTAGGTTCAATCCAGTCCTCTACTAGTTTAGCCCTTGACAAATTACCCGTGTTAACAGTGGAGTGATACTTTTCGTAATCCTCAAACATCTCTGGAAAACCCATATTACTTTCAGTTAGTGCTCTCCATGACTCGCATAAGATCGTCCATCCAAGCAATACTCCAAAACGAGGGGCGTTACGTGATTTCATTACTTTGATTGTGGATAAGGTTATATTTGATTTAATTGATATTTATTTTCGATTGAAGTGTAATGATCCCAATTAGTGACCAGCCATCTCATATCTCATAGACTCAACAAATATTCTATTGTCGTCCAGAACATTCGCTGTAGATTTTGTGCTTATATGTTAACATATCTAAGTTTGCCCTAAAAAGTTAAATTACTTTGTTATTAATTGATACTGGAAATAAGTTCATTAATGACTTGCGATGTCCTACCACTACCGAATACAGATTTAGAATATTTAGAAGTGGGGGATGGACTTCTGACTGCATTAACTATTTTCTTGCTATCAACTCCTGTAAGGACATTCCATTGTCCTTTGATAGTTTCCACCCACTCTGTATTTTTTCTCATTGTAATACACGGTATCTTTAGTAAATATGCTTCCTTTTGAATTCCACCTGAATCGGTAACGACTTTTAACGCATTTTGAAGCAATGCTATGAAATCTATATATCCTACTGGGAGTAACATTTTAACATTCGAGCATTTTAAAAGTCTATCTAATAATCCAAAAGTTTTAAACATTTTCTTTGTTCTGGGATGGATTGGAAATACAATTGTATAATCAACAAGTGATTCGAAAGCCTTTAACAGCTGAATAAAATAATCCCGTGAATTGGTATTTTCAGCCCGGTGCATCGTAAGTAGTAAATAAGATCTTGATTTTAGACTCAGCATGTCAAGTATTTTGGATTGCTTCGAAATTACTTTAATTTTGCCTATAATTTCAACTGATAAATCTCCTGTATAGAACACTTTACCTCTTATTTTTTCTCTTCTTAGATTATTTACAGCATTTCTCGTGGGAGCAAATAAATAATCACTTAGATGATCTGTTAAAATTCTATTATTTTCTTCAGGCATTGTGGAATCATAACTACGCAATCCTGCCTCTATATGTCCTAATTTTATATTACACTTGTTTGCACATATGGCGCCAGCTAAGGTTGAATTAGTGTCACCATAAACAAGAACAAGATCAATTTCTGTTTCTATAAGTTTTTGTTCTAGACGTTTAATTATTTCTCCAATTTGGAAACATGAACTCCCTGATCCTACATCCAGATGAATGTCTGGTTTGGGAAGTTCAAAGTCGGTAAAGAAGACATCGGACATTTCGTAATCATAGTGTTGACCTGTATGTGCTATCAGATGTTCAATTCCTGAACCAATTAGGGCTTTATGGACAGGTCCCATTTTTACAAAATTGGGTCGAGCCCCTACTATAGAGACTACTCTCATTTATGCTATGAAATTAACATAAATAAAATATAAATATCATTTATTTTTCGAAGCATCATTCAAAGTATTACACAAATGACTATTTCTTTATTAACAACACTATTAAACGATTTAAAAAGATCTGCAGTTCTTTTACCCCTCAGTAGTCCTTATTCCGAATATTTGCTTTATCCTTGTCTTTTGTCTTATTCTTATTGCTTTTCTAATTTCTAGATCATACATGCTATCATATCCCTGCTGCTTGGGCCTATACGACAGATAATAATACAACATGCGAATTGCTCCAATTCTTCCTATGGGCCTTCCTGTCAAAAAACATTGCATGAATCTGCCTAACACAAAAAGTGGATGATATCCAAGTGTTCTCATGCTTGCACCAAATTCGTAAAAATGGTGATTAGCTCCGAGTTGTCTTGTATGTGAAAATCGTGCATCATTATTGACTACATTATTAAAACCATGATATAATGACATTTGTAAGATGACAGACTCATATCCCATTTTCTCTGGGTACCGACCGAGAACATTATTAAAGAAGGAATTTCTCACAAACCTCCCTGCTCCATGTGGAGTAGCATAACTATTATCGTCATAGTTTCCTGAAGAAACAGCTATTCTATTATCACTGTCCATATTGCGCATTATCTTCTCTGCGTAGAACTCTTCATAATGGGTATCATCGGTACTTATCATGTGATAATCTGTAACCTCCAAATTTAGATCCCTAGCAAGATTTATTGCATTATTCCAATTTTTCACTACCCTTCCAATATCATATCCTAAATCAGGATTTGTAATTACATGGATTTTATCATTTTTTAATTTTAGTCCTTTCAGGATATTATGAGTGTTATCAGTTGACCCATCATCAACAATAATTATGTATCTCGGTTTTATTGTCTGCCTTAGCAATGAGTTAACAGCAGATTCTATCTCGTTTTCAGAATTCCTGCAAGTCACAATGGCGTAATAACTTCCCACGGGTATAATGAAAATAATGCACTTTAAACATCTTTTGCTGGATACAATTCAATGTAGTATCCATTTATGAACTTCCATCAGGAATAAAAAATTTGGTTCTAATTCAAGTAAGCCATCACAAATTATTTGTCATGACTGTCTCTTATTTTTCCCTCTTTATCTGACAATTTCTTCGTTCCGTATAATCTTGTTTCTCCTCTTGTAATTCTAAGGAGGGCCTCTCTCATCAATTTCTTATCTTCTTCGCTTACTTTACCTTCAATTAGATCAATTACATACATCCACATTATTGCGCCTACCTTATTTTCCCTAAACAAGGCATCCTGTTCGACTTTCCATTGACTTTTCCTATGCCAATATCCTAGTACTATGCTTACTGGTACGTAAATCAAGACGAACATTAGTGCAAAGATCCAGATACTATCAAAAATCCCTCTCAAATAAGGAACCGTGTCAATTAATAGCTTATACTGAATTGTTATAAAATTAGCAAAAGTCATTGCAAAAACTAGGTATATACTATGTCCATTGCGAAAATCTAACCAGCGTCTCCTAAACCAATCTGTACTAAATGAAACAGACATAGTTAGACTTAGTGTCTTTCTTTTACAAATACATTCCGTTCCATTGCGGCATATTGTAGATTTTTCACAAATAATAATCTAAAACAAGAGCTAGAAAAGTTAAATAGAAATAAGACAATATTTACTTTGATTTTTCAACAAATTATTCGAAAATCGTGTAAGTAGAAAATGAATATTATTTACGGAATAATCGGTATTCTATGTAAAAATTACCAGCGATACCAAAAAATAAGATGACACTTTCCTATAGTGCTTTTAACAGTCTATTCATTTGTCCAAAATCAATACCAAATCCAAATCGTTTTTCCTCTCTCTTCATATTTCTATACATATTCATAAGTAACTTGAAGTGTTTAATAGAATTGAGTTTTCCATCCATCTTTAATCTAACTATTCTGTAAACATCGTCATAATACCCGAATTTTTTAAGAATTCTCTTTTCGTAAAGTTCTGCATCAAAGGTTGAATCTTTATTTAAAACATCTATGAAAATATTACAACAAATTAGAGAAGGAATTATACCTTCACCGAGCAAGGGAAAAACACATCCTATAGATTCACCAACACCTATTATGTTATCAATATAGAAAGGTAGCATGCGTTTAGGAGGAGATAGTCTTATAGGCCTTCCAATTTTTCTCAACACCTGGGCATGAGGGTTTTTTTCAAAGAATTCTGATATCCCATAATATTTTCTATCAATATCACCAGCTCCGATATATGCTCGTCCATTTCCCAATGGAAAAAACCAGAAATAACCTCTAGCTCCCTTGTAGCCGATCACGTAAAATTCATCAATTCCGCTGACATTTTCGACGAGAAATTCGTATGAAGGTATTATGAAATCATGAGGGGATCTAGGAAGGAGAGATCTGTGAAACCCAGTACAATCTATGATATAATCAAAATTCGAAAGAAAATCTGACTCTGGAGTACAGTGAAATCCATAGTTTATCTTTAATCCTTGGCAAAGATCGCGTTCCCAGAGATATTTATCGTATGTGACCAATCCTTTAAGATCCAAATATTCTACTTTTTCGTCAGGAAGGTCCATCCTCAATTTTTTTCCACGATGAAGAACATAATTGTCAAAATCAAGCCCCGCATTTTTGGAAAATGTTTCTAGCATGTTTTTTGAAGCCCCCCATGCACATACTGGCCAATGTGATTCCTTTCTTGTGGCTTCAAAGATCTCTATTTGGTGGCCATCTCCTTGAAGACGATTTCCAAGGTAGGATCCTGCCACTCCTGCACCAACAATAGCCAGTTTCACGCTATTTTTGATATAAAAATTGCTTATATTTCTTGTTGACAATGGATACTCTAATTCTACTTAGTCTCCGCCAAAATTAGCGGGACATGACTAAAATTGTCAGTTTTATTTGCAAATTCGCGAATTATAGAGGGGATTATGAATTTCAGTCTCAATAGACAATTTCTCGTCTCCTACGAAAATTTAGTAATAATCTTAATCTCTCTCAAAATAAACTTTCATGATTTCGTGAAGTAAATAAGAAAAGAATTAGTGAACGCATATTAAAAAATTTAGTAAAAGTATACTATTATGAAAGAATTTAATATTTATTGTATCTAGTAGAAGAACTACTTATACTGCAACTTAGTTACAATAAAAAGATGAGTTCGACTTAAATAGTTAGTAATGTAGGCCTATTATGGATGCAACAAACAATGTCATACATCTTAGCAACAATATTAGTAGCATTAGTAACTATCAGCGGAATAAATATGCAAAATTCAATGCAAATAGCACTGGCACAACAAGGCTTACCATTATCAAGTCCAGCATGCGGTCAAGTAGTTCATGCCAACGTGACATTAACTGCAAATCTTGTTTGCAGAGGAGACGGATTAATTGTCGGAGAAGATAACACAACCATTAATTTGAATGGATACTCTATCAATGGACCAGGGGACAATAGTTCTAAAGTAGGCTTAGCTGTACCCCACTCAAATAGTGTAGTTATCCAGGGTTCTGGCTCTATTCGTAATTTCCAAGCAGGAATTTTGATAACTGGCTCTGAAAATACTGAAGTAAATAGAATTACATTTGAAGAAAATAAGATAGCTGTTTTCATGACCGGTTCAATTGGAAGTACTATTGAACAGAACTTTATTGGGCCAAATACAATCGGGGTGGCATCACACTCATCCATTGGACTTCAAATACACGCCAATATGATGACTGGTAATGATCTTGCAGGCGTAACACTTGTCAATACAGACAAATCGCAAGTAGATGCCAATTCAATTGGTGGAAGCAGGAACGGTATATTCCTGGATGCACAGAGTACAAAGAATACAATACTGTATAACAATGTACTAAAGAATGATGTCGATATAAATAATGCTGACGGCTTGCCATTGAACATTAATGGAAATGAATTACTAAAGAACAACTGCTTCGTTAGTAACCCAAGTGGTGGATGCAATCCTCAATAAGGAGCAATTAGTCAACGCAGCTGAGTCAAAAACTACAAACCTCATTTTTTTGTTTTAATTGAGATAAAAATAGTCTTAATTTATTTAATATCTATTTTGAGAGAAACTAATTCATTATCTATCCTCTGTTACTGTAACTTTTCATCTCAGAGGATAATTACTCTGCTTTTATTTTTGACACACAATGGAGGATCCAGCTTTTTCTATGGAAAATCTGTGCTAGCGTTGCAATTTTGCATTATTTACCAACCAATATTTTCTAACCAAGGTTATTCTACAATTAGTTGTCGAATGAAGTTGTATTAAGCAGTATCATTATAGATAATATCCGAAGAGATTTTTAATACATTTTTCATTAAGATATATTGCAATTCGTTATGCTTATATTTCTCACATAAGACTAACATAAAACTTTGCATGAAAAATATCGATTCAAACAATAGGGAAAGAATATCAGAATTCTTCAATTCAAAATAATCAAAATTATAATCCAATTTCCCTAGTCTCTGACCTTTTGCGTTTTCATTTTGACCCAAGACCCAGAGGTTGTGAGAAGGTTTGATACCAAATATTGGTGAGTGACAAAATTCCTCCAACTTGTTTGCTATTGTAGTTATTCCGAAGAATTCTGTCATCTTGAGGGATGTATACAAAGCAATAGGATAAAGTATTTCATTACCAAGAATGTGCAAAACTCTTTTCGGAAGTTTAACGGATCTAAAGTCTGAGGATAGCTTTATGCCGTTCTTTTGCCAAAGTTCAAATTTCCGAGGGACCAATATTCCTGCAAGTTCCAAACATGTGACAACATTTGCGGTAAAAGTGCTATAGCTTGTGGCATTATCTCTCATGGTAATTTCAAGTGGGATGACCTCATTGCAGACTTGAGCAAGTTCACTATTGGTGTTTAGAGTAACAGCTATCGTCCTAACCCCAGCCTTAGTGGCACGCTTAGCAATTTCTATATTAGCTCTAGTTTTACCTGTAACTGAAACAAAATAGTATGTCCTGTCATGTAGAAATCTTGACCTTATCAGATCCGAAGGACTGTAACATCTGCACTTATGATCTGATAGATATTCTGCAATCAAACCAGCGACATACGAATCTCCTGAACCTACGTAGATACAATCTTCAAATTTTTTTTTAATAGTGATATTATTTAGTTCGTTTATCTGATTTTTAAAATCGAATTTAAGACGCCGTAGTGAATCCATTATGAATGAACAATTCGTTGATTCATAAAATAAAGCTTTAATGTATGTATCATGTAATTAGCTCTCCACTCACCGCTTTTCATAATTGTAAATATGTACCAATATCTACGATTGGCTGTTTATAGATTCTACTTTGTTTATTTTTGACAAATGAGCACAAATTATAAAATTGTTACCTGCTTTAATGCGATTATTAAATTAGCATTTGGCAAATTTGATAAGAATAAAATATACCAACATAACGTTACTATAAATTCTTCCTCATTTGACAATCGTACGAGCTAATTTTTTTCAGAATTGATCTCATGATTCAGCTACAATGTCGACATCTTAGTTGTTTTCCGGAGAACTCACAAGTCGATATTGGATTTGGTTTGAACAATTAATATCCTTATACATTTTTTGCTTATGAAAATCTTAATAAGATATTAAGATTGATCATAAAGTTAATTTCTATGTTAAATTTACAGGATAATAACATATGGCGCAGTAACCAGATTATAGGGTCCTGCACACTCACAGTAATTCTTCCAACACAGAATGACACTCCTGTATACCAATCACCGGAAGAAATTAAGAACATTATCCCTAAGGAAATTTCAAATGAGATAATAGTGGTTCACTATAATTCTGATAGTATTGCGACTATTGCCACATCAGATTCAAAAGTAGAATATAATAGGGCTAATAGGTATCAACCCACTGATAATAAATCCGATCAAAACGTTACTGATATTAAAGTAAAAGGTGGTTTTGTCTCTGCCATTTTGAAAGGTATAGAATTTTCAACAGGGCATTTTATCCTGGTTATGGATGCAGATTTCCCTTATCCTAAAAAAATTACATCAGAGATAATTACTGAATTAATAAAATATCCCAATTCAATCGTAGTTGCTTCAAGATACACAAAGGGTGCGACCATGCAAAAATTACCATTTATACGACGTTTAATTAGCAAGGGCGCAAGAACCATTGCTAGGCATGGGTTAAACATAAGTGATGTACACGATCCATTGTCTGGTTGTTTTGCCCTTCCACGAGAAGTTGTTAAAAATATAAAGATAGAAGGCAGGGGAAATCAGATATTGCTTGAAATACTAGTCAAGGTTAGAAGTAAAATTAACAATGATGTTGTTGTAACAGAGATACCATTTGAACAGAAATTTGTGTATCGTGTGAGAAAATTAGAATTCAATTTAATTTTGGATTACTTCTATGCAGTTTGGAATCTATACTGCCACAGCAAGAATTCGAAAAAGTTGCAAAGTGACAGGATTATTAAAGAACAAGTAAGACATAAATCAATACTTTTCTTATCAAAGACTGCAAGATTCCTCACCGTCGGAGCAAGTGGACTTGTTGTGAACTATATTGTTTCTTTTCTCCTCTCAAACGTGGTTTCAAATCTGTGGTATATTCAGGCATCTGTATTTGGGATTGTGCTTTCAATTACTAGTAACTTTTTATTGAATAAGGTCTGGACCTTTGAGGATAGAGATTTTTATTTTAGGCATGTTTCTAGACAATACCTGTCTTTTTTTGTACTGTGTGCATTTGGCGCAATAATTCAACTTTCGTTAGTGTTTGTTTTTGTCGAGTATTCTCATATTCAATATGCCTTATCGTTAATCTTGGCTGTTTGTATTGCATCATTAGGTAATTTTTTACTTAATAAGAAAATAACCTTTGGTGAAAAGATCTGGGAATAATTTGAAAATTTCAACCTAAATTCAATTTTTAAATATTGGATGGAAAGTTCATAATGTTTCGAAATTCATATAATATAGAGAAGCGTTGAATAGTGCATGGCTATAGAAAAAAAAGGTATTGCTCTTGTTTTAGTAGGTGTGTCTGTGTTGTTTTTAATTTGCCATATCTCTGAAAATTCGCATCTAAAGCTCTTTGTATTTGCACAGGTTTCACAAAATACATCGGATAATAGCACAAATGGTACATCTATTGCCAATGTAACAACTAATCAAACTGTTACTGATTCGAATACTACTAATGTCATACCTTATGTTTTAAACGTGACAAATAGTTCCGACACAACATCACAGGTTGTCAACCAAGTCATTCAAGCAATTAGCGGCGGACAATCTACCTCTTTGCAACAAGTACTGGATCGTGCAAGTAAGGGAAATACTTCGTCATCGTCCCTCGAGCAAGTAATAGACGCTGCAAGTAATGCATTGAATAATCAGAGTACTAATAATGGTACTAACAATACTAGTAATAATGCAACGTTAGGTCTTCCCTGAGAAAATCAAATATTTTTCATGATCGCGATAAAATTACTCTTTTAGTTTTTTGCTTACTATTTATTCAAATATTTTTCTTCTATTCTATATCTTATGTATTTGTCTTCCATGGAAAACTTTGGTGGATGCGGATCAAGGGTTGGGTTGCTGCAATTTGTACATTCATCATGAAGTGTATATATTTTGCAAAAACTACATTTTCTTAATTGATGTTTCGTAATTTCCCCTCATCTCCTATTTTTCTTAGAACCTTCGCGGACAAAATTAAATAGTCCTACCTTTTTCCCTACCGAGTTTGAAATTTTCTCAATAGCACTATTCAATGTCTTTTCAGCAATCTTGTAATTTTCTGCTGTGGCAATTATCCGATAACGAGGAGCAGCTATGTACGAAATTTCAATCGAAGTATTATTTTTATTTAGTTCTGCTGAAGATAGGACGTTCTTTATAATTTCAACACCTTGTGGTTCATTTATGTTGATTTCTATTACTCCTCGAATCTCTACACTGGGAATCTGGATTTTTTTGCTTTCTTCCGCTATTGCCGTACTTACCTCGTCTGTAATATCAAGAGATTTTATAGAGTCAATTCCCTTGAATGCAACTGTTTCAAACATATCATAAAGATTATCAAATTTTTGCAATATCATTTCCTGAAGCTCCTTAACCTTATCATCACTCATACTGGTTTTAGTTTTAATCATATGCATAAACGCAGAAGCCTTTTCATTCTTCTTTACTTCGATAAGTTTGGATTTCCTTTCTTCACGTGATACCTGTTTGAGTGAAAGGTCTACTTCAACCCTTGATTTGTCTACTCTTATGACCTTAAGTACAGTCTTTTGTTTTGGTCTTACATATCTCTCCATATTCCTAATCCATCCTGTTGCGATTTCAGAAACGTGTAGAAATGCTGTTAATTCTTGATACTCATCTAAAGAGACGTAAGCTCCATGACCCGTAACTTCCTTTACGGTTGCAATCACCAAATCACCGGCTTCAGGAAGTTGCTTGATATCAGTGACCATTTAGAAAATACGCACCTTGGTACTATACTTTAAGTTTGCTTAAAATCGGATTATTTTTCAAAAATCAATCCCCCTTTTGGCCTTAAATCCTTTTTTGTAAGGATGTTTTATCTCTTTCATTTCAGTAACCAGATCTGCCAACAAAATGATTTCTTCACAAGCATGATTTCCTGTGAGAATTAATGACAGACGTTTTGGACGATTTTGAATTATTCTCATGACATCTCTTAATTGTAACAATCCAAGATGTATAGCATAATTAATTTCATCTAAAATAATGATATCATACTTATCAAGCGATATCTTTTGTTCTACTATATCCAGCGCAGTTTTTGCTGCTCTTACATGTTCCTCAAAAGTATGGTCATCATCAATAATTCCGATAAATCCTTTTCCTGCTACTATCAATTCAAAATCTGGTTCTAGTATCTTTAAACTATTCAGTTCTCCATAATGCCATTCGCCTTTGATGAATTGAACCATGCAAACTTTGAATCCATGTCCAATGGCTCTCAGCGCAACTCCCAATGAAGCCGTTGTTTTACCTTTTCCATTACCAGTGTATACTATGACAATGCCATCATTTGTAACGTTTTCTTTGTCCATCTATAATTACCGCAATCACATTTTATATCATGGGGGTACTTAGATTTTATTCAATTAATCAATATACCATATTGATTGGGCGTCTATTGAAAAGCTCTAATTATATTTCTATCGACAAACTATTGATATACTTCCATTAGTTGTCTAAAAAATCATAAATTCCATTCATTATAACTCTTAATTATGAAAGCAGTGTCATTTAGTAGAAGTGAAATCCAATTTCTTCGTTCCAATGAAATTTGTAGAGTTGCAACGTGCAAAAACAACTTGCCACATGTCACTCCCGTTTCATATATTTTCAATGATGGTAAATTTTATTTCGCAACTGACTACAACACACTAAAATATGCTAATTTGAAAAAGAATAACAGAATATCGCTAGTCGTTGACACCGCCAAAAATATTAAGAATAGCGCCATAGTTACAATGGGAATCACTAAATTCATTCATAGAGGAAAAAAATTTGAAAATTTGTATCATCTCTTTTATGACAGATTTGACTGGGTGAGGGACGATCCATGGAAACAAGGTGAGGCGCCATTTGTAATGGTAATTCCTAAAAGTAAAGTTAGTTGGGGAATTTAAGATGAGAACTATTTAGGTCAGAATCTGATAATGATTTACAAGAAAATTGAAAATTCTATTGGAGAATTATGTAAATACTTAATTCCAATTAAACACGAATATTACCTGGGAAATGGGAGTAGAATTGCAATATGTACGTTGTCTAGTATCAA
>Ga0184640_10000181_pt1 | contig 15387 bp, 15 predicted proteins | sample PLM31_200_b2_FD_133161 | JGI IMG/M metagenome (GOLD analysis project Ga0184640, IMG submission 133161) | Groundwater sediment microbial communities from an aquifer in East River, Colorado, USA - PLM3-1_200_b2 | ecosystem: Environmental > Terrestrial > Soil > Riparian zone | place: USA: East...
CATCCCGAACGAAGTGAGGGATCTCGACCGAACTGAACCGCCACTCCGCGTTGCTTGTCTCGACTCGAGGGCGGATTTATATTCACGTTCATGAATCTAAAAGACGGATCAAACGTGGTGGCGCATCTCACCGCGATCGGGCGCAAGACCGGCCTGCCCCGAACAGTGGAGCTCCGCTTCGTCTATTACCAGGGATGCTTCTACGCGTCTTCAAGCAGAGTGCAAGGCAAACAATGGTGTCAAAATATGATTAAGAATCCTGCGGTGGAGATCCGCGTTAAAGGTGAAATATTGTCTTGCACGGCGAAGCAGGTCGTGGACGAGAACCTGCGCAAACAAATTTTGACATTGCGTGAATCTCCACCGCGACTGGATCGGGTGGTGTTCGAAATCAAGCCGCGGTCGTGACCTTAAGTCGACGGCAAGGCTCAGTGCGGCAAAGACGACGTCAGAGGAAGATTACTTTTTCGTCGCTTCTTTTTGCTCCGTCATTTTCTTTTCCACACTCTCGACCCCTTTTTGCATGCCTTCCATCATCGCTTTCTCTTTTTTCATGCCTTCTTGAATCGCTCTCTGCGCTTCCTTCTCCCGCTCGGCGGAATCTTTTTTATCGCCGCACGCCGTAAGGGCCATGATTGCCGCTGCCACCAATATCAAGTCTTTGAATAGTTTCATCGCTCACCCCCATCAATGTTCCGGAATCTATTTTAGTTAGCAGTAAACTCACCTCCCGCGCAATAGAAAATGCAAAGGTTCAATGATCGCTTTTCTTTCCGTCACCGTTTGTTATGCTGATTCGTGACATGGCGAACGCGCGTGTTGTCTCGACGAGTCTGATTTTTCTTTCCTTCTTTGTTTTCGTATTGTCGGTATTTTCTCAAGCGCCGTCGAAAACAAGAGTTGGCGCGACGCTCGCCATAACCGACGGGGGGAGCTGGCGGTCAATGCAAAAAGGCGTCGAGTTTCGCAAGATCGCCTTGGAACGCTCGGAGCCAAGCTCCATAATAGAATTCAGGCTGCTGCGCTTCGATAGCCATCTTATCGTTCCAAAGATTTTGTCCGCGGAACAATTTCAGCTCAAGGTGGCGAGCGCGAAGACCTTCGTGGAAAAATCCGGCGCTCTTGCGGCGATCAACGCCAACTACTTCGATGAGAAAGGTCGTCCGCTGGCGTACCTCAAAACAGCCGCGAAGGAAATCAACCGCACGGTTTCCAAGCACGCTCTTTACACGGGTATTTTCGGTCGGCGTGAATCCATTCCGTTCGTAACGCATCGGGACGATTTTCAACCCGCCGATGCCATCGAGGCGCTTCAGTCCGGCCCGCTCTTGCTCTACAAGAGCGCGCCTGTCGAGATTATGAGCGGTTTAGGACGTTACGCGCGGCGCAGCGTGATCGGCATCGATAAAGAAGGTCGGGTGATCATCGGAGTTATCGACACGTTGATCGGTGGACTGAGTTTCACCGAGCTGCAAGAAATATTTGCCGGCGCAAAATGGCAGCTAGAGACGCCCGATCTCTTGAATCTCGACGGCGGCGGCTCGACGCAGCTTTATGCGAAGACGGGAAAATTCGACGAATGGCTAGCGGGCACCACGGAAGTACCGGTCGCCATCGGCTTTTTCAGCAAGCCGAATTGATTGACAGCCTGCTCGATGCCGACCAAAAAATCTCTTTTAACCACAAAACACCTAGCGCGGCAGAGGCGCAATCAAAAAAAGAGAAAAAAGATTTCACCGCAAAGAACGCAAAGGGCGCAAAGGCAGGGCGCAGCGTGCTGCGCCCTGCTGGGGAGGGAATGGTTCGAGAAAAATTTGCTTAAGCGGCGTAAATTTTCAAAGATAGTAATACAAAAGGTTATTAATTTTTGTGACCTTTGTGCCCTTCGTGGTTTAAAATTTCTTCTCTCAACCCTCTAAAAACGGCCCGCTCATTCCAGTGACGCGAACGCGATCCGGCTCCAACTTAAAGCCGTCGCGGGCAGGATGCCGAGGTAGAGAGTGCCGATGACTGCGATCGCGATGGTGACATAAACGGCCGAGGCTTGACTAAAACTTTTGCCCTCCGCCCCGCCCTCTTCCATGTACATGGCAACGATGACGCGCAGGTAATAAATCACCGACAGCAAACTATTGAGTACGCCGATAATCGCCAAGCCCAAATGACCGGAAAGCACTGCGGCGCGAAATACGTAAAATTTTCCCGTAAACCCGGCAAGCGGCGGAAAACCTGCCAGTGACAACATGAAGAGCGTCATAGCAAGCGCGAGAAATGGCCGCTTGAAGCCGAGACCGGCAAAGTCGTGATAGTTTTCGCGCCGGTCGTCGCTCTCCGCCAGACAAGTCAGGACGGCGAAGGCGCCGATCGTCATAAAACTGTAGGTCAAAACGTAGAAGAGCAACGGCAGACCGCCCCATTCCGCGCCGACGACGAGCGGGATGAGTAAATAACCGGCGTGGGCGATGCTCGAATAAGCGAGCATGCGCTTCACGCTCGACTGCGCGATCGCGAGCAAATTGCCGAGCGTCATCGTGCCGATGGCAATGATCCACAACGGAAAGATCCAGTCGCTGTCCAAGGCCGAGAGCTTGTGCAGCAGGATGCGCGCCCAGGCGGAGAACGCCGCGGCTTTCACGGCCACGGACATGAAACCAGTGACCGGCGTCGGCGCGCCTTCGTAGACGTCCGGCACCCAGAAATGAAACGGCACAGCGCCAACTTTGAACGCGAAACCGATGAGCAGGAGAAATCCGCCACCGATCAAATAAACCGGCCAATCGCTTGGCTGCTCGCTCAGGTAAGCGGCAATCAGATTGAGATTGGTCGAACCGACGGTGCCGTAGATCAGAGCGATGCCGTAGAGCAGAAATCCCGTGGCAAAAGCGCCCATGAGAAAATATTTCATCGCCGCTTCGCTCGACCGGCTGTTCGACCGCCACATACCGGTGAGCACGTAAACCGCCACGGACATCGTTTCCAGACCCAGGAAAAACACCATCAGGTCGTTGGCCGCCGCCATCAGCATCATGCCGAGGGTGGCAAAAAGTACCAGGGTGTAAAATTCTCCCTCGTGGATGCCCGCCTGCCGGACGTAATCGATCGACGACAGAATCGTCAGCGCGGCAACGGACAAGAAGACCAAGTTGAAAAAAATCGCGAAGTCGTCGAGCAAGATACTGTCGTTAAAGGCGCTGTCCTGGGCCCCCCACAGCGCCAACGCCTCGGCGGCGGTAAGCCCAATGCCGATCAAACTTAGAAAAACCAAAATATTCTTGGATTCGCGCTCCGGGATAAACAGGTCGCGCAGCAGTACGACCAACGCGGTCACGAGCAGCTGAGCGGCGGGAAGAATCGGCGTGAAATTAATGTCCATGGCTGTCGTTCATCGACCGCGCGCCGGGTTGGCGGTTGGCCGCCACGGGTATCGCGGGCATGGGCACGATTCTTTTCAACGTCAGTTCAACCGCCGGTTTCATGCGCTGCAAAAAGGGCTGCGGATAAATTCCCATCAAAAGAACCAGCGCGAGGATCGGCGCCAGAATAATTCGCTCGCGCACGCCGAGATCGTCGAGCTTTGCATTTTCCGGATCGGTTAACGGACCGAAAATAACCCGCCGATACATCCACAACATGTAAATCGCTCCGAGAATCACGCCGGTGGCAGCCGCGGCCGTCCAGCGCGGCGTGGCGGCGAAAGCGCCGAGTAAAATAAGAAACTCGCCGACAAAGCCGTTTAAGCCCGGCAAGCCGATGGAGGAGAACGTAATGATCATGAACAGGGCGGAAAAGATCGGCATCTGTTTCCACAGTCCGCCGAAGGCTTCGATCAGCCGCGTATGGCGTCGCTCGTAGATCATCCCGACCAAAAGAAACAGCGCGCCGGTGGACAGGCCGTGATTGAGCATCTGATAGATCGCGCCTTGGATGCCCTGCATGTTGAACGCGAACAAACCGAGCATGACGAAACCGAGATGGCTCACGGAAGAATAGGCGACGAGCTTTTTGATATCGGTCTGCATCATCGCCACCACGGCGCCGTAAATAATGCCGATCACCGCCAGCGCGGTAATGTAGGGCGCGGCCGCCAGCGCCGCGTCGGGAAAAAGCGGCATGGCGAAACGGAGAAAACCATAAGTGCCCAATTTGAGCAGCACGCCGGCAAGTATGACCGAGCCGGCGGTGGGCGCCTCGACGTGAGCGTCCGGCAGCCAGGTATGGAACGGAAACAGCGGCACTTTGATCGCGAACGACAAAGCAAACGCGGCGAACAACCAGGTTTGTTCATTGAGCGGCAGATGCAAATCGTAGAGCTTGAGCAAGTCGAAAGTCAGCGCCTGCTCCACCTGCGCGTGGCGCATGGCGAGATAAATGATCGCGATCAGCATCAGTAAGCTGCCGGCCATGGTGAAGATGACGAACTTGAGCGCCGCGTAAATTCTGCGCGTGCCGCCCCATACGCCGATGAGAAAATACATCGGCACCAGCATCACTTCCCAAAAAACGTAGAACAGGAAAAGATCCAAAGCGACGAAAGCGCCGAGCATGCCGGTTTCGAGCAGCAGCATGAAAATAAGAAATTCCTTGACCTTCTCCTTCACCGACCACGAGGCGAGGATCGCGATCGGCATGAGCAAGGTCGTGAGCAAAACCAGGAAGAGGCTGATGCCGTCGACGCCGACGATGTATTCGATGCCGAAGCCGGGCATCCAGGGAATGCGCTCGACCAGTTGCATCTCTGCTTTCGTTTTGTCGAATAGATTTAGAATTTCGAGCGACCAGAGAAAATTAATCCCGCCGGCCAGCAGCGCCAGCGCAAACAGCGCCTTGGTCTGCCGGCGCGGACACAGCACGAGGATGGCCGCCCCAACCATGGGAATGGCGAGAAGCAGGCTTAAGTAACCGATGGCGCTTTCAGGCATGATTACAATTGACCAAGGCAGTAAGCTAACAGTGCCAGCGTTCCGACCAAAAACGCCGCCAAATAATGTTGCACGTTGCCGGTTTGCAGGCCGACCCAGATGGAGCTCATGCCGCGCGTCGCCGCGGCGATTCCATTGACCGCTCCGTCGATCACCGAAGGATCGATAATTTGAGCGAAGAATTGTGAGCAAGCGGTGAACGGCCGAACAAATACGCCGTCATAGATCTCATCGACATAGTATTTGTTCAACGACAAACGATAGAGGATGCTGCCGGAATCAACGCTCGCGCCAACTTTGGAATCCGTGCGGCCGTACTTCGCGTATGCGAGACCAATTCCGACGGCAACGACGGCGAGCGTAATCAATGTAATCATTATCTCGGTGCTAACAGAGCCGTGGTGCGCGGGCGCTGCGCCGAAGACGCCAGCCAGCCAATGATCCCAGCGGCTGCCCCAGAGATACTCCGGCGCGCCCAGCCAACCCGCGAAGATCGAACCGATGGCGAGAATAACCAAGGGCATTGTCATCACCGCCGGCGATTCATGAAGATGGGCTTTGGCATGGGCATCCGCGCGGCACTCGCCGTGAAACACCATGAAGAGCTGACGGAACATATAGAAAGCGGTCATCCCGGCCGTGATAAGTACGATGCCCCACTGGAGCGTCGCGCCGTGACTGAAAGTCTGCCATAAAATTAAATCCTTCGAGAAAAATCCCGCGGTGAATGGTATTCCGGCGATCGCCAAGGTGGCGATGACATAAGTCCAGTAAGTCCTGGGCATATGCGCCTTGAGGCCGCCCATCTTGCGCATATCCTGCTCACCGCCCAGCGCGTGAATGACACTGCCGGAGCCGAGAAACAAGCAAGCCTTGAAAAAAGCATGAGTGAAAACATGAAAGATCGCCGCGCTGAACGCGCCGATGCCGACGGCCAGGAACATGTAGCCCAACTGGCTCACAGTCGAGTAAGCCAAGACCTTCTTGATATCGTTTTGCGTCACCGCGATTGTCGCCGCAAAGAACGCCGTCGCCGCGCCGATCCATGCAATCACGGACAACGTCGACGGCGCCAGCGCAAAGAGAAAATGCAGGCGCGCGGTCATGTAAACGCCGGCCGTTACCATGGTCGCGGCGTGGATCAGCGCGCTCACCGGCGTCGGTCCGGCCATGGCGTCGGGTAGCCAGACAAACAGCGGAAGCTGCGCCGACTTGCCCGTGGCGCCGACGAACAGTAAGAACGTAATTAGGCTGATGATCGCCGGACTGAGCATTTGCACATGCCCCTGCAATTCCAGAAAGTCGAGAGTCCAAATTCCTTGACGGCCGAGTTCCGTAACCAATAAGAGAATTCCCAAGAGGAAGCCGAAGTCACCGATACGATTGACGATGAAGGCTTTATTGCCGGCGATCGTATTATTGTGATCGTGATACCAAAAGCCGATGAGCAAATAGGAGCACAGCCCGACGCCTTCCCAGCCGACGAACAGGATTAGCAGGTTATCGCCCATCACCAAGAGCAGCATGAAGAAGATAAACAAGTTCAAGTAGACGAAGAAGCGCACCATGCCGTCGTCGTGGCCCATGTAGCCGAGGGAATAAACGTGAATCAGAAAACCGATGCCGGTCACGACCAGCAGCATCACGGCGGTCAACGCGTCGACTTGGAAGGAAAGGTTCACCCGGAAAGAACCGGACTCGAACCAAGTGTAAACCAAGTCGCGAAAGATCCCGGTGGCCGGCAATTGCCAGAAGACATACAAGGCCAGCGCGAACGACGCGCCCACCGCCGCTGACGCCAACGCGCCGGCGCTGTTTTTACCGAGCGCGCGACCCCAAAAAAGATTGATCACGCTGGCAAGCAATGGAATCAGCACAATCCAGCGCAACAGGTCGTAGGCAACTATGCTCGATGCCGGCGTTACCATTTGAGTAGCTGCATCTCCTGCGGGTCGAGTGTCTGGCGATGGCGAAAAACAGAAATAATGATGGCGAGCCCGATCACCGCCTCGGCGGCGGCCACCGCCATGACGAAGAAAACCACAACCTGGCCTTCCATCGAGCCGAGAAAGCGTGAAAACGCGATGAAAGTCAGATTAACGGCGTTGAGCATCAGCTCGATGGACATCAAAATGACGATCAAGTTGCGGCGGATCAAGACGCCGAGCACGCCGATGGCAAAGACGATGGCGCTGACGATGAGATAGTAGTGCAGCGGCACCATGGAAAATCAATGCTCCCGCTTGGCCAGCACGACCGCGCCGACGATCGCCACGAGCAGCAACACCGAGGCAATCTCAAAGGGTAAAACGAAATCGCTAAACAAACTTTTAGCCAACATCTCCGGACTGCCGAACAGCTCGGTTGCCGCGAGCGGATCGCCCGCCGGTTCGCTTTTGGTGAGCATCGGCACCAAGCCGCCCGCCAACAGCAACGCGAGCAGCGTTCCCAACGTCCACCAAGCGCGCCTGGGCTGTTCCGGCGTCATGGGATTGAGCAACATAATGACGAAAAGAAAAAGCACCATGATGGCGCCGGCGTAAACCAGCACCTGCAACACGCCGACCATCGGCGCCTGCAAAGTCACGAAATAGATCGCGATGATCAAGAGCGCGGCGACTAAAGCCATGGCGCAGTGAACCACGTTGCGCAGAAAAACCACCATCAAAGAAGAGACCACTAGCAGCGTGGCGAGAACAAAGAAGATCAACGTCGAGGGATCCATGAGTTAGAATCTTTATTGCGCCGCAACGATCACGACGGCGGTGATCGCCACGTTGAACAGCGCCAGCGGCAAAAGCATCTTCCAGCCCAAGCGCATCACTTGATCGTAGCGAAACCTGGGCACGCTCCAGCGCAGAAGAATCTGCAGCCAGCAAAAAAATAAGACCTTGGCACTAAACGTCGCCACCTGGAGAAACACGACGGCGAGATGCGGCAACAGCCATGTCGTACCCCAGGGAAAATGAAAGCCGTCGCGCACGAGGTACGGCACCTGCCAACCGCCGAAGAACAGCGTAGTCATCAACCCCGCTGCCGTGACAATTTCGGCGAATTCACCGGCGAAGAACATGAGAAATTTGCCGCCGGAATATTCCACGTGATAACCGGCGACGAGCTCCGACTCGCCTTCCGGCAGATCGAACGGTATTCGTTTGGTCTCCGCAACCGCGGCGGTGAAAAATAGCAAAAACGCCAGCGGCTGAAGAAAGATGCCCCAAGCGGGCAACCAGCCGATGACGGGCTGGAGGAATGACAGCCACCCGGGAAGCATCTCGCGGATCAGTAAGCCCTGATCGCGCGCGATGTCTTGCAGCTCCAGGGTACCGTAAACCATCAAGACGCCGATCACCGAAAGCCCCATGGCGATCTCGTAGGAAATCATTTGCGCCGAGCCGCGCACACCGCCGAGCAGGGAAAATTTATTATTCGACGCCCAGGCGCCGATGACGATACCGTAAACGCCCAGCGAGCCTATGGCGAAGACGTAGAGAATGCCGATGTTCAAATTGGCAACCTGCAAATTGATTTCCCGGCCGCCGATGTTCAGAACATCGCCGAAGGGAATCACAGCGAAAGTGACCAGGGCGGGAAACAGCGCCATGCAGGGCGCCAGGGTGTGCAGGAACTTGTCGCCGGACGGCGGCACGAAATCTTCTTTGGTGAGAAACTTGAGCGGATCGGCGATCAGCGTGTTCACCAAACCCATGCCGGCGAATCCGAAAATCGACGCGCGGTTGGCGCCGATGCGGTCTTGGATCAGCGCGCTGCCCTTGCGCTCGATCCAGCCGAGAACGCCGGCCAGATTGAGAACCATGAAGAGGACGAGAAAGGCTTTTGTCGCAATAATCGCGAAGTCAACGATCATGTTATTCCAGCACTACCGCTTCCCAGCTCAATCCCCTGATCGCCGATCAATTCATATTCGATACCGTGATACGATGGTATGTCCCGCGCCAAAGCCGCGAAGATTTCCGCCGGCGTGAAGTAAATCTGCGTCTCTCCTGTGTAGTCCAAAAGACGCAGAAAGATATCGGAGTCTTGCAGGGCACCATCCGGCGCTATGAGCGCTGGGTTGATTTTCTGCACGCGCCCCTTGCGATTGGTGTAAGTCCCTTCTTTTTCGCCGAAATGCGTCGCGGGTAGAACCACGTGGGCTAACTTGGCCGTTTCAGTCAAGCGCGTATCCTGAACGACCAGGAATGAAAGCTTTTGCAAAGCAGCTCTGACGATATCCGGTTCACTCGACGTCGTAATCAAGTCCTCGCCAACCACGTAGGCCGCGGAAAAACCACCAGCGATAATTTTTTTCATGAGCGGATCAAAACCGCTATTGCTGCTCACGCCCATCTCCCGCGCGCCGCGAAAATTCGGCGAGCGGTCCGGGCTCATCAAAATCTTTTGCACTTCGGTGAGCGCGCGCTCCTGGTAGAAGACTTCGAGCTCACAGCGGGAAGAAATCCGCTTCGCCAGCTTGGCGAATAAATACGCTTCTTCGTTGGTGTTTCTGCCGGAAAGTATCGCAGCGGACGAACCAGTCGACTTGAGCCCGGCACCAGCCACTTGCAACGCCTGCTCCCACGTCACCGGCACCAAGCCGCCCTCTTGTCGGATCAGCGGCGTCGTCAAGCGCTGGCCGTCGGTTAAGTCGTGGAAGCAATAACGCCCTTCGTCACAAATCCAATGGCTGTTGACCGCCTCGTTGACTCTCGGTTTAAAGCGCGCGATGCGATTCTGATAGGTCTCGACGCTGATGTTACAGCCGGTGCTGCAGCCCGGACAGATCGACGGCGTTTTTTCCAGATACCAAACTCGAACCTTAAAACGAAAATCGCGATCGGTGAGCGCCCCGACAGGACATATATCCACGACATTGGCCGACAACGGATTGTCGAGCAGGGTGTCCGGGAAAAGAGCAATCGTCGAATGATCGCCGCGATCAACCACCGTGAGCTCGTCGGTCTTGGTGATCTCCTGACAGAAACGCACACAGCGCGTGCATTTGATGCAACGTTCGCCGTCGAAAATTACGTTTGGGCCAAAAATGGTCTTCTTGCGGTCGTGAACTTTGCCGACGTCGAAGCGGCTCTCCTGTCGGTCATGCTCCATGTAGTAATTCTGCAGCATGCACTCGCCCGCTTGGTCGCAGATCGGACAGTCCACCGGGTGATTGATCAACAAAAATTCCAACACCGACTTGCGCACCGCCAACACCTTGGGGCTTTGGGTCAAGACTCCCATGCCTTCTGCGACCTGGGTGTTGCAGGCGATCTGCAGCTTGGGCATCTTCTCGATCTCGACCAGACACATGCGGCAGTTGCCGGCGATGGAAAGTTTCGGGTGATAGCAATAGTGCGGGATCGCCACGCCGATCTCGGCCGCCGCCTGGATAACGGTCTTGCCCTTGGTCGTGACAACTTCTTTACCGTCGATGGTGATTTTTACCGGATCCATAAATAAAGATTGGAATACTGGAGTGATGGAGTGTTGGAGTATTGCTCCCCATCCATCACTCCATTACTCCAACACTCCATTACCCCATTCTTAATGTCTCACCGTGCAGCGCTTCTCGGCGATATGCGCCTCAAACTCGTCGCGGTATTTTTTGATGAACGCCGCCGCCGGCATGGCCGCGGCATCGCCGAACGGACAGATCGTATTGCCCATGATGTTGCCACTGATGTTGAGGATCAAATCGAGATCCGCCTTTTCGCCTTTGCCGTGCTCGATGCCATGAAAAATCTTTTCCATCCAGTGACAACCTTCACGGCAAGGGCTGCATTGGCCGCACGACTCATGGGCGTAGAAGCGCGCGATGTTCCACGCCGCCTGCACCATACAGGTGGTTTCGTCCATGACGATGACACCGCCGGAGCCGAGCAAGCTGCCCGCGGCTTGGACGGACTCGTAATCGAGATTGACCTTTTCGATTTCCTCCGGGCGTAGTATCGGCATCGAACCCCCGCCGGGAATGACGCCTTTGAGTTTTTTCCCGCCGGGCACGCCGCCGCAATCTTCCTCGAGAAATTTCTTGAATGGATAGCCCATTTCCAATTCGTAAACGCCCGGACGTGCGATATGGCCGCTCACGCTGAAGAGTTTCGTGCCTTTGCTTTTCTCCGTGCCCATGGCCGCGTAAGCCGCCGGGCCACGCTCGATGATCCACGGCAACACCGCTAACGTCTCGACGTTGTTCACCACAGTTGGACAGCCGAACAAACCATGCGTTGCCGGAAACGGCGGCTTCACCTTGGGCCAGCCGCGGCCGCCTTCCAAGGAGGAGAGCAACGCCGTCTCTTCGCCGCAAATGTACGCGCCCGCGCCGCGATGCACGATCAATTCCAAATCGTAGCCCGAGCCAAAGATGTTTTTACCGACAAAGCCGGCTCGATACGCCTCGTCGACGGCGCGGTGCAATCGGTTGGCGCCGAACGCCAATTCGCCGCGGATGTAGATAAACGCCGCGTGCGACTGTATGGCGTAGGCCGCGATCAATGTGCCTTCGATGAGCGCGTGGGGATCTTGCTCGATCAGCAAGCGGTCTTTGAACGTGCCGGGCTCGCTTTCGTCGGCATTGCAGACGAGATACTTGGGCTTGGGATTGTCCTTCGGCACGAAGCTCCATTTCATCCCCGTGGGAAAACCCGCGCCGCCCCTGCCGCGCAGCCCGGAAGCTTTGACTTCGTCGATCAATTGCTCCGGCTTCATCGTCTCGACGACTTTGCGCCAAGAGCGATAGCCGCCGCGCGACTCGTATGTCGCCAGCATGTGCGAATCAGGAATACCGATATTGCGGAGCAGTAGCTTTTCCATCTTATCGTTGAGTGTCTAACTTGCTCAGGGGTCGAGACTCTTCGCGGAGTTAATCCTGAGCCCAGGCGAAGGGCTCAGAGTGACACGAGAGCGGGTGTCATCCTGAACGAAGTGAAGGATCTCGTCGCGAAAGAATCTTTTTGCTACTTCAATAAATGAAGAATCTCGTCAACCTTCTCTTCTGTTAAGCTTTCGTAAAACTCGTCGTTGATTTGCATCATCGGCGCCGTGCCGCACGACGCCAAGCATTCGACTTCCGAGAGCGTTAACCGGCCGTCCGCGGTTGTTTGGCCAAGCTCGATGCCGAGCTGTTTCTTAATGAAGGCAGTGATTTTCTCCGCGCCCGCCAGCGCGCACGACAAAGTCCGGCAGACTTGAATGTGGTGGCGGCCGATGGGCTTCATGTTGAACATGGTGTAGAAGCTCACCACGCCGTGCACCCGCGCCGGTGCCTGGTCCATCAGCCTGGCGACATATTCGATGGCGTCCGACCCCAGATAACCGAACTCCTGCTGTGCCAGATAGAGCACCGGCAGCATCGCCGCTTCCTTTTTCGGATAGCGCGCCACGGTCTGTTCGAATTTCTTCAGCGTCTCGGGAGAAAATTCCAGCGACATAACTCTTTCAACCGATGATGGATGATCGAGGATTGAGGATCGCGGCTGACCCCGTCCTTTTGTCTATCTTTGATCCTCCATCCTCGATCCTCGACTAGAAATCCTCTCAGCGATCGCACTCTCCACCGATCATGTTGACCATGCCGAAAGTCGGGATTATGTCCGCGACCATGTAGCCTTGGATCATTTCGTGAAATGCTCCCATGGCGATGAAGCAGGGCGGACGCACGCGCAGGCGGTACGGTTTGCCGCCGCCGTCGCTGACTACGTAAAAACCCAACTCGCCGTTGCCGCCTTCCACGGCGAAGTAGGTTTCGCCCGGCGGAACTTGGATGCCGTCCATGATGATCTTGAAATGGTGCATCAATCCTTCGATGCTACCGTAGACTTTCTCCTTTTCCGGCAATACGAAGCGCGGATCGTCGATCCACACCGGCCCGACGGGCAATTTCTCCAAGGCCTGGTCGACGATTTTCATGCTCTGCTCGATTTCGCGAATGCGGCACAGAAAGCGGTCGTAGTTATCGCCTTTGCTGCCGAGCGGCACTTCGAAGTCGAGCTGGTCGTAAACCAGATACGGAAAGGCCTTGCGCACATCGTAATTGACGCCGCTGCCGCGAAGCAGCGGTCCGGTGAGGCAATAACTTAAAGCGGTTTCGCGGGAAATCGTTCCAACGCCGGACATGCGGTCAAGAAAGATTCGGTTGCGCGACAACAGCCGTTCGCAATCGCCGAGCAGCCGGCGTATTGTTTTGAACGTTTGGGTCACATGATCGGCGAAACCCTGTGGCAGATCATGCTTCACGCCGCCGATACGCACGTAAGTTACGGTCAGCCGGGCGCCGGTCAAGTTTTCGACGATTCGCATGATAAGTTCCCGCGCCTCGATCATGTAAAAGCCGACGGTGATCGCGCCCAGCTCCGATGCGGCCATGCCGCAGCACGTGAGATGATCGAAGATGCGCGCCAGCTCGCTGATGATGACGCGAATATATTGGCAGCGCGGCGGCGTTTGCGCGCCGATGAGTTTTTCCACCGCGAGGGCGTAACCGACGTTGTTGATCAGCGACGAAGCATAATTGAGCCGATCGGTGTACGGGATCACCTGGGTCCAGGTCGCTTGTTCGCAACTCTTGTCGAAACCGCGATGAAGAAAACCAACTTCAACGTCGCAGGCGAGCACCTTCTCGCCTTCGAGCTTGAGATTGAACTTGATCGTTCCATGGGTCGCCGGATGGGATGGGCCCATCTGCAGTTCCATGGTTTCCACCGGAAGCTCTGGATTTTCAGCTTTCATTGCGTTGGGATAACGCCTGCTTTAGTTTTTGATTCCCAAAGTTTTCTTCAGGCGCAGAAGCTTGTTGAGCGAGCGCTCATCGACGAAGGTTCCCTCCACTTTGCGCTCGGGAACCCTGGGCTGGCAGAGATTGACCGGATAATCCTTGCGCAATGGAAATCCCTGGAACTCCTCGTAGAGCAAAACCCGCCGCAAATCCGGATGGTCGATGAAGCGAATACCGAAAAGATCCCACACTTCGCGCTCGAGAAAGTTCGCGCCGCGCCAAAGCGGCGTCAGCGATTCCACAGACGGATCGCTTTCCGGTACCGGCACTCGGATCCGCAAGCGCCGGCGATTGCCCAGAGAAACGAGTTGATAGACGACCTCGAAGCGTGGCTCTTTCTTCTGCCAATAATCCACCGCGGTTATATCCGAGAGAAAATCGTAGCCCAGCGCCCCGTCCTCTTTAAGAACAAGAAAACTGGCGCGCAATCCGCCCCGGTCCAAGCATAACACCTCGTCGCCTTGCGCCTGCAGGGCGTCAAGAACCTTTGGACCCAGTTTCTCGCGAATGTGTGAAAGCTCGGCGCTGGTCTCAGACATTGAGTATCAATCCCACTCCAGTGCGCCTTTTTTCCAAACGTAAATGTAGCCGACGGTCAGTATGACGAGAAAAATCCCCATCTGTACCAAACCGAAGATTCCCAGCTGACGGAAGTAAATCGCCCAGGGATAGAGAAACACCACTTCCAAATCGAAGATCAGAAACAGCATCGCGACCAAATAGAATTTAACCGAGAAACGAATCCTTGCGTCGCCGCGCGGCGGGTTGCCCGATTCAAATGGATCCGATTTGGCCGGGTTGGTTGACTTCGGCCCGACCTTCGACGCGATCAGCAGCAGCGCGAGCACTATAACCGCCGCCATCGCGAAGATCACGAGTAACGGGAAAAAGGGGTGATTCATGAAAAACGGCCGCTAAAAAAAACCATACCTTCCCGGACCGAAAAGGTATGGAGTAGGCTCAAGTTAAATCATCAGGAATATTGAAATTTTTATGGTAAAACCGGGGTGTTGTCAAGGTAACGATCATTTCCCACCAGACGTGTAAGTCCATTTATCCGCAGTAAATTTTGCGTTGACGACGCGCAAAGCTTGGTGCTAATCGTTTGAGCATCTGTAGAACTATTCATATGCTCGCTTCAAGGAGCGTTTCTATGACGTTCTGTCTGCGAACGATCCCCGTTATTCTCGCCGTTGCGATTATTCTCTCTAACGCGTCGGCGCGGGCGCAATCCGCGATCGAAGGCGCGAAAAAAGAGGGACATGTCGTCTTCTATGCCTCCATGGAAACACAATCTACGCAACGGCTCACCAGCGCCTTTGAAAAAAAATATCCCTTCATAAAAGTCGATCCGGTGCGCATCGGTTCCGAGAAGATGGCGCCGCGTCTGATCGCCGAAGCGCAAGCGCGCAAAACCACAGCCGATGTCGTGCACCAGTCGGCGTTCGACTTCTACGGCGTTCTCCAGAAAGGACTATTCGACAGCTACGCTTCGCCGGAGCGCTCAGCCTTTCCTGCTGAATACAAAGACGATAAAGGTTTTTGGACCATCGACTCGGCGACTCTCAATGTCATTGCCTACAATACGCGGCGTTTTCCCGACCTGCCAACTCCCAAGAGTTTTTGGGATTTGACCGAGCCGAGATGGAAAGGCCAACTGATCATGGACGAAAACGAGAGCAAGTGGATGGCCGG
>Ga0184640_10000182_pt1 | contig 15373 bp, 13 predicted proteins | sample PLM31_200_b2_FD_133161 | JGI IMG/M metagenome (GOLD analysis project Ga0184640, IMG submission 133161) | Groundwater sediment microbial communities from an aquifer in East River, Colorado, USA - PLM3-1_200_b2 | ecosystem: Environmental > Terrestrial > Soil > Riparian zone | place: USA: East...
CGGAAAGGCGCGCGAGCGCAGCCAACGCAGCGTGCCGTCGGATCGCAAAATGCGATACTCCTGCTCGAGGCCGGCGCTATCTTCACGCATAGCCTGTTCGACGCGCGGCCGGTCATCGGGGTGAATCATTTCCAGCCAGGCATGTGGATTATTGTACAGCTCGGCGACTTTCCGGCGCGTGATCTGTTCATAACCGGGACTGACATAATGGATCGAGTTGCCGCCCGGACCGGCGATGAAAAATATCTCGTTGATGTTCTCGGCCAGTTCGCGAAAGCGCTCTTCGCTGGCGCGCAGTTGGCTCTCGGCGAGTTGGCGCTGAATACCGACGGCGATGTTTTGCGCCACCGACCCCAGGACATCCCGGGTGCTTTGCGGGATCAGTCTTCGCGCGAACACCGCCATCACGCCGACGAGTTGACCGCCGATCATCAATGGATAACCGGCAAAGCCCACCATCCCTTCGTGCTTGGCCCATTCCTGACACTCGATTCTCGGATCGCCGATGACGGCATCGCTGAAATAACTTTCCTGCTCGGAGGCGATTCGACCGATTTCCGACCATCCTACGGGGAGCCTGCTGTAGCCTTCGTGGATGTGAGTGTAATGTCCCGAGGCGGCGCGCAATTCGAGAACGTTATCCGTCCGATTAAGAGTCCAGACCTCCGCGATTCCTATTCCAAGATGCTTCACGATGGCGTCCGTACAGCTCTGCAGCATGTCCGGTAAGTTAGCCGCACGAACCAGAGCGCCGGTCACAGCGGCGGCAGCTTCGGCCAATTTCGCGCGCTCCTCCAAGGCGACGTTCGCAGCGCTCAGTTCCGCCTGCTTCTGTTCCAGCTTATTAACCAGCACCTGGCTGTATTCCCGCATGATCGCGGCTTCTTGCGGCAGTTCCGCGGCGCTGGGCTTGGGCTTCTTTGCCGAGGTCACGACCTCGAACAGGGTTTTGATGATCTCATTGCCGGAGGCGGGCTTGCGGATAAATCGGTCGGCGCCGAATTTTAACGCGATCCTTTCGTCCGCCGGCGAGGTATAACTAGCCGTGTATACGATAAAGGGCAGCGAGCTGAGTTTCGGATTTTTGCGGATTTCGAAGCATAGACGATAGCCGTCCATTTCAGGCATGAGGATATCGGAAATCACCGCGTCGACCTGCTTCACTTCTAAAAGTTGCAGCGCGACAATTCCATTTTTGGCTTCGACCACACTATGCCCTTCCATCTCCAACAACACGCGCAGCAGTTTGCGGTTGATCGGGTCGTCGTCGGTGATCAGAACGCGCAGGCTCTCCGTCACCGGTGACGGTCTCGTCGACCCATGCGGATTCAGAGGGGTACTCGCGTCAATCTTTGGGTCCTGGTTATTTGCCGGTCTGATCATTGACTCCTACCGAGATAAAATATCGGCAGTTAACGGGTTATATGCAAATTAATTGCCAGGGCCCAACAGCGCACCCGGCGTTTTTTTACAGACGAGCGCCGGCGGCGGCGCGAAACGGTTGTGTGCTCCGCTCCGACAATGAGACTTTTTGGCGGTTTTGTCCCGGCAAGCGCGCCGTGATCTCTTCAAGTTGGATCTACGCGCTGATGCTAAATCGCGGCGTTGGCGTGAATTTTCCTTGATCGACTTTATCTTTCCAAATAGTGCGAAATAACTTCCGGCAACGTTCTCGTATCTATAGGCTTGGAGATATATCCATCGCAGCCCGCGGCCAAGATTTTCTCCTGGTCTCCCTTCATCGCGTAAGCCGTCAAGCCAAGGATTGTTATGTCGCGAGTGGCCGGATCGGCTTTGAGCCAGCGGGTCAACTCGAGACCGTCCATTCCCGGCAACTGAATATCCATCAGGATCAAGCGTGGACTGAAAACTTTCAAAACCTCGAGAGCTTCTTCGGCATCGTTGGCGGTGCGCACGTCGTGACCTTCGCCAGTCAATAGAAGCTGGGCAAGCTTCAGATTTACCGGGTTATCATCGACTATGAGAATCTCAGCATTCGCCATTTCGCACTCCTTGCGGTCGTGTTGGCCGCCTGCATGAAAATGACTTCGGCGGTCTGAAATCGGCCTTTACAGCGCCTGTACATTTACGGATTCGTTAGTCTTCTCCACCCATGGCGACTTCTTGAGCGCGGCAACCAAATCCGTCGGCGCTAAGGGGCGACAAATGTGATAACCTTGAGTGAGGTCGCAGCCGAGCTCAGCCAGACGCTGCCAGGTTCGCTGATCCTCGACACCCTCGGCGACCACCGTCAGACCGAGATTTTTGCCGAGCACGATGATCGAACGAACAATAGCTTCGCTGCGGCTGTCGGCCATCAAATTGATCACGAACGATTTGTCGATCTTGATTTCTCTTACGGGCAAATTTTGCAGATAGGTAAACGACGAGTATCCCGTGCCGAAATCATCGATGGATAAGCGAATCCCGTCTGCGCTCAAACGCTGGAACGCCGTCACTGTCTTGGCCGGATCGATCATGATCGCGGTTTCGGTAAGCTCGAGAGTCAGCAAACCCGGAGGCGTGTCCGTAGATGAGCAAGCGTGAAGCACCAATTCCGAGAAACCCGGCTCTTGAAGATCGCGCGCCGAAACGTTTATCGCAACACCCATTTGCATACCCATGTTGCGCCACAATTGGGCCTGGCGCAGGGCCCTGCTCAAAACCCACACGGTCACCGGATGAATCAGCCCGGCTCTTTCCGCCAGCGTGATGAACTGGTCGGGCGGCACCCAACCGCGCCGCGGATGCGGCCAACGAAGGAGCGCTTCCACTCCCACGCACTGCTGTGTGCCGAAACTTACTTTAGGCTGATAGTGCAGCAGGAAAACGTCTTGCTCGATGGCTTCGCGGAGCTCACCCAGCAGGGCCAAACGATCGGCGCTGTAGGGCTCTACAGAGGTCGGGTAGATGAGATAGTCATGGCCCGTTCGCCGCGCCGCGCGCAGGGCCATGTCCGCGTGACTCAAAAGAGTTTCTCCTTCGTCGCCGTGCTCCGGCATGATCGCGACGCCCACCGTCGCGCGCACGGCCACCGACAAGCCATCGAGATGAAAGGTTGCTTCAAGACACCTGAGAATATCTTGCGCCCGCTCGCCCGCGGCGCGAACTTCAGTTGCTTCGTCCGGCATCACGGCGAATTCATCGGCGCCCAGACGTGCGACCATGGCACCTTTGTGAAATTTTTCTTTCAGTCGCCGCGCCACCAAACGCAGCAACTGATTGCCGTTCTGGAAGCCGAGCGTGTTGTTGATTTCTTGGAAGTGATCCAGGTTGAGCAGATATAGCGCTGCATGCTTGCCGTTGGCTTTGATTGCTTGCAGCCGTTCGCACAATTGAGCGCGATTGGGCAGCCCCGTCAGGGAATCGTAGGACGCAAAATACTGCAGCTTCGCTATCGAGCGATTGAGTGCGATAACTTCGCCGATTTCGTTGGTGATGGCTTTAGCGAAAGTTATTTTGTCCGCGTCAGCCGTGGTTCGGCTCGAGACCAAGACGATGACACCGAGTTGCTCGCCGTTAAATCGCAGCGGGCACACGAGCAGACTTTCGCCGCGCAGGTCGCTCAGGGATTGGACTAGCGCCTGGTCGAAGCCCGCCGACAAACAGAGCGCCACCGGTTCTTGCTGTTTCATGGCGTCCTCAAGCATGCTTTCACAGCCGAAGAAGGTTGCCAGCGATTTAGCGGCGTCTTCCGAGAAACCCAGGTGCGCCGACAACGCAAGATGGCCACTGGCGTCAATGAGAAAGATCGCGCCGCAAGAAAAACCGATGGTATCGAGGCAACGCGCCAAAATATCCTTCAGTAGCTTCTGATCGCTCATCGTACCCTTGAGAAAGATCTCACCGATGCTTGCCAGCACGGATAGTTGCGCGCTTTGAGCCGCGCATCGCTGAGCGAGCTCGGCGCTCAGCTTGGCCTGGCGCCCGAGTTGGAATGCCACCCGTTCTTCATGGGCGGCGCGAAGCGCATCTGGATCCGCGGCAATTGCCCCAGGCGATGCGTCTAAACAGTTAGATAGAGCCTCTATCACCTCGTGAAAATCAGGTGAGGTCGGCACCAGCGCAAACGGGCCCACTTTATGAGCCAGCTCTTTATCGCTTTCGTGTTCGTAAAGGTTGCTCCGAAGAACGACGGGAATGCGCGCCAGCGCGGCGTCCTCGTGCAATTTCATGCACAACTGAAAGCCGTCCAGCCCCGGCATCAACACGTCCGAGACAATCGCATCCGGTCGATTGACGCGGGCCTTGGTTAGGCCGTCGATTGCATCCGTCGCGGTTATGACGGCGAAATCGAGATGGTTCAGATAAGTGGCAATGAGTTTTAACTGGACGGGATCGTCGTCGACCACGAGCACACGCCGGCTATTGCCGGAGCGCTCTTGACTGGGTTGGCTCGACGCCAAATGGCTGCGCAGGACGCGCACCAGTTGCGACGGCTCCACGGGCTTGAAAAGATAATCGGTGAAAGGCGCGTCTGATACGCGCACCGCATCGGCTTTACCCATGAGCCCGGTCAGTGCCAAGATCGGAATCTTTTCATCATGGCTCAATTCGCGCAGCTGCCAGACGAGGTCGAAACCGTTGATGTCGGGCAGCAGGAGATCCTGCAATACCAGATCCGGTTTCTCCTCGGCCATCAGCGCGGTTCCGGTCATGCCGTCGGCGGCCTCGAAAACTCTATAGCCCTCCGCTTCGAGGGTGATCCGCACCATTTTTCGTGAGATCGGGTTATCTTCGATCAGCAATATTTTCTGGGTCATTCCGTGAATCTCCAATTTCACATGCTCATTCAATTGCGTTTTCAGACCATCGATGATGCCTCGGGATAGCGGAAGGTTTGCGGCAAAACCGCATGAAAGACGCTTGCGTTGCCCGGCACACTGTTGACACCAACCCGGCCTCCCTGCGCTTCGACGATTCTCTTAGTGAGTGCCAGCCCGAGACCGGTGAACGCCAGATCTTTCCTGCGGCGCACGAATACGACCAGAGCGATCGGAATGGAAAAATACGAAAGCGCGATGAGAGAGTCGGAGACAACGTGCAAAAGCAGCAAAGTTTCGTCCCATAAAAAGCAAACTCCATGGGGCAAAAACTTTGACAGGCCGCCCGGCTTGTTTTCCGCCGAGTTGTGCGTGGAAATGTCTTGTGCGTCTGGTCGCACCGGTGAGAGTTCCGTCTGCGCGGCTGCGAGAGTGGAATCTTGACGCGCGTACGGCCCTTAGGAGATCTTCGCCGTCGTTCCGACCAAGAGAACCATGATGAAGAGAATGATTTTTCCAAGGTATTTGATTCGTTTTGGCTACTTCCGCCCCAGCTAAGTATCGACTCTGAATATGAACTTCTTAAGTTTGGTCGGGTATCTACGACATCATCGTCAACTTACCGACGGCATTCTTCGGCAAAGCCGAAAGGCGAAATCGCGAACTCTTGTCATCGAATGACTTCCGTACGGAAAGAGGAGCAGCCGCCACACCGTCGGCGTCTCAAAAAGACGCAACGGTCATGCCGATGAATCGGAATGTATGTCAGTGACTACGGAATGATGGATTTTGACAAAAAGGGACGGCGCTGGCAGAGAAATGCTCGATTAGCTTCGGAGGAAACATTCTGCAAGCAGGATCACGCAGCTAAACGGTGACATAAATGGACATCGTGCCAATGGGTATTAAAATGCCGCTGCCGATCGGTTGGCAATTATTTCTGGTAGAGCGTTTTTACGAAACCGCTTTGATCGATTTCGCGGAGCATACTTTCGTCGACAAAAGATTTCGGGTCGGCGGTTTTCGCTTTGGGATTATCCTTCTCGACGAAACCGAGCACCGTTTCGACGCCGCGCATCGAGGGATAGGGCATCGCTTCATAATATTTGGCGTTGAGCAGATCGAATGCTTTTTCCAAGTTGCGCTCTTGGTTGGCATCGAGCCGCAACTTTTTCTTCACCACTTCCAGGCTTTCTTTCCGATTCTGTTTGAAATAAGCGATGCCTTCCAAGTATCCCTTGAGAAATCGAATCGTCTTGTCACGATTGGTTTTGACATAGCTTCGCGTGGTGGCGACCATGGTTTGTAAATAATAAATATCGGTATCGGCAAGATCGAGAAGCACCTTGTAACCGCGCTCCTCCGCCACGAACATCGACGGAATCGTGATCACCGCCGCATCGAGACCGCCTCTTTCCATGCTTGCCAGCATGTTGGGCGACGAGCCAACTTGCAGCACCTGTACGTCTGTCGGGCTCATGTTCCAACGTTTCAGGATCATCAGCAGCACCGAATGGGACACCGCGCCGATGCGCGTGACGCCGACTCGTTTACCTTTGAGTTCCGCCGCCGTTTTGATGTCGGGCCGCACCATGATCCGCTGCAATCCCTTATTGACGACGCCCGCGATCATGACCGTGTCTGCGCCTTGCAGCGCGGCGGCGACGAGCGCGTCGCCTGCCGATGCGACCAAATGAATGTCGTTGGCGAGCAGCGCGCTTATGCCGGCGGCGCCGCCTTGTCCGGTTACGATGATTTCCGTGTCGATGCCGTGCTTACGAAACAAACCTTTTTGTTCGGCGACCCACATGGCGCTGTGCAGCGCGCTTACCGAGCTGAGGCCCATGCGAATCTTGTCCTGGGCATTGGCACGCGCACCGAGCAAGACCACGCCCGCTAGTGAAAACAAAAACGCCAGCCGCATAATTTGCTTCATGAGCGCTCCTTACTCCTGACTCCTGACCCTCGGCAGCTTACGCTTACTTCTTACCGATCTCCGCCAGCGCTTGCTTGAGATAACTTTGGTCGATGTACTTCGAAGGCTGCGGCAATGGCTCCTTGAGAATGCCTTGCTCCCCGGTAATTTTGATCAGCGTGCGCACGCCTTCGACGTTCAGATCGGCGTTGCGATCCCAGATGCGGCTTTTCCAATTGTAGTCCGAACCGTAGTGGCAGTGCTCCATGCTGATCGCCATTTCCTTCGACAAATAGGTGCAGGCGGCCTCGCGGTTGTCCATCATCCAGCGCATGGTTGACACCATCGCTTTCATGAAGCGCACTACCAGAGGTCGATTTTTCTCGGCCCAAGATTTTTTGACGATATAGACGTTGAACTGAAAGTTGGGCTGATCATCGGCGAAGTAGCCGATGACGTTGAATCCCTGTTGTTTGGCGACGAGATCGAGCGGCACGCCGACCGGCGCCGAGGAAATCTGCCCGGATGTCAACGCTTGATAGCGGTCGGAAGCGCCGCCGATATTGAGCAGCGTGTAATCGCGCGGATATTCCATGCCGTGAACTTTCAACACCAGGCGCAACGCGAAACCGGTGCCCGATGTCAACGTTTGCGTGCCGATGGTCGTGCCGCGCAGATCGCTGTAAGTCTTATACTGTTTGCCGCCGATCATGCTCAGACCGAGACCGTTGATCAGGCCGCCGATCATCGTAATCTCCGCGCCTTTCTCATAGGCATTGATAAGAGTGTCAACCGTCGCGCTGGCAACGTAAATGGAATCCGCAGTCAGCGCTTGAATGGTCAGCGGCGAGCCGCGCATGGTGACGATCGGCACGTCGAGTCCTTCGCGCTCGAAGAAGCCCATCTTGGCGGCGATCCACAAGGGTCCGTAACTTAGAGTTTTCGACGATTCACCGATAGGAAAGCGAATTTTTTCCTGACCAATACTCGCCTGCCCTAAAAGCGCAATGAACGCCACGGTCGCGGTAATGACCACTGAATATTTGGTTGCAGTGCGGGTCACCATCGTCGATCCTCTATCCTCCATCCTCGATCTTCCATCCCACCATTACTCCAACACTCCACTACTCCAGTACTCCAATCCTCATCACTCCATCACTCCAGTTCTTACCGAATCGCCTTTATCACACACAACGTATTCCGTCCCGTCCACATGGGCAGAAAAACGGAGTGCCGATGTTTGCCGCCGAGCACGACGACCATGATGTCTTCGGGCCTGCTTGAAAGATGGACGACGCCGTCCGGCGTCACATGAGGCGCGTCTTTCAATAACTCTTCGTCGCTCTTGTGTCCTTTGCGCCGCCCCGGGATTTCGGAAAATTTTAGCGACGCGTGCTCCCACAAGAATTCTTTGACCTGTTTTTTCGCAATTCCGTCGCGCGCCATGATCTCGGCATCCTCGATGCCTAGCGCGATCAAAGGCGTGCCGCCGCCGAAGCTGCCGACGTCCAGGTGACTCACGCCGTGGTGCATCTTGATCACCTCGGCCAACGAAGAAAGCGCCTGCTCGCCGCGATTACCCGCGGTATGAATCGGCAAAAAACCGTTGATGCCGAAGACCGTCACGGCGCTCTCTTCAGGCTTAAAGCCAAATTCGACATGATAGGGTTCCCACGGACTTTTCTCCTGGTTCTCGCCAAAGCACATAGTGTACTTCCCCGGCCAACCAAACGTCGATCGATCGGTGTCGCCGGGATAGCCGCCGCCGACGGTGATGAGGATCAAACGAATGGCGCGACCGATGGTCGCATTGGAACGAAACCCAGGACCGAAGACACCGGAGTCGCAATTGACGTCGAGCTGTTTTCTGATCGGACCGTTCAGCAGTAACGCCGGTCCGACGTATCCGGTCGTCGCCTGAACGCCGTAAAGATTGAATCGTGGCTCGCAGATCGCTTCGACGGCGGCGATGACGACCGGCAGATACTCAGGCAGACATCCGGCCATGACCGCGTTGATCGCGATCTTTTCAATCGAACACGGCGCCCATTTCGGCGGAATCGGTCCGATGACTTCCTGCGGCTCACGGCGGGTCGCCTCCAACATCCGCGCGACCCGCTCCGGCGTCGGCGGCACGATGGGCAATCCATCGCTGAGCTTTTCTTTGCAGAACCAGTCGTTAACCGCTTCCCAGCTGTCTTCGACTTCGATGAGAGGGGAGGTAAGATTCATCGTCAAGGACTCCAATCGAAATTGCTCACGGGCGAACTGGCATAGACTGTCTTTCTCTCATTATCTTTTTCCTTCGCCCACCGGACGTTTCACCCACACTCGGAGTTTTTAGTTTTAGTTGGGGTATGCCGCGTCGCTATATCCTCAGCGTTAATGCCGCTCCAACTTTCTCCACCGCCCCTTCCGCATCCGCCCGATGTTCGCCCGGCCTTGCGCCGCCGCTCGGATGATGGGGAATTTCGATCAATGGCAATTTCGCCAATCCGAAAAATTTAGCCTCGGTGCGCGCCAGCTCCATAAAGATCGACTGGCACAGCGTCACCGTCGGCTTTCCCTTCTTTTGCAGTTCGATGGCGTCGTGGACACTCCACGACGTGCACGACCCTCAAGCGCCGAGACCGGTGACGACTGCGTCACACCGGTGCACAATTTCCTCCATCATTGGCTTCGGTGCGCCCTGCATGTGCGTCGGCTTGGTTCTGAAAATAATTTCCCGGGTATTGAATTTTCCTTGCAACAGCTTGGCCAACTCCTGAAACATGCTCGTCGAGTTGGACTGACCGTTGTCGATGATTCCGATAACTTTTCCCTCGAGCGAGTCCAATCCCGGTATCAACGGCCGATCACCGGGATTGACGCTCGCGCGCGGATCTAGAAATTTTATTGTTGTCACGGATACAAAACCTCCTCAGCCAACGATGAAAACCAGTAAGCTTTGAATTCTATATATGCAAACTGGCAACACTGCCACAACCGGAATCCTGTCGGTCACTCGACTCATTCGCGATGACGATGAAGTAAGATGTTACAACGATCTATGATCGCGCGAGATCAGATGGGGATTTCACCACGAAGGTCACGAAGAGCACGAAGTTTAATATAGATCATTCAAACCCTTCGTGTCCTTCGTGGTCAAAGATTCCGCAAGCCGTTGAGGGAAAAGATCTACCTACGCAGTTTTTTCACTTGATCCGCGATACCGCCAGCGCAGCAGCCGCCGCTCGATGGCTTCGGCGCAGAAGAAAAGCACCAGGACGAAGGCCATGATCAGAAAAATCAGCCCCATGGTAAGCGCCGCGTTGTAGGTGCTCTGGGCGAACTGAAGCAGATAGCCCAGGCCGCGGGTCGCCGCGACAAACTCGCCGACGCAGGCGCCGGTAAAGGCAAATCCGACAGCGACTTTTAAGCTGCCGAGCACCCAAGCCGTCACGGAAGGAATATAAACTTCGCGCAGCAAATCCATGCGCCCGCCGCCGAGCGTACGCACTCGGTCAACTAATAGCTGGTTCACATCCTTGATGCCGTTGTAAACGGCGAAAAAGATCAGCACCGCGACGAGCACCACCGCGAGCGCGACTTTCGAAGGGATCTCGATGCCGAGCCAGATGACAAAGAGCGGCGCGAGAATGACCCGTGGAATGGCATTGAGCAGCAGCATGATCGGCTCGAGCACGTCGGCCACCCACGAGATCAACGCCGCGGCAAAGCCGAGAAAAATTCCGAGTCCCAGGCCGATGATCAGTCCCGCCAGCGCGGCAGCGAAGGTCGCTTCCAGATGGCGAAAGATTGTTCCTTCGACGAACAGAGAGACCACGACTCGCAAGACTTCACTCGGCGCGGGAGCATAGAATGGATTAATGAGACCCATGCGCGACATAATTTCCCAAACGGAAACGAGCACGAGAAGCGAGAGAACCCGCCGCACGGCGATATTTTTCAAATAGCCGCTCATCTCCTCGCCTCGAACTCGGCTGAACCCATCGTATCGGACATGTCGTGCCAAAGCCGTTCGAGGAGCGGGGCAAAGCTGGTATGCTTGCGGCTGGCAAAAATATCTCGCGGTCGAGGAATCGCCACATCATAGGAAGCCAGGACACGAGCCCGTGGCCCCTGCGAGAGCAGATAGACGGTGTCGGAAACCGTCAATGCCTCTTCCAAATCATGAGTGACCAGGAGCACGCTCAAATGCTCGCGCTCGACCCAGTTCAACAGTTCCTGCGTGATGCGCGTCCTCACGATCGCGTCGAGCGACGCAAACGGCTCGTCCATGAGCAGCAGCTTCGGCTTCAAGGCGAGGATTTGTGCGATTGCAACCCGCTTTCTTTGCCCGCCGGATAATTCATGGGGGAAACGAGCGCCAAAACCGTCAAGCCCCAGTCGCGCCAGCCAAGCATCGGCCTCGGTTTGCGCCGCGTCCTTTGAATATTTTCGAATGCGCAGTCCTAGGGCGACATTTTCACGGGCGGTCCGCCATGGCAAAAGCGCATCGTCTTGAAATAAAAAACCGAGTGAATCGCTGGCACCGTTCAGTTCGACGTGGCCGGATACGGGCTTGAGTAAACCGCTGACCGCGCGCAGGATGCTGGTCTTACCAGAACCGGATGGTCCGACGAGACTGACGAATTTGCCGGAGGCAACTTCGAGACTCACTCCTTCTATGACGGGTTCTTGCCCATAGCCCACGGCAAGGTCGACGACGCGCAGCACTTAATTGCCGACGATCGAGAGATCGAGCAACGGTTTGTAATCGACCGATGGAGCCAATAGCCCCGCGGCCTTGTGCGCGTCAGCAACACGGTTAGTCGCGGCGAGGTCGATCTTGACGTTGTCGGGATAGAGAGATCGCCGGTAGCGCTCCAGGATGGTGGCCAATCGATCGCGGTTGCCGCCGGTGATCAACTCTTTGGGCAAGGCGGCCACCGCTTCTTTTACCGCAATCGTGCGCGTGTCGCGCAAGCCCCTGGCGAGTGCCCGGGCGAGCCCAGTCATCTCGTCTTTGCGCCGTTCGCGCTCCTCGGCGCGTACCGCCACGCCCATAAACTCGTAGGCTCCGCCAAGATGGCGGTTCGCCTCATCGATGTCCATGAAATTCGCGATCACGCCTCCGCCCGCGCCGGTAATCAGAGTCAGCGCCGGCTCTTGCACCATGCCGGCGTCGACCTGGCCAAGGCGCAGAGCGTCCAGCAGATTGGCGCCGATGGTCGCAAAGCGCACTCGGTTTGGGTCGGCGCCCGCTCGCCTCATGAGATAGAGAACTAAAGTGTGGTCGGCGTTGCCCAGCCCGGAGACCCCGACGGAACGGTTCTCCAGATCCTTCAGGCTGCGAATCTCTTTCGCCGTCTTCGGCGCACTTGCGAGAGCAAATAACGGCAATCTGCCGGTCGACGCGAAGCGAACGATCTTTGCGCCACGCGAGTAGGCCTGCAACGCAACGTCGAAGGATGTGCCCGCGTAGTCCACTGACCCGCCGACGAGAGCCTGCATGGCCACACTGCCGCCGCGGGTGTAAACCAAGCGCACGTCAAGCCCTTCATCGGCGAAGTGTCCTCGCGCCCGGGTGACTTCGTAGGGGATGACACAGAGGAGCTGACCACAAAAAGCGAGCAGCACCTGACGGCCCTGGCCGTAGGCATTTTTCTTGGAGACGAAGATGATGCCGCTCGCTAAACCGGCCAACCCTTTTAACGCCGTTCGTCGGCCGATAACCTTATTGCCGCTGATTATTTCCGGCTCGCCGGTAAACTCAGGCGTCAATTTTTCGCAACAATCCATCATGCCTCCGACTTTCATTTCAATCCTTGTGCGTCAATAAAGCGGATTCTTCCCAACTCATCGGCACTTGAGCGCGGTAGTTAAAATATCGCAATAACCTCAAAACACAACCCGAAAAACCTTGCCATGCGGCGTGAGCGATTATAAAGTCCGTCCAGTCGATTGATCGATTGTACCGAATTGCCGACAAGATTCCGCGCGATGAACTTAGTCGGATGGAAGGTGCACAGATGAGTGAGAATGCAAAATTAGCCGAGGATTTAATTTCTTCTTTAGAATTGGCCCTGCCACCAATCGCCGTTTCATTCACCGACGTCGCACCTGCAAATATACGTCCCTACGACGGCGTCGTGCCCGCAGGCTGCGTCTTCTGGCAGCAAGCGGCGACCCGCACGTTCGTCACATCGGCGAAAGATCATGCGCTTTGCTCGATCGGCGTGCACACGCATCATCTCGCCCAGCCTGCGCCATCGCACCAGGCAGAGCTAACGGAAGCGCTGAAGGCCATGAGTGATCTTGATTACGTGCGTGCCGAGGAAGTCGCCGCGATCCCGGTGATCGAGCGAGAAGTGAAGCATGTGGTCTACGGACCCCTCGCCGAGTGTCAGCTCGAGCTCGATGTCGTGCTCATCTTCGCCCACGCCCGGCAAGGTCTTGTCCTTAGCGAGGCGATAGCTCGCGTCGACAAGGGCATTCCTGCGGCGCTGGGCCGTCCCGCCTGCGCCGTTGTGCCCCAAGCGTTCAATCATGGAAATGCCGCGTTGAGTCTAGGTTGCTGCGGCGCACGTGCCTATCTTGACGCGCTCACCGACGGCGTGGCCATGTAGGCTCTGCCCGGCAGCAAGCTCGATCAATATTGCGCCGAGATCGCCGTGCTCGCGCGCGCCAACAAAACTCTCACGACGTTTCACCTGCGCCGGCGAGAGGATGTCGAAGCGGGAAAACAACCGACTGTGCGACAATCGCTTGAAAGCCTTTCGTCTTAATAAGTAAAACCACCTTAGACCGGTCATAGCTGGATTGAAACGTAACTTTATCGGCAAAATATAGGAGGATTCCCATGCCCATAGCAAAAGTACGCGGCGTCGACATCAACTATAAAGTTCTCGGTGATCACGGTCCTTGGGTTGCGCTATCGCCCGGCGGCCGGCGCGATATCAGCGGTATCGAGCTGCTCGCCGGCAAAGTCGCTGACACCGGTTATCGCGTCGTCGTCTTCGACCGGCGCAACTGCGGCGCCTCCGAAGTCGTCATCGATGGCACGGAATCCGAATACGAAATCTGGGCGGATGATATTCATGAGTTGCTCAAGCAGCTCAACGCCCTGCCCGCGGTCGTCGGCGGCAGCTCGTCGGGATGTCGGACCGCCCTGCTAATTGCCTTGCGCCATCCCGACGCCGTGCGCGCTTTACTTCTGTGGCGCGTCACCGGCGGACGCTTTGCCGCGGAGCGCCTGGCTGAGGAATACTACGGTCAGTTCATCGAAGCGGCCAAGCACGGCGGCATGGCGGCGGTCTGCGAGATGGAGCACTGGAAAGAACGGATTGAAGCGCGCCCACAGAACCGTGATGCGCTGATGAAAATGAACCCCGAACAGTTCATCAAAGTCATGTCGCACTGGCGCGAATATTTTCTTAAAGGCGCCGACCTGCCTGTGATCGGCGCTACCGAAGAGGATTTGAAGTCAATCAAAGTCCCCACCTGCGTCGTTCCGGGAAACGACCTGACCCATGGGCCTCAGGTCGTTGAGAACTTGAGCCGTGCCATGCCCCACGCCGAGGTGCACAAGCTGTTTCCAAAATTCTACAACGAAGCTCTGAGCCCGCGCGAAGAATGGGACGAAAAAGCCGGAGAAATGGGCGCGCTCTTCGCCGACTTCATCAAGCGCTCGAAAGTGTCGTGATTGGCAAGTTCCAAAGATAGAGGAGCCAGAAATGATCGATGCCATTGAAGCCCTCAAAGAAAAAATGGTCTTGGCTTGCAAGGTGCTGCAAAAACAGCGCGTGCTCGACGGCTACGGCCATCTTACGGCGCGTTTAACCGACGGTCGAATCTTGAGCACTCCGCACATGCCGCCGGGCAAGGTCGCGCTGCGCGACATCATTGTCATCGATAAGGAAGGAAATAAGCTCGAAGGCCTCGGCGAGCCCAATGGCGAGACGGCCATGCATACGTCGATCTACAAAGCGCGTGCCGATGTGCAGTGTATCCTGCACTACCATCCCGATGAGCTGGTGGCCGTGGCGGCGACCGGCCAGGGAATCAAGGTCATCGCAAACTGTGGCGTGCGCTTTTATCGCGGCACGCCGATCTATGACTCCCCCGTGTTGATCCGCAATCATCAGTTGGGCGATAAAGTTGCCGCGACGCTCGGCGACCGCACCGCGGTGCTCCTGCGCGGCCATGGCGGAACGGTTGTGGCGAACGATTTGGACACGCTGATTCGCCTGGGACTCGATCTGGTACGTTCAGCCAGAATTCAGATCATGACGTCTTCGATGGGACCGGTGAAAACTCACAGCCAAGAAGAATGCGAGCAAATGATCAAAGGTCACGACCGGCCCAACGCCAACCGCCGCTACATCGACTACTATATTTCCGAAGTCGTCGACTGAGCTACAACAAGCCGCTAAAAAATGGGCCGGAGGCGCGCTGCTAGCTTGGATTGATCAAACCTCCGGCGACGCTAAGCAATGCGCCCAATCGCGTTATCCGACCGGCTACCGTGCCCGTTGCCTCGTTGGTTTGGGCATCGGCTTGGGCTTCTGATTCTGATTTTCGGGTCGACGGTCCGGCTGAGAGGCGCGCAGCTCGCGATCTCCATGGTACGGCCTGTCTTCTACGGCACATCCCGATAAGGCCACAGCCAAAAACAGCGCTCCCAGGGCCAGTATGTTGAAGCAATCCGATA
>Ga0184640_10000183_pt1 | contig 15288 bp, 18 predicted proteins | sample PLM31_200_b2_FD_133161 | JGI IMG/M metagenome (GOLD analysis project Ga0184640, IMG submission 133161) | Groundwater sediment microbial communities from an aquifer in East River, Colorado, USA - PLM3-1_200_b2 | ecosystem: Environmental > Terrestrial > Soil > Riparian zone | place: USA: East...
ACCTGACGAAGCTACGCGCCAAAAGAACAATCAGAGGATTTTTCAGCACCCTGTTAAGCCGAGACAGAGCTCTCCAGCGATGGCGCGGATTCGCGATGCAGGGGCAAGTAAAGTTTGAAGGTCGTTCCTTTGCCAAGGTCGCTTTCCACTTCGATTGTGCCACCGTGATTTTTCACGATGCGCTCGCATATCGACAGGCCCAGCCCCAGCCCGCGCTTCTTTCCCGCCGTGTAAAACGGTAGAAAAATCTTCGACACCAGCTCTTTATCGATGCCGACTCCCGTGTCAGAAATCGATATAACCATTGACAACTTGCCGTCTTTTCGTTCGGTCTTTGTCGTTATTGAGAGCTTCCCGCCTGAGGGCATGGCGTCGATGGCGTTTAACAATAGATTCACCAGCACTTGCTCGAGCTGCTGATGATCGGCGAAGATTCGCGGCAAGTCGGGCATAATCGCTGTCTCCAACGTGATTTTCTCCTTGTAGAGACGGTTTTCGACCAGGCTCACGGTTCTCGTGATGATATCGTTTATTCGTGTCGGATTCAGTTCGGTGGTCTGGGGCCGGGCGAGATCCATCAGAGCTTGAACGATGCACTGGCATCGCTTCGCCTCCTCGTCGATGATCTGCAGCGCGCGATAGTTGGGATCGCTTGAATCGACGACGCTCAAGATGTCTTGCACGAAGCCTAGAATAATCCCCAGGGGATTATTGAATTCGTGGGCCATGGAAGCCGTGACCTCACCCAGAGAAACCAATCGCCCGGACGCAATCAGCTGTTCCTCCAGCTCCGTCCTCTGCTGCTGGAGCCGTTCTCCGCTTTGACGTACTTCCTGTTCGATGTTCAGAACCTCGATGAAGTCTGCCGCCTGGCGGGCGTAGAGATCCAAGATTCTCAATTCGCGATCGGTGGGTCTTCGTGGCTGGCGAAAATGTATCGACAGCATCCCGAGCAAATCGCCGCGGTGGCTGATCAGCGGCGTTGCGTGCGCGGCGCGATAGCCGACCGCAGCGGCGATGTTGCGGTTTAGCGGGTACTCCTCATAATTCTCGACATCTTCGATGATCACGCGTTGCTTTAATCTCATGGCGATGCCGCTGGCGGAATCATGATCGCGATTAACGGCGCGGAAGTAGTCCAATAACTCCTGATGAAACCCTCTTTGGGCAACAAGCTCTAATATTTGCAGCGTCGGGTTATAGACTTGGACTTTACCGAAATCGGCGTTTTGTATTCGTATTGCGGCATCTAGAACTTCCTCCAATGCGCTAGGGATCTCTCGCATACCCAACAAATGGGTCGTCATTTGATGCAGTTGCTGCATCGCGGTGAGCTCCTGCGCGAGCCGTTCTTCGCTCTCGCGCAGACCCTTGGCGGTGCGCAAACGTTCCATCGCGATGGCGGTGTACTGGGAGATAATGCGCAAAAATTCCAGCTCGTCGTCGTCGAAAGATTTGCGCGTATGGCTGGCGAAGGAAAGGGTGCCGAATAACTTGTCGCCGACCATTAACGGATTACACGCGTAAGTCTGGATGCCGAGACGCCGCACCAGGGCGGCTTTGTCATAATCGGAACTCTGGATGTCGTTCGCCGTAATCGCTTGATGGATTTCGGCCACCGTGCCGCAGATGGCGTCGCCGAATTTCAACCGCTCGAACGATTTGACCTCTAGTTCTGGGATCCCCGCGTACGAGTGCAACTCAAGCGTATCGCCTTGTTCGTCGACCATGAAATTAAAATAGGTGTCCGCGCCGACGTGGGCGGCCACTTTCGCAAACAAATTGCCGATGATGCGATCCGGATCGTCCGCGCGCAGCAATTGGGCGAGCATATCCGAGAGAAGTTCGATGCGTTCGCTGCGCAAGCGCAGGGCGTCTTCGGCGCGTTTGTGCTCGGTGATATCGATGGCGATACCGCCGATCAATGTCGGTTTGTCCACCGGGCCGGCAATCGGGAACTTATGAACAACCAGATGATGCGTGGCGCCGTCGCGCTCCACCTGGACCACGCGCTGCACGCCGGCTTCGTTCAATAACGCCAGGCGATCATTTTCACGGAACTGCGCGACGGTTGACGGCGGCAGAAAATCCTTGTCCGTCTTGGCGTAAAGATTTTCTCTCGTTGTGCGCAAGGTCTTGAGCGTCGTTTCGTTGGCAAATACGTAACGCCCCTCGAGATCTTTGATCCAAGCCGCCCCCGGCAAATGATGCATGAAGCGACCAAAACGCTCTTCGCTTTGGTGCAGTGCCCGCTGTGCTTTTTGCGACTCGGTAATATCGATCAGCATATTGACCGCGCCGACGATGGCGCCGGACTCATTGAGAACCGGCTGAGGGTTTGCGAGAACGTGCCGTCTAGTGCCGTCGGGACGCTCAATGACGATTTCCTCGCCGTGGATAGGGCGGCCTTCTTTTAATGCCACGGCCATGGGGCACTGATCGAGCGCCAGCGGTGTCCCGTCGGGCCGGAATATCCTAATGGAGCCGCACCATTCGTCCATGCCGATCTTCGGCTCGCGCCCCCATAGGGCGGCAGCGGCTTGGTTGTACAACGTAATTACTCCCTGGGCGTCCGTCGTGTAGACGGCTGCCGGCAAGCCGTCTACCAGAGCGCGATATCGTTGTTCGCTTTCGCGCAGCACGGCTTCAAAATCGCTCCATTCGCTGATTTCTTCTCCGGCTTGGCGACGCTCGCCGATGACGCGCTCGTCGTCCTCGGTTACGACGCAGAGCACGCCTCCGATCGCGCCAGCGTCGTCCAAAACCGGACTGTAAGAAAAGGTGTAATAGGGACCTTCCACATGTCTGCTGCGCTCGAGAATCAGCAAAAGCGATTCGTCACAGGTCGCCTGTCCTGTTTGCAGCACGGATTCTGCGCGCGGTCCGATGTCCGGCCAGATTTCCGCCCACACTTTTTTTGCCGAAGAGCCAAGCGCCCAACTTTCTTTATTGCCGACGGTCGCAAGACAGGCATCATTACAAAAAAAGTAGAGCTCGGGACTCCACCCCAGCCACATGGCAAATCGGCAGTTAAGCATCGTTTGAACAATCGTTTTCAAGCTTTGTTGCCAGCTCGGCATCGGCCCGAGGGGATGCTTGGACCAATCAAACGAGTAGATTCGCCCGGCCATTTTACCTTCGGCGCCAAGCCGGTCGGCGGTTGAAGATGGTGAAAGCTGCATCGAATGAGTCCTCCTAGGTTTTGCCATGCCCGAGCGCGTCATGCGCGCTGCGTCTCAGTCGGCTCGGTCAGCCGAATCTTGATCGCGCGTGGGCTCAGGCGGCGGTCAAATCCTGGACGACGGTTTTCAATTCCTGAATATCCAGGGGCTTGGTCAGATAGGTCGCGGCGCCATTTTTCATGCATTCGGCGCGGCTGTCGCCGGTCGGATAAGCCGTGATCATGACGACTTCCGTCGCCGGGGAACGCTTCTTAATCTCCGCAAGGAGCGTGACGCCGCTGATCGGAAACATTTTAATGTCCACAATGGCCAGCCGGAATGTTCCCTTGTCGAGGATGTCCAGTGCCTGATACGCGTTCGTTGCGGTTTTAACATCGAAGCCTTCTTTTGTCAGGATTCGATCGAGCAACACTAACAGGTTTTCTTCATCGTCAACGATTAGTACTGATGTTCCCATTGCCAATGTAATTATTTTCGGCGAACTTTGAGCTGACATCTTCTTCGTGCCTCAAAATAACCGCTGTGTCAATTTGCCGAGGGGGCGCGCCTTATAAAAGCGCTTGGATCGCTGCGTCGAGCTCCAGCGTATCAAAACGACATCGGCGGCTTGACCCGTTTGAGGGCGACGATGATTTCGGTTAGTGAATTCGCCAAAATACCAGGACATGGTTTTTCCGACTCTGCTTAATCGATTTCGCGCGGATCTATGACAAGCCGATTCGCCGTTACTCTGGGCATGATGGTGATTCCTATCTGGTCATCAACGCCGGAATCGCTCCGAGCGCACGTCGCGAATCGACCATCGCCGCAATCCTAGGCCGCTGACGGCCGCCGTACCTTTTGAATCGCTGGATTGCGCAGTCGTTCTTCGACGGCGTGCCAGTCGATATTAGCAAAGAACGCGTCGATATATTTTGCGCGTTCAGCCGGCTTATAATCCAAGATGAAAGCGTGTTCCCAGACATCCATCACCAGCACCGGGATAAACCCCGCTACATTGCCAATTTCGTGCAGAGAGATCCAATGATTCGACAAACGCTCCGTTGTAGGATCCTGGTAACAAATGGCCCAGCCGACGCCTCTCATTTTGCCGATGCCGGCAAAATCGGCCTTCCAGATATCATAACCCCCGAAACTCGCCGCGGCGGCTTTGAAGAAAGCCGATTTTTGCTCCGGCCGTCCCGCGCCGGCTTTTTTTAGATTGCCGAAATAGTATTCGTGTAAGACCATGCCGTTATATTCAAAGCCGAGTCGGCGCTTTAATTCCGAGTATGCCGGCATTTCCTCTTGATCGACCTTGCCGTCTTTTAAAATCGTGGAGATCTTGTCCTGGAGCGTATTGGTCTCCTTGACATAACCTTCATAAAGCTTGAAATGCATATCCAACGTTTCATCCGAGATGCCCTTAAGCCCGCTCAGATGAAATTGTTTCGGTTTATAGGTGCCGTTGTGTTCCATATTAAATCTCTAGGGGGGGTTCTATTCCCCGAAGCTTGCTTCGCTTAGAATGATTCTTAGGTTTTCGGGTGTTGCGGTTTTGATACCCCGCTGCTTGCGGCGGGGTTCTTCATTTCTCGACTCCCAAAAATTTTGTTCGCTGACTATTGTTTTTTGTATCCGGCCGCAATCACGCCGACCCCGGCAACTAAAGCCAGGCCGCCCAGTAAGGGCGGCAGGGGAATCGACTTTTCTCTCTCGGCGGTTGCTACCAATGGGCCGATATCGACGATCTTTTCGCGCGCCGTATAGGTGATCCGGTTGTAAGAAAGCGCCAGGATGCCGAGCAGGATCAAAGCGACGCCGATAAGCAAAAATGGTTTCATATTTGGTTTCCTTCAGAGTGATTCACAGCGCGTTGCGCCGGTCGAGAACATCGATAAACAAAATAATCGCAGCGAGCAGCAAAAGCAGATGAATCAAACCTCCAAGCGTATAGCTGGTGACGATTCCGAGCAGCCACAGAATCAAAACAATAATGAGAATCGTGCGCATCATAAGCGATCATTTGAGCTCGTCCTTCGTGTGACTTCGCGCGCGAGGTTCGCTCTTAAAGCACCGTCTTTATATTGAACGGTCAGAGGCCTAATTGCGCCCTTGAACCTGCAAACGGTTTTCTACCCGTCTTACACCACTCACTTGCATCGCAAGCTGCTCGGCGCGATTCTTCTGCTCGCTCGATTCGACGACACCGCTTAACAAAACCACGCGGTTGGTAGTATCGACGTCGACTCTGGTGAGATTGGCCGCTTTATCGGCCACCAGTTTCGCTTTTACCGAAGTGCTAATCGTCCTGTCATCAACATATTCTCCGGTGGATTGACCGGTTAATGATTGACATCCGGTCACGGATAACAGCACCGCCAATGATATCGAATAGATTAAAGTCTTCATAACGCCTCCTCGTGAAAATAAATTGATTTGGTCTTATTTGCGGTTCGGTTTCTAGTAGATGATCGAGCCTTTCTCTATCTGACTCTTGCGCGCTTCATATTCACGCCGGGAGATTCGCTCATGGCGATAATCGTCCTCGAGCCGGTCGAGCTGTTGCTTGTTGTTAACTTCGTAACCGGCGCCCGTAGCTAGGCTGCCCAGGGCGGCGCCGCCTAAAAAATGCGCAGCCCCCCTGCGTGAGGCCAACAAGAAATAAAAGTGCTAGATATTTTTTCATGATCATTTACTCCTTCCAGGTTTGCTTTTTGGGTTAATATCGCTGGGTTTCTGAATCTTCGCGTTTTAGAACATTGCAATCTTGCTCACAGCGTTGGTGCAGCGCCATCGGATTCGATACAGACGCAGCCTGTGCCGGCGGCAGCGATCCCGTGACCTGATGTTCTTTGCGCTCGGTGGGTGATGTTACTGATTGACTTGGGAGCGCAGCCAAACGGCCCCACGTGTAGCTCCCTGCATCAACTCGGTAACGCGCACCGGTGCAAATGAGTGACGATGACATTGTTCTATCCTTTGCTAAATTCGGGATCATGCCCGATCTTTCCGGCCTTCCAGCGGCCGGCATTTATTTCTCTCTCAGAAGGCTAGATTTGCCAGTGGCTGGGACAGTTCTTCTCGTGTTCACGCATTTCGTCTTGCGACTTGAATTCCTTGCCGCAGCGTCCGCAATCCTTGCGATCGAATTGTTGTTTAACCATCGGCCCTCCTTTCATGAGCGAAATCCGCCCGAATCCGATTGGTTCGTCAAATTCGACCCATGACCAAAAGGATAAGAATCACCAGAAGGACCAGTCCCAGACCGCTGCTAGGGTAATATCCCCAACCCGAGCTATAAGGCCATGTCGGCAACGCACCTACGAGCAGCAAAACCAATATGATCAGCAAAATCGTTCCCATGGCTCCCTCCCATTAAATTAGTTCCTGCCAAATTAAACGCTTCGTTGGTCTACACCGACGACGGGCCTTACATCGATCTGATTATCGACCGTCAGCCCGGCTCGCGCGCTCTTGGCGAGACCGACCGCTTTGGTTCGGGCGGCGTCGGACGCCATTGTCCCCGAAAGGGTCACCAGATTCTTGTTGACGTCGGCTCTGACTGAAAGTCGGGTTTCCTCGACAAGCTGCGCGTCGCTTCGAAGCTTGGCCAAAACGGCGTGCTCCAGATCGCTGTTCGACAGCTTCACCTGGCGGTGAGTCTTGGACAAACTTAAACCGATACCACCTGAGTCGTTGCACGCAACGATCACCAGCGTTGAGACAATCAATAGGATAGTCAGCCAGAGTTGTTTCATTCAGTTTCTCGCATATGTTGTTTCGCCAACTCGTGTTGTTCCATGGCATTAGGTTCAAAGCCTATGCCAATCTTGCTTGACCTAATACCACTTTGATTTTGAAAGGTTATTTTGGTAAATGCGCGGGGAGCAAATGGCGCTTGTCGGTATTTCGGCTACACAGCCGCAGGAAAAAAACCCACGATCACAAGGAAGAACATCGCAGACTCGGCTCGTTAAATTGGTCGCGAAGAAATCCTGAACTGGTTTTGGGTCGACTGCCGCGCGACAGCGGTGCCTCGCGATAGTTAATCGATATTCGGACAGGTTAGTCTGACGACATCAAAAAAAGAAAAGGGATCACGCAGACGGATCACATAAGCGGCTTGGCAATTTATTGCGACGTCCAGTCAACGCTGGATCTCTGCCGATTATTAAAGAAGAGAAACGGAAATAGATTGGCGAAGGCAAAATTCCTGAGTACCACGAGTATGATATTTTGAGAGAATATTTCCGACAAAGATGTCGTTATTATCATACAAACGTTTCGGCGTGCGCAGAATGTTTCAAAATAATCTACGTTGCGATAAATTTTAAAACGCTTTTGCAATGGACGGCCTCCGTGTTCTAAATGCCGTAAATAGCTGATTGATATGAATTCTATAGACAGCGAGTGCGAGAAAAGCCGCTGAGGTAAGGAAAGCATTTCACGATTGCTCGATCGTTGCTGAATTATACTTGAGTCTGGAACGGCTTCTGCTAACAAATTGGACGGACTCCGTCCGGTCGCTGCGGGACTTTGCAACTATGCCTTCGCCGGCGGGTGCCAAAAACAAAAGCGAAACTGTGAGATTCATTTTTATTTGAATAGGCCTCCCGTTGCAGGCGCGGTTTGAGGCTACGCGCACGTTACTTTCACACTAGCGAGGCAAACATTATGGCGGCAAAAAAACTCTTGGTTGTCGACGACGACAGCAATCTGCTCGAGTTTCTTCAAAGAAAATTCAAATCGGCAGAGTACGAAGCAAAAACGGCGCTCTCGGCGACCGATGCAATCAAGATGGTGCGGGACGAGAGTTTCGATTTATGCGTTGTCGATATGCGGCTTGCTGATGGCAACGGAATCTCGCTGATGAACGAAGTTCACTCCATGAACCCGCACATGCCGGTGATTATTCTCACCGGGTTTGGCAGCGTGGAAACCGCCGTCGACGCAATGAAGAAAGGCGCCTACAGTTATCTGACTAAACCGTTGGACGGGCGAGAGTTAATGTTGCAAATCGAAAAAGCCTTGGAAAACAGCCGGCTCAACTATGAGGTGCAACGGCTTCAGGGGCTCCTCGAGGAAAAATACGCGTTTCCCAACATCGTTGCTAAAAGCGAAAGTATGAAACGGGTTCTCGACGTGGTCAGCAAGATCGCCAAGACCGATTCGACGGTTTACCTTCATGGTGAAAGCGGTACCGGGAAGGAAGTGATCGCCAAGGCAATCCATTTTGCCAGTCTGAGGAGAGACAAGCCGTTTGTCGCGATCAATTGCGCCGCCGTTCCCGAGACGCTTCTCGAGAGCGAGCTTTTTGGCCACGAAAAAGGATCTTTTACCGGCGCGTTCAAAAGCACCAAGGGCCTATTTAGCCAAGCCAACGGAGGAACGATCTTCCTCGATGAAATCGGCGATATGCCGATGTCGATTCAAGCAAAGCTGCTGCGCGTCCTGCAGGAGCGGCAATTCTATCCGGTAGGCACTGAAAAACCCGCCGATGTCGACGTGCGCATTGTCGTCGCGACCAACAAGGATTTGGAAAAAGAAGTGGGGAAGGGAGCTTTCCGTCAGGATCTATTTTTCAGGCTCCATGTCATCCCGATTCATTTACCGCCGTTGCGCCAGCGTAAAGAAGATATTCCCTACCTTGCCGAACGCTTTTTAAAACAATTGTCGCAGCAAATGAAAAAGAACGTGAAAGGTCTCGCGCCCGAAGCGATGCGAAAATTCATGCTGCACGATTGGCCGGGAAACGTTCGCGAATTGGAGAATGCTCTGGAATACGCCGTGGCGATGAGCCTAGAGGACATGATTACCGAGGATTTAGTTCTCCATCGGCGCGAGGCCGCGGCGAGGTCGACTTCCGATAGGGCCGCAGGGGATCTAGAAATTTCCGTCAGAGGCCAGCTGACGACTTACAAAGAGGCCAAGTATGAGTTCGAGCGGACATATCTCATTCAACTACTTCAATCTTGCGCCGGCAAAGCGAGCGAAGCGGCCAAAGTTGCCGGCAAGTGCCGCACCGACTTCTACGATCTGTTGAGAAAGCATGAGATCAGGATCGATCGATTCAAAGGTATCAATGGCCAAGACAGTCGGCCGGGTGCTCCCTGAGCTCAGCGTTTTTGGCTGATGACGTTTCGTACTTAAACGGAGCACCACACACCAGCCCGAGACTCGATACGTCTGCCGAGTCACTCGCGTTTTTGACCTGGCAACGGTTTAGGCGCGTCGGGCGTCGAAACTTTTTGAGTCGTCGCGTAAACCAGGTTGCTGTCACCGGTGCCCAAAGCAATATCGCCGATTGAAACGATTCCGACTAAGCGCCGCTGGCGATTCATTACCGGCAGACGACGAATCTTATTCTCCTGCATGATCTCGCCGGCCTCGTTGATATCCTGATCCTCGAAGCAGTAAACGATGTTCGAAGTCATGACTTCGCGACTGCGAGTATTTTCGGGATGTAGTCCATTGGCGGTGGCCCGGATGGTGATATCTCGATCGGTAATCATCCCGACCAACGAGTCGCCGTCGCAGACCGGCAGCATACCGATGTCGTGAGTTTTCATTCGTTGCGCTACCTCGGTCAATGGCGTGTCGGTTTCGACTTTTTCCAGGTTACGGGTCATTATTTCTTTGACTTGCATGTTTTGATCTCCTTATAGACGCTTTTGACATCGAGCGACGCCACAGAGCGATATGCTCTTTTTTTGCCTGGGCCGATTCTGCGTCAGGACGTTTCTTCTCCCTCTAATTTCTCCAAAAGCTGTGCCAGCGCTAACAAGTTCGCACAGGCATTGCGTTGGTGTGCACCCTTGCCGATGAAATAAACGCCATTCGCCCTTTGGTCGCATAGGCATAATCCCCTACAGCGTGTCGGAATTATCCTCTCCATTTTATCCCAAGTCGCGGCGATCAAATAAGACAAGGCGCGTTTTTTTGCAGGAGAAACTGTCCATACTTGGCCGGGTGGCATGCTCGTTGCTCACGAATTCAGCATGGCAACGACGAGAGAAGAGTCGACGGGAAAAATCCATCGAAGGAAGGGGAGACGATGATGCGAGCGGGAAGGCATGGAACGAAACGAATTGAAACGACGTTGGGAGAGTTGGTCGCGGCGGTAACTGAGGAAACTGCATCAGTGACCGGTAATGCGAATTCGACCAATGCGTTAGTGTCTTATATATTACAAGATCTTTTTCTTTCGCGACGGGTGAGGCTCAAAAGGCACTCACGTCTGACAATCTAATAATCGTCGCAATGCGAAGAAACCGAACGGAAACAATATCTAAAGATTTGAGGCGTTGGCCGGATATACGTCTCGAAATCGTTGGAGATGCAATATGGCGAAGCGAATTGACGAGAACGTTGTAGGAGTGATGGCCAATGAACGAGGCAAGGTGGGTTGGATCCTGTTGTGGGCGCTGGGTGTACCCATTCCTCTCTTATTCATTCTTTTCTTGCTGCGCGGTTGCACATGAGGAAAGCATGAAGGCGATGCGACCGACATCGGCATTCGGCCGGTTGTCAAGATGGATCGCGCGCGGGATGGGGCAGCCAGCGAGCAGGCTCACGTTAGAGACGCGTTATGCGGTTTTATCGATCGCTGAGGTAGCCAATGCAAATTTATTTGGCGCTGCAACCCCTGGTGGCAGTCATAGCGGGAATCCTGATTCTCATAATTCCCCGACTGTTGAACTACATTGTTGCCCTCTACTTGATCGTCACTGGAATACTAGGGCTGGTGAAAATGTAAAATATAAATGGATGATCGCCAACAATTCACGGAAGGTGAATGATACGCTGCGCATACTGTTCTATTCGACGGCGAATGTATTCTTCGTAGTATTCGTTTTCCACCGGGCAAAGTGTCAACGGCCCCCTTCGTCAAGGTCTCGGTCCTCGATCGTCTGTAAACCTGCGGACGACGAGGACCGGGGCCTCCCCCCCCGAAGGGGGCGCTTGCACGATTTCAAAATTAACCCGATCGCATTAGCCAAAAAAAAGGAATCACGATGTCTTCAATTACCTTGCATGAGCCGGCGGAACAATTGAGCGATAAAACCATTGAGCTTCATCGTGCGATCGTATCGTTAATGGAAGAGCTGGAAGCGATCGACTGGTACAGCCAAAGGGCCGATGCCTGCAAGGATAGCCAACTACAGGCGATCTTGAGACACAACATGAATGAAGAAATCGAGCATGCGTCGATGACGCTCGAGTGGATTCGACGCAACGTCGACAAATTCAACGAAGCGCTTAAATTATATTTATTTACGACAGGCGACGTCACGACCATCGAAGAAGGGGCGAAGCAAGGCAAAGAGGGCACGACAAATCGAGAGAACAAAGGCGTGAGAGTTACTATCGGCGAAATGAAGGAGAGCTGAGCATGGGCGGAGAAAAATCCTTCGAAATGATCAATCCCGAATTGATAGATCGAATCGAAAAGGCGGCGATTTCGGCGGCGCGCGAAATCTTGAGCGGCAGGAGGATCATCGACGTCGAAGGGCCCTACGGCGTGGGCTTAACGACCGTCGAAGTGGGCAACGACGAATTGACGCACGACACCGTTTCGGGCCAGGCAAGCGCGGTCGTCAGTCGCGCGCTTGCGATCCCGATGATTTATCGCCGTTTCTCAATTTCCAAACGTCATATCGCAGCCTCCCAGGAACGTGGACAGCCGATGAATTTGAAAGCCGCGCAGGACGCCGCTCAAGAAGTGGCCGCTCGTGAAGAGGACTTCGTGTATCGGGGCCAGGCTGAGTTCCATCTGAGCGGGCTATTGACCGTCGAAGGGCGTCACGTTGTCAAAGCCGGGAATTGGCAAAAAGTGGATGAAGTTCTCGATGACGTCATTGCCGCCGTAAACATTTTGGACGGCGAGGGATATCGCGGTCCTTACGGTCTCGCTCTGGCGCCTGAGCTTTATAATAATCTCTTTCGCCGCTATCCCGGCTCGGATCTTCTGCAGATCGAACATCTCAAACGGCTGTGTACTCGGGGCATAGTTAAAGCGGCAATTGAGGGATCCGTATTAGTTGCCGGAGACGTCGGATCGATCGTTCTCGGCCAAGACTTACAGGTCGCGCATCTTTCGTCCGATGCGGCGCACGAAAACTTCGCCCTCAGCGAGTCTTTGGTGCTAAAAATCGAAGCGCCGGATGCGATCTGCACCATCTCAAGCGACGCAAAAAGACCATCAAGAGAACGTAAGTAGAGGGGTTTTTAGAGAGGATAGAGACAAACACTATGATCGACGTCAATCAAGCGCTGATTAATCCGAGCGCCGTATTCCAGAAGCCTCAAGACGTGATCGAAAGAAACGATCTCTCTCGCCAACAGAAGATCGAGATTTTGCGCCGGTGGGAGTATGACGTAAGAGAACTTCAAGTCGCCGAGGAAGAGGGAATGAAGTCGCCGCCCGGTTCGCCGGCAATCACGCTGGATACCATTCTGAAAGCGCTTCGCTCATTGGGGGCCGCTGCAGATGTGGAACACTCGGCGCCGACAAAGCAGGGTGGAAGTTAATCAGCGCCCACTCACAGCGGCGCCGCTTTAAAATCGCTTCAATGCCGATTGTTGCGCAGTTGTCTGTCGGATAAAAACCTCAACTCTATTCTATTTTGTCGGGAATCATCCCTCGCAATGATTTTCCTTGAGTCATCCAGAGTTATTAACTTAGCGAAAGAACAAACGTTAAAGTCTTGGCATTGGATATGCGTCGGTTTCTAAATAGAAGCGAAACGCCGGCGATGACATCTTCGCCCGGATAAACGAACGCTTCGCCCAGCTATTCGCAGCGACGTATCGTTAACAAAAGGAAAGGAGAAATCCTCCTATGCTACGAAGAATAAAAGATCTAAAAGGATTCGCTATCGGCGCGCGGGACGGTGACATCGGCGAAGTGAGCGACTTTATTTTCGATGATAAGGCTTGGACCGTTCGTTACCTGGTGGTGGATACCGGTGGCTGGTTGTCGGGGCGCAAGGTATTAATTTCTCCGATCGTTACTGATCGAGTCGACTGGGACGGTAAGCGGCTTCCTGTGCTGTTGACGCAGGAGCAGGTGAAGAACAGCCCGGATATCAGCATGAACGAAGAATTGTCGGCTCAAGATGAAGTGAAATACTACGACTACTATGGCTGGCCCTACTATTGGGCCGGCGACGATGTATGGGGGCCTGTGGCGCTGCCGCGCGATTTGGTGAATGAAGGAATAAACCGAAAGATCGCTCTCACCGATGAAGTCAACCGATCGCATCTGCGCAGCATGAAAGACGTTTCGGGTTATACGATTCAGGCCACCGACGGCGAGATCGGCCACGTGGAGGATTTCGTCATCGACGACGAGCCCTGGGCGATCCGTTACATCGTCGTTGACACGGGCAACTGGTGGCCGGGGAAAAAGGTGCTCGTCGCTCCGCCATGGATCTCGCACGTCGATTGGAAGAGCTCCAACGTTTACGTCAACATGTCGCGCGAAGCGGTAAAGGGCAGTCCCGAGTTCGATCCCGACAAGCTCGATCGCGCCTACGAAAGTGAGCTCTATAAGCATTACGGACAAGACAATTATTGGTGGTGTTGAGGAAGCGACGCAGAACTGGGCGGTGAAAGCACAAGGAGGTAAATGCGATGAACAAGGAACAATTCGAAGGTAGCTGGCAGCAGTTCAAGGGCGAGGTGAAAAAGAAATGGGGTCAATTGACGGACAACGATCTTCTGGAAGCGGAAGGCGACTACGATAAATTTCTCGGCGTCGTACGGAAAAGATACGGCGAACAGAAAGAGGAAGTGGAACGTTGGACCGAGGACTGGTGTGAGCGGCAGGCGATAGCTTCCAGGAAGGCGACGGAATCCAGGAACCAAATGTAAATTGGCGGATAATAGTCAAGGTCGAAATCCGCGACACATTGACTTTAATGAGGAGGTAATCCCTATGGCACAAAAATTTTGCAGCAAATGCGGCAAGGCATTCAACTCGGAAAAAGAATTCCAGGACCATAAGAAAGACTGCGACAACAAGCAGAACCGATAAAACATCGGTTGTCGGCATGGAGAGCTCTGCCGCTATCCATGCCGATGACTAAATTTGCGAGAGGATACCGTGATCCGCAAGCTATCATCCGGCGCGTACCGTCTTTACTCGCGTAAGAAAGACGGCAAAATCGGCAAGCGTAAAAATCTCGGTACATTTAAGACTCGGGCGGCGGCGGAAAAACACGAGCGCGCTGTGCAGTACTTCAAGTACATAGCTGATCGCCAAGGTGGGTTCTGAGAAATGGCTGCTGATAATAAATACGACAAGCGAAAGACCCGTTATGCAGTTGTCGGATTAGGACATATCGCGCAGGTGGCCGTGCTGCCGGCTTTCAAGCATGCCCAGTCAAATTGCCAATTGACGGCTCTGGTATCCGATGACAAGGAAAAATTGAGGAGTCTCTCCAAGCGTTACCACGTCGAGCACACTTTTGCTTACGAAGAATACGAAGATTGTCTGCGCAGCGGTGTGATCGACGCCGTTTACATCGCGCTGCCAAATCATCTTCATGCGGACTACGCCATTCGCGCGGCGCGCGCCGGCATCCATGTGCTCTGTGAAAAGCCGATGGCGGTCAGCGAGCGGGAATGCCAGGCGATGATCCGTGCGGCGGATAAAAGCAAGATCAAATTCATGATCGCCTACCGGCTTCATTTTGACGAAGCAAATATGCGGGCGGCGGAGATCGTCCGATCCGGCAAGCTTGGCCAGCCGCGCTTCTTCACGTCGGAGTTTTCCATGCAGGTGCGTCCGCACAATATTCGCACCGAGAAGGAGATGGGTGGCGGAACATTGTACGACATCGGCATCTATTGCATTAGCGCGGCCCGCTATCTGTTTCGCGCCGAGCCCACCGAGGTGTTCGCCTTTACCAGTGCCAATAAGAGCGACTCGCGATTCAAAGAAGTCGATGAGATGACCAGCGCTGTGATGCGCTTCCCGGACGATCGTCTGGCTGTCTTTGTGTCGAGCTTTGGCGCGGCTGACGTAGCCAGTTATCGAGTCGTCGGCACGCGCGGCGATCTGCGCGTCGATCAGGCTTACGAATACGTCATGCCGATAAGTCATGAGCTGACGGTCGAG
>Ga0184640_10000185_pt1 | contig 15261 bp, 14 predicted proteins | sample PLM31_200_b2_FD_133161 | JGI IMG/M metagenome (GOLD analysis project Ga0184640, IMG submission 133161) | Groundwater sediment microbial communities from an aquifer in East River, Colorado, USA - PLM3-1_200_b2 | ecosystem: Environmental > Terrestrial > Soil > Riparian zone | place: USA: East...
AAAGAGCGGCACGGCGATATAACCGCGCACGCCGAGCTTCCGGGCGGTCTCTCCCACCGGGATATCTTCTCTCCCGGCGATATCCGCAATCACCAGAGGCTTTCGATTCTCGGTGATCCACCGCGTAGAGGGCCGTCCGCTTCCCCGAGCCGCCTCCTGGAGACGCTCGTCCTCGATGCCGGCGAGCCCGGCGGTGCGGCGGACCCCGCGCTCGATAAGCCGCACGTTCGAGATATCCACGTTGAGGATATGCCGAACTCTCTCGGTGAACTTATTGAGCAGGCTGTCCATATCCAGGGAGGTGATATCCTGACTGACCTCCTTGAGAAGACTTTGAAGCTCCTCCCTTCTCTTGGCCTCCTGGTAGAGAGTGGCGTTTTCAACCGCCACGGACAGCACCTCCACGACGGGTGAGATAATCTCCAGATCTTTTTTGCCATAGGAGCCGGGAGTCAGACTGGCCAAGTTCAAGGCGCCCAACACTCTCCCCTTGACCATCAAAGGAAAGATCACGTACGAGCGCACTCCGAGTCCCTCGTACCTCTTCTGCGTGCTGGGAAAACGACGGTCCTGAAGGAGATCCTCGCAGATCACCGGCTCCCGGTGCTCCGCGATCCACTCGGTGGCGCTTCCCTCCTGTATCCAGGTCGTGGGATCACCTACCCCGGACCGGGGCAATCCTTGGTCAAAGACGGTCCGGTACCTTTCAGCGTTCTGGAAAACGCTGATCGTCATGCGGTCGTAGGGAACGAGCTTCCGAATCTCCTCGCTGAGCGTGCGATAGATCTCCTTCAGATCGAGCGAGCCCGTGACCAGAGCGTTCAGATGCTGCGTTAAGGCCATCTGGTCCAGGGTCTTTCCCAATCCGCGATAAAGATCCAAATACCCTAGAAGGAGAGCGATATAGAACAGGGCGCCGCTCAGCGTCGGGAATAGATACGAGGAAAACCAGGCAAAGTCATAGACCACCTGAGAATGAATCACCCCTGGGAAGGTCCAAAGGGAGATCGCCAAAAAACCCAGAAAGTAGCCAACCAAGGGTTCTTGGGTCTGGCGGAATTTCCGCCAATGGAGCCAAATGGCCGCGAGATAGAGAAAGAAAAACAAGTAAGGGACAAACTGTGAAAAAAAGTTCCGGCGCGGGGCAAGGGAAAGAAGCGGAAGATGTTCGACCAAGGTAACGATGCCCCCGATCACGAGAAGGCATAAGAGCGAAGAGCATCCCAGAAAGAACAGCCACCCGGCCGAGGGCGCAGCGGAACTCTCGCGCGGTTTAAAAAAGAAAAAACAGGGGAAAAGAAGAATCAGATAATAAAGATAGAACAGGTAGGCGGAAGCCGACTGCGTGCCGGGAAGAGCTCTTTCCAGAAACAAAAAATAGGCTACATTCACGAGGAAGGAAAGCCAAAAAGCCAACCCCAACCAAAAGGCATAAGACTCCTTTCCGAAGATAAATCGCCCGAAAGAGAGAAGCGCAATGCTGAGAGTGGCCCCTATGCAGAAAGCCACGATAGCGGGGATAAACGAAGGAAGGATCGGCAGAGGTGTCCTCGGAGGCAAAAGGATTGCCAAAAGCGATTGGACGATTCCGAGAAAGGCGGAGACAGCGATAAAGGCTGTAACCCGTTTTCCGACTAGAGAGGGCGGGCGCAACCACCGCTCCAGGGAAAGGTTGCCAGTATCCATATAAGTTAGCGTGATTAATAGGTGTATGGAGAAGGGCTGTCAAGGGAAATATTCGGGATGGAATGATCCCTATATTCCCCACGCCCCACTCAGGTGAATGTTGGTCCCATTGACGTAGCGGGATTCATCGGATACCAGGAAGCGAACCACGGAAACCGCGTCTTCCACGGAGCCCACGTATCCGGCCGGGATCTTCTTCGCCATCGCGGTGATCTCGGCCAAAGGCATGCTTCCGGAGTCGATAAAGCCCGGAGAGATGGCATTCACCGTGATGCCGTGGGGGGCCAGAACCCGGGCCAGGGAGCGGGCCAGAACGAGCAACCCGACTTTGGCCGTGTAATGAGCCGTGAGTTGGGGTTGAGCGATGAGCTGATCCGCATTGGCCATGCTGAAACAGACCATCCGGCCCCAACCGCGCGCGATCATTCCCGGGGCTACGGCCCGGCTCAAATAGAAAAACGGGTGGAGGTTGTTCGCAAACATGGACTGCCACCCCTCGACGCTTTCTTCCAAAATGGGAACCCGATGATAGGGCCCGGCGCAGTGGATCAAGGCATCGATGCGGCCCCATTTTTTTTCTATATCCTTGACCATGGCCGCCGCGGCATCCGGCTCGGACACATCGCACTGAAAGGCCAGCCCCCGGACTCCCTGATCTTTGACCGCCTTCACCACCCCGTCCGCCTCCGCCGCGCTTCTACGGTAACAAATCGCTACGGACCAACCCTTGCCGGCGAGGTCCATGGTCACAGCCTGACCGATACCCTTGGCTCCGCCGGTAATGAGGGCCACCCTTTCGCTCATCGTTGATCCTTTATGATTTCCTTTATTTACTATAGCAAACTGCCGAACGAACGCATAGGAGCCTCGCCGCTGGAGTCCACCGGGGCAATTGTGGTAATAATAAATAAAGTGACTGCTGATTCCATTGCATACGACCATAGGCCGGCGCTGAAAAATCCTGTCCTGATCGTGGCCTTCGCGGGCTGGAACGACGCGGGATCCGCCGCTACGACCGCTGTTCGCTATTTGACCGAGCAGCTCATGGCCACCAAGTTCGCAAGCATCGATCCCGAAGAGTTCTACGATTTTTCCGTCCAGCGCCCCCAGGTGCGCCTGGTCGAGGGGGCTGAGCGGGAGGTCCAATGGCCCACCTGCGATTTCTACTCGGGAGCCGGGGTGGGGGTGGAGCGAGACTTTGTCTTCGGCGTGGGCGCCGAGCCCCACCTACGCTGGAGAATGTTCTGCGATACCCTTCTCGGGATGGCCCGGGAGTGCGGCATCGAATTGATCGTCACTCTGGGGGCCTATCTCGACGAAGTCCTCTACACTAGGCCCGTTCCGGTGACCGGCTTCGCCACGGATCACCATCTGGTCCGGGAGCTTGACCTGGTTCCCTCCCGCTATCAAGGCCCGACCGGCATTGTCGGGGCGTTGGGGGACGCCTGCCGGAAGACCGGGATGCCCTACATGAGTCTATGGGCGGCTTTGCCGCACTATCTCTCCACCTCTCCGAATCCGCGCGGCTCGCTGGCCCTCGTTCTCCGGCTCGCCCAATGGCTCGGCCTTCGGGTGGACACCAGCTCCCTCGAACGGGCGGCCGCGGAGTTCCAAAACAAGGTCAACGAACTGGTCAACAAAGATCCCAACCTGTCGGCCTTCCTTCGGGAACTCAAAAAACGCGAGTTTGAGCAGTGAAACTCTCCGTCCTGATGCCCGTTTACAATGAAGTGGGCACGCTGGAGGAGGCCGTTCATCGCGTGCGGGCCATCCGACTGCCGAAGGAAATCATTATCGTGGACGATGCCTCCACCGACGGAAGCCGGGAGCTTTTACGGCGCATTGAGACGGAAATTCAACAGGCTCGAGACCCCCTCAATGAAATCAAGGCCTGCTTTCAACCCGTGAATAGAGGAAAAGGCGCGGCGATCAAATCCGGCGTGGCTTATGTGACCGGGGACGTCGTCATCATTCAAGACGCCGATCTGGAATATGATCCCCAGGACTATATGAAACTCCTCGACCCTATTCTGAACGGGCAAGCGGACGTGGTCTATGGAACGCGCTTCTATGGAAGCAGCCCTCACCGGGTGCTTTTCTTCTGGCATTATCTCGGGAATCAGCTCCTGACGTTTTTTTCCAATATGCTCACCAATATCAATCTCTCCGATATGGAAGTCGGCTATAAGGTATTTAAGAGCGAGATCCTCAAGAGCATCAATATCGAATCGAAACGCTTTGGCTTCGAGCCCGAGATTACGGTCAAGGTAGCCAAGCGTGGTTGCCGGATTTATGAAGTGCCGATCTCCTATCATGGCCGAACCTACGCCCAAGGGAAAAAAATCACCTGGAAAGACGGTCTTGCGGCTTTCTACACCCTGATCCGGTTCCGATTGAAGAGCTAAAAACCCCAGGCCAAGAGGCCTTTAACCGGCTAGCGCGCTTGAGAGCGCGGAGAAATTCATTGAGCGGCCGGGTATTGATGACATCCTTTTTCTCCGCCCACCCTCGCCGGGCCTGGGCCACGCCAAACTCCAGGAATCGGATGTGATGGGTGCTGTGAGCGTCCGAATCGATGACCAGCTTCACTCCCGCCTGAACTGCCTTGCGGACGTGCTCGTCTTTCAGGTCCAACCGCTCCGGATAGGCATCGATCTCTAAAACGGTCCCGGTCTCCCTGGCCGTGCGGATAATTTCATCCATGTCCACTTCATAGGCTTCCCGTTTCTGGATCACGCGCCCCGTGGGGTGGAAAAGAATGTCCGCATGGGGATTCAGCATGGCCCGTTGGATCCTCTCGGTCATTTCCCTACGCGAGAGGTTAAAATGGGAATGGACCGCGACTCCCACGACATCGAGACGCGCCAGCACGTCATCCCGGATGTCGAGAGTGCCGTCCTTGTTGATGTTGACCTCGGCTCCCTTGAGCACGGTGATGCCCTTGAGCGAGCGGTTGATCTTGTCGATGGCGGCGATCTGCTTTAGCAATTTCTTTTCGTCCGCCCCTCCGGTCATGGCCAGGCTCTTGGTGTGATCCGTAATGGCGATATACTCCAACCCTAAACGCTTGGCCTCCCGGGCCATCTCCTCGATCGAGTTGGCGCCGTCGGTCCAGGTCGTTTGGGTCTGCAAATCCCCCCTGAGGTCCCCGTAATCCACCAGATCCGGCAGCTTCCCCTCCCGCGCCGCTTCGATTTCTCCTTGATTCTCCCTGAGCTCCGGTGGAATAAACGGAAGCCCCAACGCCCGGTAGATATCCTCCTCCGTTCGGCCGGCCACCCGCTTGCTTGCGCGGAAGAGACCATACTCATTGAGCTTGAGTCCCTTCTCTTGCGCGATCTTTCTCAGCGCGACGTTGTGGTCTTTGCTTCCGGTGAAATAGCCGAGCGCGGCGCCGAAGCTTTCCCGAGGCACGACGCGGAGGTCTACGTCCATGCCGCTGTGGAGCCTCACCATTGCCTTGGTCTTTCCCCGCCCATGAACGTGCGCTACCTCGGGCATAGAGACAAAGAAACTCATGATTTTTTCGGGAGCGCGGGAGACGGCCAGGATATCGGCGTCGCCGACGGTTTCCTTACGCCGCCGGATCGAGCCGGCCACCACCGCCTCCTCCACCTGAGACAGCTCGCTCAACCGCTGCCGGATTTCGAGAATCAGCGGAAGGATCGATCCCAACGGGAAGCGGCCGCTTCCCTGCTTGAGAAAGCCGATGCCCTTGAGGATCTTTTGCTCCGCCTTCGCGCCAAAGTGAGGGAGACCGTGGATCTTTCCTTCCCGGGCCACGCGCTCCAGGTCAGAGACATCCTTCACCCGCAATTTCTCATAGAGTGCCTTGACCGTCTTCGGTCCCACCCCCTCGATGGAAGTCAAGCCGCGCACATCCACCGGCGTCTCCTTCTTGAGTTTCTCGTAATACTTCAATCTCCCGGTCTTGATCAGCTCCTCGATTTTTTCCGCGATGGCCTCACCCACTCCCGGAATCTCGCGCAGCGCCTTCACCCCGCCCCGCTGGTAGATTTCGGAAACCGGTTCTTCCAGCGCCTCTAAAGCGTATGCCACCTTCTCGTAGGCGCGCGGTTTGAATTGCACCCCTTGCATCTCCAGATAGAGAGCAATCTCGCGAAAAATCTGAGCCAGCTCGCTATTCCGCATCGCTTCGACTCCTCTTTTATAGTTTTTAGAGTAACAAGGGAATGACATCGGGTCGGTCCTTCATTCCCCGGCGTCCGATATCTGAGCCTAGGTGGTTAAAGTGAATCCGCCACGCACGCAACTGAGAACACTGGCTGAAGATTATGTTTCCATCAAGGATGTTCAACCGGCGCGGCGGGGGCTACTTTCAGTTCTCTGCGTCGGCGTCCGAAAAGCAGATTCTATCAATCATGTCCCCTCTTAACATACTTCTTCGGCGGTTTTACCGTGACCGTGTAACGTATAGCGACAGGTCTTTTAAAACGCCTACTATAAGATTCTCCCAGCCTCTGCGCTGATTTACGTAGCTGTTCTTCTATTTTAAGCCGAATAGCCATTTGACTCATGTTCATCGTCAATCCTCCCATCCAAATTATAGCCGTTGCTGATCATCCGAGCAATCCAGTCAATTCCGCCCTGTGGGAAGGGGTAGATGTCCGGCCTTATCTTCCCCATTCGAGTCGGACTCAGGTGCATTCTATTTTGTCTCTAGCCGTGTTATTAGTCCCACGGAGGCTTGGACCGTGGTCATGGAGCTTGTCCCATGTCCTGCTTGTGGAACTCAAAACGCTGCTTACCGGTTCGCTTGCCTAAAGTGTGGTGTTGAACTGTTTAATCCAACTGGTGCTGACCTACCGATCGATGACAAAAGCAAACCGCCTGATTTCCGCATCACAGAGGAAGTACCGGGCAAGCCCCCGACAGAGCCTTTACAACACCATACACGGGGCCTAAAGTTGGGTGAAGTTATACTTCTGTGGGCCGGAGGACTGTGGACAGCTTTTGTTATAATAGTTGCATTCTTTGCATGGGCCATTTCCTCGGACGGGAAACCTAGCCATTATCTATTTGGGACGTTTGCATTCACTCTGCCTATCTGGATCATGTGCGGCCTCATTTGGGTAACGATCTATGGCCGGGCACGAAAAAATCCTCAGCCGCCCTCCGTCAAAACCAATTTGCAGCCAACTACGATTCGGAAAATTCTTGAGATCGCTCGGAACACCCGTCGTGAGATCCGTGAGGACATTTTCGTGGCTCTCATGTCCGCCATTGTTTTGGCCTTACCAGTAGCAGCAGTTATTTGGTTAGTCGATTTAGCGCACCGTCCGATAGGGGAATGGGTTAACCTTCCGACTCTCGAAGAAGCGTTTCCGTCGTTCCGCCGCCTTTTCCACGGCGAGTGGAAATTTGCGGGCTGGACAATTTATGAACACATGGTTGGGTGGTTCTTGTTTTTCTTCCTTTGGTGCCTTTTCTACCTTTGGGCTTATAAGTTCTACGAATGGGTTAACTGGGTCGTTCTCCAGCGCCACAAGTGCTCGTATTGCTACCAGTGGCGTAAGGATGAAGAAGCGGCTCACGAGTGCTGCCGAAGCTTGCCTCCTACTCGGACTTGGTTTAAGCGGCACAAATTGACTACTAAGCGCGACCTCTGGAAATACGGGACATATTTGTTCCTATTCGCACCACTGTTTGCGCTGTTCTTGGCTACCCTCTTTGCCTCTTTTAGCTGGCATTTTTCTTGGGTGAACGCGACGCTTGGAGTATACGGTGTAGATGGAGTATATTTTTATATGTATGTTTACCGCCCGCACAGAAACCAAAAGCCCTGTTCGGGCTGTGGGGTTCGTGCTGATAACCGCACGAACCGTACCGGCCTCCCTCTTTGTTCTCGATGCTACGCGAAAGAACCGTAACATCTCTAAGCCCCTCTTACCTTACGCGGCCTCCTTTGGACCTAAAACCGGCATACAGTGGGGATTAGTGCCAGAGTGGGGATTAGGATTAGTGCCAGGCTTTTATTATTTGCTTTCCCGGTTTTGGGTACTGGTAGAAAAACAAAATAACCAAAGTGTCACACGCCTTATCTGTCATTCTAATGGGGTTCCTGAGGAGGATTCTCACGTACGCAATCCCACACCTTCAAACCTTCTTCCCTTGCTGCTTTGGCCAATCCCTCATCTGCGGTCACAAGCACGCATTCAGATGGTGTACCTCTCAACGGAGCGACAAGGCCCTCCTTTAGGGTCGCCAATTGAAAAGCATCTATCACGTCCAGACAGTACCGCTTTGCGAGCTTATCAACTTTAGAATATGTATCTACATCAGTAATGGGAATATCGTGAACCTCGATCATTTTGCCTGCTAACTGTCCGATGAATACAGCACAAGCATCCAGGTACTTTTGCTGAGCGTTCTGGTGCCCCAATTCTTTAATCCACTCCGTCAGAAATTTTCGTTTTAAGACCCCAAGAGTTTCTGCAACACAGTACGAGGTCATAAATAAGTTTGATGAGTTATTAGAGTCCATCATGTATTGCTGAAGTTTTTCACTCCCTTCTTCTTTTACCAACAGTTTTACTGCCGCCGAAGCGTCAAGGTAATGTAGTCTTATCCACATAAGACCCCCTAAGGCATTCATTTTCACTATCGAAAGTTTATTTCCAGGCCACGGTCCTTGCAGTAAGCCGCACAGAGTCTTTCTAAGAACGTTCCAAAGGCTTTCGAAAGGTCCAAGAGATTATGCAACAGCTCATTGACTTCTACACCAGTGACTCCAACAATGAATTCCGCCCGTATTTGATCAGGTAGTTCAAAGTGGAAGTGTTCCTCCACGTTAGATCCCTCTATAGAGAGGATATCGCATTGGCTATCTGTTCCATGAAGACTGAGGACCCGCTTCAGCCCCTGAGCAAATTGACCCCGGTCGTAGTGGTAAGTGGCTTTGTGTCGCGTAATGGCTAAGAATTTCTTGCTACGCGGATCTTGGCTGGACAGAACTTTTTGTAATCGTTTGAGATTGCGGCGACCCTCTCCGTCCATTTGCGTTTCGAGGTGCCGGAAGCCAGCAAGTTTTTCCATTTCCTTAACGACCTTCAGGGCCTCCCAAATTATTGCCGCTAATTGGCGAACTTGTAAAAACGAGCGGCTATCCGCAACTTTAGCCGCAAGAGGGTTGTTCGGAGCTTTCTTGAAGGCACCTGCCCACTCCCACACAAAGGATAGGTCGTTATAGGCAGCCTGAAGGCGTAACAGATCCACAGCAACGGGATCGGTCGGGGGAAAGGCGTTTTCAATCAAGAAGCCCCAGGCCAAGCGTTGCTTGCTCGATTTCTTAGGCATCGGATCTCCAGACTTTCAGGACGGCTATCCTTTCTCGCGCCCCTCCACGATTCGTAGAAATTCTCTCAACCACACTTGCTCTTCTGTCGAAGGGTTGTAGCATAACGGTCCGTGCCCTTTGCGCTTCCAGTATCTCGTCTCAGGAACCACATCATGGAACGTTAATTCCACGGTCACGTAAAAAAGCCACAGGGAACCTCGGAGGTAAGCCAGATTCACCTTCAGTGGTTCAGAGAGCACCTTGTATTCAGAGAGCGGTTGTAGGCAAAGGTCGATCGAGCTGCTGTGTGCAAACTCATTGGTAAACTCTCCATATAGACGACCGAAGCCTGAAATAGCCTTACTTGCCGTCGCAACGGCTCTGGTGGACAGAAGCTTCCCACTGTTGAGGTCTGCCAAATCATTCGGTTTCATCATAAGGTGAATAATCACTGCAAGCCTCTCTAAAAGACTTCGCAACAAAATCGGTGGCTGTAACACAAAACCGCCACGCAATACATGCACGGCGGCCGTGAACGAGTTGAGGGCATTCATGAGGAGTTGGCCGCAGGTTATCCTAAGGTGATCTCCCGCCTTTGTTGCTTTTGCCATTCCCGCCAATATTAGGGTTGCTGCTTGGCTCTGCAGATGACTAAGTTCCTTAATATCGGATTCACACAGCTCATCAAAAGAACGTTCAATCTTGTGTGAATCTCGCTTTAGGTGGTTAATGAGAACGTTGTCTTGAATAAATACCAGCAAGTTTTTATCAGGGTCCACGACGACCCCAACCAAGTGATCCACGGACGGAGTCGTCTTGGTCATACAACAGTGCTTGTATTTTTTACCGCTTCCACAAGGACATGGCTGGTTTCGACCCGTCTTGGCCATTGAGTTGTGTAGGTGAATGATACGAATTTTTTGAGGGGTGAGCCGCCGAGAGGTCAAAATTGCTCCGACGGACCCGGTGCCAGTCCGTGTTCGAGGACCGCTGGCAGCCATCAGAGAGAGCAAACTGGCCTCGTACCCCCGTTTTTTGGAGACAGTAACCGGTAGTCGGGTGACGTGTCAACTTCGGGTAGCTTTCAGCCAAAGGTGGTCGCGTCAGACTCGCGTAACTTGCCTAGATCTCCTCCTCTCATTCCTGTAAAGCCCGAGTCACACTCGATGCAAGGCGCCCCAGGAATGCCGCCACTTCAGATACCGGATATCCTTCCTCTAACACAGCCCCGCGCATCAATCGACGCCGAGACATCTTTTCCGCGGAAAGGTGCCAAAAAAGTAGAATACGGCCTTGGTAAACCTCTACATCGGCGTTCCGCGCCAGATTCACCGGCTCTAGCGGACTTGCTTTCAAAAAAGTGATACTTTAATATCACTCTCATGAAAACCCACCTTGTCACAACGCTGAAGCGAAAAGCTACGAAGATATTGGCGGAGCTTGAGGAAGAGGGAGCGCCGGTACTGATCACCGAACACGGCAAACCTGCCGCATATCTGGTGGATGTGCGGACATTTGAAAACCTGCAAAACAGGATACGGATGCTGGAAGGCATCGCGCGGGGCGAAAAGGCGATCCAAGAAGGTCGCGTGCTGACCCACACACAGGCCAAAAGAAAAATGCGTCGATGGCTAGGGTAATTTGGGCTGAGCCCGCCCTACTGGATTTAGACGCCATCGCAGATTACATAGCCCTGGACAAGCCGGACGCCGCCCACAGGCTGGTACGGGAAACGTTTTCCAGGGTTGGGAGACTGGGAAGATTCCCCAAAATGGGATCTGTCCCTCCTGAAATACCGGGCCTACCCTATCGCCAACTTCATATCCCCCCTTGCCGCGTGTTTTACAGGGTTAAGGGAAACATTGTCTATGTCGTCCATGTCATGCGAGCAGAGCAGCTACTGAGGAGAGATCTACTGGAAGAGAGGCTTGAAAATATTTGAGCCTGTAAAGCCCGAGTCGCACTCGATGCAGGGCCCCCCAGGAATGCCGCCACCTCAGCCTTCCTCTCACACAGCCCCGCGCATTAATCGATGCCAGATACAAAATGGGCTTTTTACAGCAGTTACTTACGCGTTCTACTTTCAATTTTGACTGGGAGGTTAAGTGCATGCCAGCGGGTGCTGTTCCGCGATAAACCTTAGCCAAAAGCTCCGGTATGTTCCCTGCGACCATGAGCGCCTTCCAGACCAGGGTCTCACCCCTTATGGGTCTTGACAACTTGTGGGAAAATGGGTAAATTGCATAATAGCACTCAGGGGATAAGCGTTAGAGCGTGAACCCCCTGAAATCTTACAGCAAAGAGGTAAAACCATGTCAGGAACCGTCGCTCTATTAGACACAAGATTTGAGCGCGTAGGAGAGGGCGTTATAGACAGCAGGAAGCGCATTTTGCTTACGAAGGCCGTAGAGATCCTACGTGACCTTCTTGGCGAGGAGCTAAACGAAACCCATTTTGTTATAGCCTGCAACAAGGCGGGGCAAATCCTTCTCTCGCCTGCGGTTACCGTCCCGCTCCATGAGGCTTGGCTCTACAAGAATCAAACAGCCTTGAAAAGCGTCATGAGGGGCATTGAAGAAGCTAAAAAGGGCAGGGTCAAGAAACACCGCTCCTTTGCCAAATACGCGAACGACCAGATCGAGTAATGGGTGGTTCCCGTTTCTATCCTCAAATACACTGATACGGCATTGGAGCAACTGGCCGAGCTAGAGCGGGATAAGGGGCGTGAAAAGCATCTCAAGGCTGTCCGCAAAACCCTAGGGCTTCTCGAAACAAATCCTCGCCATCCTAGTCTCCATACACACGAGTATAAAACTCTAACACAGGTTCGTGGAAAGAAAGTCTTTGAGGCCTACGCGGAGAGCAAAACTCCCGCAGCTTACCGCATCTTCTGGGAGTATGGGCCTGGAAAAGGAGAGATAATCGTTCTTTCCATAACCCCGCATCCGTGAAAGCCCCTTTCGTCCTATGTAGCCCCCTCGTGACTGTGCCAGACTTGCGTAACTTGCTTAGGTCTTCTCCCCTCATTCCTGTAAAGCCCGAGTCGCACCCGATGCAGAGCACCCCAAGAATGCCGCCATTTCAGATGCCGGATATCCTTCTTCTAACACAGCCCAGCGCAGCAATCGATGCCGAAACACCATCAACTGCCCTTGAAATCATCCTACCAAAGGTCTGTGAACTGATCGAGGAAGGTGGTCGCGTCTGACTGAGACAGGCCAATTCTAATGTCAACACGGTATGCCTGAGCCTCTGACCCTGCATTCTTTGACCCGGAGCCGGGAAGCCGGAGATCACTTTTCAGGCTGCGCGTGATGTGTTAGACAAAACTATGGCCATCCTCAAAGTAGCGTTGCTGGGAAATCCCGTTCTTCGCAAAGTGGCGGAAGAAATCCCACCGGATCAAATCCGTTCTATCGACATCCAAAGGCTGATCCAGGACATGATCGAGACGATGAAAGAGTATGACGGAGTGGGTCTTGCGGCGGTCCAAGTGCACCAGGCCAAACAGCTCGCAGTTCTGGAAGTAGCGGACAACCCACGCTATCCGGAAAAAGGAAGGGTCCCTCTATCGATTCTTATCAATCCTAAAATCACGCCGTTGTCCGAAGAGATGGAAGAGGATTGGGAAGGGTGTCTAAGCGTCGCCGACCTCAGAGGGAAGGTCCCGCGCTACAAAACCATTCGGCTCCAGTGTCTAGACCAGAATGGAAAAGATCTCGACTTTATCGCTTCGGGGTTTCATGCGCGCGTGATCCAACACGAGTGGGACCATCTCCAGGGCAAGGTCTTTCTCGACCGGATGCGCGACTTGTCCACGCTCACCCATCTCAAAGAGTACGGCCGTTACTGGATAAACCGGTAGGTCGTTATTCGTTATTGGTTAACTCGTATACTCGATTAACGAATAACCCATACACGAATAACGATCCTTAGGGGAAAAGAGTCCGATGGAGCTCGCGGACCACTTTTTTTATCCCGTCCTGGGCCAGCTCTTCGGCCTTTAGCCATCGGGCGCCTCTCTCGGCGAAGTTGGCTATGGCGAAGAGATTTTCGCTTAAGGCCCTTTGGCTCTCTTCAAAACGGCTCTTCCATATAATATCCCCGCGCCGGACATCCAGAAGCTCGAGAACGAAGGTTACCGAGGCCGGGCTTGTCGCCCCGGCATCCCCTCCTACCCTTTCACGAAAATAGACGACCTGGCCAAACAGAACGGCGTCCGCATGGGCCAGCTCTCCAAGTTTTTTGGCCCGTTCCCGCTCGTCTGAGCCGGCGGGAAGAGCCGGCTGCATTTCCTCGATCTCCCGCTCGGAGACCACCTGCCAATCCTGGAACTCCGCCAGGGCAAGATAGAGGGAACGGTTGACGGCGGCGCTGATCTCCTTTGCCGTGATTTTCTTCTCCGCCTCCGGGACCGAGCTCACACCCATGACGGCGATCCGTTTGACTTGCCTCTTGGGCAAATCGCCGGCTTGTTGGGTCTGCAGATGACTCGGGGCCAGCGAGCAGGACCCTAGAAAGAGAAGCGATGAAAGAACCATCGACAGTAATTTTGCGGCAGCCATTTTCAGCCTCCTCTACTTGTCCAAACTGACCTTTATACCGAGCTCTTTGAGCTGCTTAGGGTCCACCGAAGAAGGGGCGTCGGTAAGAAGGCAAACGGCCCGCTGGCTTTTCGGGAACGCGATGACGTCGCGGAGGGAACGCGTCCCGCTTAACATCATCGCCATCCGGTCGATCCCCAGCGCAATCCCCCCGTGTGGAGGAGCGCCGAAACTCAAGGCCTCCAGAAAGAAACCGAACTTCGCCTCCGCTTCCTCCGGTCCGATGCCCAATAGCCCCAAGATCTTCTTTTGGAATTCCACATGGTGAATTCGGATGCTTCCTCCGCCGATCTCCACTCCGTTCATGACCAAATCGTAGGCCTTCGATCGAACCTTCAAAGGTTCCCTCTCCAATAAAGGGAGATCCTCTTCCAAAGGGGCGGTAAAAGGATGGTGGACCGCTACGTAGCGCTTTTCCTCGGCCTCGTATTCCAAGAGGGGAAAATCCACCACCCAGGTCAACGCATATTCACGCTCAGGGATCAGTTTCAATTTTTCTCCCAGGTGGAGACGCAGATTGGCCAAAGCCTCATGCGTTACTTTAATCTCGTCCGCGACAAAAAAGATAATGTCGCCGGTTCCGGCCCCGGAGATCTCCACGATCGCCCGGCGCTCCCCGGAAGAGAGGAATTTAGCCAGTGGCGACTGCCATTCCGGTTCCAACAGCTTGATCCATGCCAGGCCTTTGGCGCCGTATTCGCCGGCAAAGGCAGTCAGATCATCCAGCTCTTTACGGGAAAGATTGGCGCCGCCGGACACGGCGATTCCTTTGACCACGCCGCCGCGCTCCAGGACATTGGCAAAGACTTTGATCTGGGATGTCCGAAAGGCGGGCGAAAAGTCCTTGAGCTCCAGATCGAAGCGGAGGTCGGGCTTGTCCGATCCATACCGGGACATGGCCTCCTGCCAGGAAAGGCGGCGCAGGGGGAGTTTGAGATCGATGCCCTTCAGCTCCTTGAAAAGGAGGGCCATCATTCGCTCCATCGCCTGCATCACGTCTTCGGGCTGGACAAAGGACATCTCCACGTCGAGCTGAGTAAATTCCGGTTGGCGGTCGGCCCGCAGGTCCTCGTCCCGGAAGCAGCGCACGATCTGGAAGTAGCGGTCGAGGCCGCCCACCATCAAAATCTGCTTGAAGAGTTGGGGCGATTGGGGAAGGGCATAAAACTTCCCGTGATAGATTCGACTGGGAACGAGATAGTCCCTCGCCCCCTCCGGAGTGCTCTTGGTGAGCACCGGCGTCTCCACCTCGATAAACCCTAAAGAATCCAAATAATCGCGGATCGCCTTCGTCATTCGAGAACGCATGACGAGCGGAGCGAGACTCCGGGGGCGGCGAAGGTCCAGATAGCGATACTTGAGGCGGGTGTTCTCGGTGGCGTCGGTGTCGTCTTCCACCGTGAAAGGGGGGACTCGCGAGCTATTCAACAACCGGACCTCCTGCGCCACGAGCTCCACGGCCCCGGTGGAGATATCGGAATTCACCGTCTCTTCAGGGCGGCGCGCCAGTATGCCGCGCACCGCCATCACATCTTCCGCCCGGAGGCGCCCGGCCTTTTCGTGAGCGTCCCGGCTGGTCGACGGATTAAAAACGATCTGGACGATCCCGCCGCGATCTCTCAAGTCCACAAAAATCAGGCCGCCATGGTCACGCCGCCGTTGAACCCAACCCAT
>Ga0184640_10000186_pt1 | contig 15175 bp, 33 predicted proteins | sample PLM31_200_b2_FD_133161 | JGI IMG/M metagenome (GOLD analysis project Ga0184640, IMG submission 133161) | Groundwater sediment microbial communities from an aquifer in East River, Colorado, USA - PLM3-1_200_b2 | ecosystem: Environmental > Terrestrial > Soil > Riparian zone | place: USA: East...
ATCCAGACCGATGGTCTCAAGCAGGGCGAGGATCTCCGGCGCGAGGTGATTGACACGTCGCGACGGGTGCGGTACATCGGCGAACTCCCGCTGTACCCCAGCGTTGTGCTGGCACTGGGAGAGGGTGGCATCGGACTCGGACCAGACTCCGGTGGTGGGGTAGTTCTCCATGGTCTTCCAGTCGGCAAGCATGATGCGAGTGGTGATCTCCTGTCCTTCGTCCCACCCATAGGCTCGCATCTCGGGGGTGATGTCCTTGGCAGCGTACTCGAAGAGCACGGCGCGCAGGGCGAGCATGAAGGCATGAGCTTCGTCGCGTTTGGTGGCAGGCATTTGGCTTCTCCTTGAGGTTGATAGAAAGGCTCCGAAATCCGAAAAGAGCGGAGCGACTACTCCGAAACTCCTACGATTTAGGCATTTTCCCGGCGGGAAAACACATTCTACCGGCTACTTACCGGTGGTAGAGATACGTATAGGAATACCCATGAGATGAGCCAGGAGACCCGCCATTGAGCGATCTCTACTGGACTCGACCCTGGATAGGGAATCACCAACAGGAACAACAAGGTAGAGCAGAAAGGATGGGGAGGGAGCTGGACAAGAAGAGGGAGGGAGGGGTAGTGCCATCGGCTGGTACATACCGAGCCTTACACCCTGAAAGACCTGGAATGAGACTATTACAAGGAACACGGGGTCTCGATCTCACTCGCTTCATCGATCTATTGGCGTTTCTCTCATCTTATCGATCCTTTATCGATCGACGATTTCCCGATTAGAGGTCATTGGATAAGACTTATACGGGGAAAGGAGCATTTCTCTCATCTCATCGATCTGGTATCGATCGACAGATCTACCCTTTATCGATCGAGTTTGGCTTCCCTAATGAAGCGAAGTAGCCCTTCTCCAGGTCTGAACCATTCTCCTATTAGTCGATACTCTCGGAAGTGGCTATGTATCCAACGCTCAACCAGATCAGACTCAAGGTGGGGAATGTATCCCAGCAGGATTAGCCTGTAGGGATTGCCCCCTTGTAGAGACTTGAGTCTTTTCGTAGGGGGCACTTCACCACTAACTCCAATCTTGATAGGTCCTCCAGATCCTCCACATTGAATGAAGTAAATGCAGCCGTTGGGGTGTCCCCAGAAACCTACTCCTCGAGAGTATAACACTCGGAAACACTCGAAGGAACAGGTCTTCTGGGGATAGAGCGGTATTCGAGGTACGTATTCTTTGGCGCAGTAAAGGCAGTATCTCGTTTCCATTAGGGGCGATCCTTCTTCTCTTACAAGGCTTTCTCTCTACTCTGATACAGGGGGTAAGTTCTTTGGTTCCCCGCCGAATAAAATGCCAATACTTGAGGTACCATTCAGGTAGCCGTCTGGGTGGAACAAACGACTTGAACGGCTAACCAAGAGGAGAGGAACTACTACACAAGTAAGGCATCAAGGGCAGAAGGATGGAGGTCTGATCCGAGGGCTGAGGTATCAAGGTTTGGCTACGAATTGGCACGCTCCCGGCACAATGTGAAAAAAAGGTCCCTACCCATGTCTTCATGAGTAAGGACCTGTTTTGAGTTCTTTGTTCCTACTGCTGATGCTGACTCCCGACTGGTATGTTGCGAAGGAACGGAGCAACTACCATCATAAGGGGAGGGAACAAGCAAGCAGCATTACCGAAGCGAAGCGTAGGGAAGGCTGCTTGCCCCCTACCTCGAAGAAAGAGGGGGCACCCGTTAGGGTACCCCCTCGATCTTAGAGATCATCGTTCGTTAGAACGGGATCTCATCCGAGTCCTTCGCACCGGACGCGCACGCGTTGTCGCGTGCTTCCTGCGCTTCCTCCGCGGCGGCCGCGATCACGCCATCCTTGAGGAGGGCGTTCGCGAGACCGTCGCGGAACTTGTCCGAGAGGAAGCAGTCGGTGTACCACCGACCATTCCGGTCCGCCTGATGGCGCTTCGTGCGCACACCGAACCCGTTGTCGTCCCACACGTTGAGCTCGACGCTGTACAGCGTCATGCTCACGTCCGGAGCGAACTCGATCTCGACGTTCGCATAGCCGATGAAGACTCCCGCGGAGTTCGGACGAACGACGGAGCGGAAGTCGATCTTCGTGATCTTCATACTGACATACTCCTGACAATGGGAACTACCTCCGCGCTGCGCTACTGTAGCGCAGCGGGCTTCGTTCCCGAGGGAACCGAGGGAATACTCCGTTCCGGGGATCGGACCCGAAGCGAAGCGAGGGGATCCTGCTCTTTACTGAGCAGCGGCAGGGGCTTGGACCCTGCGGCTGTTCAGTTCCAAGCGAGCGGAGCGAGCGATCCCTTCCTGCTTGGAGAGCAGGAGAGTGAGCAAGCGATGGTTCGTCGCTTGGGCGAGCTCGATCTTGCGATCCAAGCTCTTGGCCATGAGATGTTGCGTTGCTGTGAAGCGACGCATCACTTCTCCTCTTGGCGCGCCAATCGGCGCGCTATCTCTTCCGCGGTGGAACCGCGGATCTTGCGCAGCTCCTCGCTGCGCTCCACGCGAGCCACAAGCTCGCGCTTCTGCTTGCCACGCGCATAGGCATGCGCGATGGCAAGTTCCAACTGGATCTTCTCCATGACTACATACTCCTAGAACTCGAACGTTAGTGAGAGGTTTTTGTTCACCGCGAACAAAAACGTAGGAAAGGGGCTTCTCCTGGGGAGGGGTTGGGGTTTTTGGTCCGCGGACCAAAAACCCATGTCCTCACCCCCTGTACAGAAGTACAGGGTGTGTCTCCCGCACGAAGTGCGTTCGTGTCTACTCCAGGAGAAGCGAGGGAACCGAGCAGCACAGCAAGGAGTACTGCTCGGTTCCCAGGAGCGTGAGCGACTACTCTTCGCTATCCTGCGACAGCAGGAGAGCAACGCGCAGACGCTTGCTCGGAAGCGGATGCGCTTCCTGATGCTCCCCGCAGCGAACGCAGGGAGCAAGGGGATTTGAAGGGTCTTCCGCGAAGAAATGCTTCGCGGGACCCTGAAATTGAGAATTCATGTCTATACTCCAAGTCAAAAGTGAGTGTTAGCGAACGAAGCGCTGTGCCACAAGCACAGCAGGATTCCTCCCAAGCGAAGCCAGAGACTAGAGGGTGCGCGGAGGAGGGGAAGCGCACCCAGGGCACGAAGTGCCCCCTAGGACTTCTCTACCCCCAGGAAGGGGAGGGAGGGATCGTAGCATTAGCGGAGATCCCTAACCCCCAAGGTGGGGGTATAATAAAGAAAGACCTATACAATCAAGAGAGTACCTACAGGGTCCCCAGGGCGCAATTGGGAGCCCATATAAGATAAAGGGGAGGATCACCCTTGCCATCTTCCCACTATTCTCTTATTATTCTCATGGAGGTAATTGAAATGGGATTCTTTTCAGATCTATGGTACGAAATCCAAGACGCCACTATCCAATTCGTTGGTGGGGCTTGGATAGCTATTTTGAGCTGTGCAACGGTAGCAGGATTATTCCTGGGCTTCAAGTGGCTTCTCGCTGGGTAGGGTCTTGCCAGAAAAATACCGGATGTAGAGAGGGAATAAAGGGGAAAATAAAGGGGTGCTATAATAGGTCGTTTTTGTTGCTTTTTCGCTCAATTCATCGTATTATTCTCGTGTCCATTCTCAAGTTCGTTGGGATTTAGTTTGGTTCTATTCTAACTCCCTGTAGTCATTAGTCATTTTCGTTAGCACTTTGTGAGGGTCTATGAATAAAGAGCAAATCCTTGATAGACTGGAAGCCTCGGGCTTTGGGAACCAGATCTCCGCTACGGGCTTGGCAGATGTCCTGCTAGATCTTAAGCAAGAAGACTTCCATAACATGCAGTCCAACTATTCCGCCATGATGTACATCATCTCTGAACAGCAGGCTTTGATTGGCACGCTGTTGCAAGAACTGCTAAAGACCGGCGCCCTGAGTGAAGGAGCCCTGGAAAAGATCACGGGCGTCTATGGAAAGGAAGATGTTCTCGGACCTATGTACTCGGAACTCTATAAGCGCTTTGCTTGGTACTTCATTCGCGTGAGTGAAGCCTTGCACGATAAGCAGAAGCAGCAACCAGATCCCTGGAGCCCAGGGGAGAAAGACAAATGAGAGAACCTACTTCCTACGAAGAGTTAGATGAGCGACAGCGTCAAGTCCAAGCCTCCATTTGGGCTTTGAGTTTCTTGCTCGCGGAATTGGCTTCTGGAGTAATGATGATTAGAAAAACCCTCATCGCAAAGGGGATTATCACCGAAGAAGAAGATGATGAGATCGGCCGAAGCATTGGAGATCAGGACAACCTGAACTTGATGTATAAGAACACGGAATTGGCTTTCATGGAGAAGTATCAAAGGATTAGATTTGCCCATGAACATCCAGAAGAGGTTGCTCGCCAGATGAAAGAAAGGATGGATAATGAACAAAGAAAAGGATAGCCTTGGAAAGAGGCAAGTAGCGGCTTTATACGAATTTATTGCGGCGGGTGAAAAAAGTGGAAATGTCCCGACCCCTGCCCCTCTGGTTGTGTCCAGAATTTTGGGGCCGGTCAAAAGAAACAAACAGGGGAAAATAGTAATCCCCAGAATAAGGAGAAGTAAATCATGGTAGGTTTCATTTTAGGTATTCTCGCAACTCTTGTAGTTCAGTACATCTATGAGACGTATGTTAAGAAGTCTTCGTGCTGCGAAACTCCCGCTCCTGTAGAGGAAGTTGTGGTTCCCGCCGCCAAAAAAGTACGGAAGTCCCGAGCCAAGAAGACAAAGAAAGGGTAAGTGAGATGAGCGATGAGTTTTTACCAGAAGATGAGCACAGCATCCAAGAACTCCAAGAAATGCTGAACAGAGTAATGGATAAGGTCCCTATGGAAGATACACAACACAGACAGGAAGCAGAGCTCTTTTATCTGGAACCCTGGGAAATCCAGGACATCACCCAGGAGGCTCTTGGAAACCTGCCTGAAGGCTTGGAAGAACAAGTGGATCTAATCTTTGATGTGATCTACGAGGCAGTCTCTGAGGGTCTTGCCCGAGCGCGTAGGCAATTGGTTTAGCGGCCCCTAAAAATTCAATTTTCCCGCCGCGGAAAACTCAACCTAATACAGGGATCTCAGGTCTTTAAGAGAAGGGAAGTAAATCTTGTCAATCAGGCTGAGAAGCGTTAATGGTTATCGGATAGCGCTATGTGCAGTGGAAAGCGATCCCCTGCCCGGAGACTTGTATCTGGATGATGCCGATCATTATGCGCTCGCCGCCAAGTTCTGTCTGGACTGGCAGGGTCGGCAAGTGGATTGGTCTTATCCTGAGGAATGGGCAGTTATGGAGACCCAGAAGCTACGAGATGCTTATGAAGAGGGGTGTAAATACAATGCTATGTTTGCCAGTCTCCGAGAAACCATCCGGCAAATAGGATCCGGTCAGTTGGTTCCTCCGAATGAGGAAATCCAGAAGCTATGTGAGCAAATAGCTGAGAAGGTAAAGAATGAGGTAGAGGGGCCAACGGCGTTAGAAGTAGAGGAGTGGGCCGGACGGATGGCCGAGTGTTTGGTAAGCGTACCAAGCGATACTGAATTGGCAAAATAAGGGGAACTCCAGAAAGAGGAACGCGAAAAAGTTTTTCATATCTGTCGCATTCCCGTACAAAGAGTGCGGGTTGCTTTCGTAGGTTTTTGGGGTTATTATTCTTTCATAGAAAGGTTTGGATCCGATGAATTCCGAACAGCAAAATGAACAGCACTATAAGAGGAACTGGCTCACCTTAAGAGACATTCCTCGAAAGCCGGGTGAAAAGTACCTAACTCGTTTCGTCTTTTATAGATGCGAGGATTGGGGTATTTACATCCACAAGTTTTGGCAAAGTGATTACGATGTTTGCCACGATCACCCTTGGGACTTCTTTTCTATTCCCCTTACTACAGGATACCGGGAGCATTTCAAGGATGGGACGAGTATTTGGCGTGGGGTGTTTAGTTATGCTTTCCGACACGCCAAAGATTTCCACTGGGTTGAGTTAGAGAAGGGCCCCGCTTGGACGTTCTTTGTTCATTTCAAGAAGACACGAGAATGGGGTTTCCTCACCAAAGACGGATGGGTGGATAATGACACCTATACCAAGAGGCTGAAAGAAGAGGAGGAGAAAAAGACATGTCCTTCCTAGAACTCTATTTCCCCATGCTGGCGGCTTTTGTATCCAGCACCATCGTTCTTGAGGCCCTAAATTATGGGCTGGGTAAGTTTATGTCCCGCCGCCAAGAAAAGAGGTTTAGAGCCCTCGAAAAGATGGTCCTGGAAATGCAGGAGCGGGGCGAAGAGCCCTCTCCCGAAATCATGGCAGAACTTATGTCGTATTTGTATCAGATGCCGCTCGGAGGTATGCCAAGAGCCCCCGTGTCTAAAGCAGGGGACGGAGCCGCCACAGGTCAATACCTGTGATAGTAGCAGTGTTTTACTTCTAAAAGGAGGTAGAGCATGATCAATTCCCCGATCATTTCTTACATCCGAGAATTGCTGGACGAACATACTTTGCCTTTAGAGGGTAATAATGCGGGTGTCATCGAAGCAGGGTGGTTAGTGGTACTGCTTCATAAAGTCGAGGAGCACTACCGGGCTAATGGCATCCTCTGACAAAGTCCCGCCCATGCTGGACTATGTCGTCAAGCTACTTTTGTTAGAGGCTATCAAGTGCTCACAATCCGGAGACACCCACGGATTGGCTTGGGTACAGGATGTCCTTTACGAACTGAATTTGAAACTTGATGACCCGCCGAGGAAAAAGAAATAGGAGCATCCGTGGTCAAAGAAGAGAACATAATCTGTTTCAGCTTCGTTGTGGATCTCCACGAGAATAGAGATCCGGAAGCTTGGAATAGGCTCATAGATGCTTTTATTGACGCCGTAGAAAAAGAGGGCGGTTCTGCCGCTGGTGGAGTGCATCAGACAGGAACGAACCCTATGTGCCAAGACTGCGGCCCAATAGATCTGTGCTTTGAATGTAGGAAAAAATTAGACAATGAACAACCTTAAAGTCATCGCTGAATACATCAATGAGAAGGTTCCGGCCTGCTCGTTTGTTGGTCTATCCAGTGATCAAGAAGTGTTCGTAGAGTTCAAGCATACGAATACGGAATACATGACCGAAGCGAAGGCGAAAATCATTACAGCATTCCCTGAACTGAAGGATGTAATAGCCGTAGTGAAGCCATCAATCGCGGAGGTCACCGAAATGGTGAAGGCACTTAACGATCTAATAGACGAAGAAAGGAAACCAGTAGAGACGAAGCCTCTTCTCGACATCGGAAGTTTCTAATGGCAAGTAGAACCAGAAAACTACTCATAGTATTAGGCTGTGTCTCTTTGTTTGCTTTTGGTACCTTCTTTCAAGAGTATCGAAATCGTCAGTTCGTAAATGCGGTAGTGTGGCAAGCAAACGAACAGATCTCTCTTGCCCAGTACGATAAGCTTAATAGTCAACTTCAATTGTGCGTCATATCTGTAAATGGAAAGATCTTTCAGTATCTTCGCACCACCGACCCCCAAGACGCTGCTATAGCAGGGCTTACTATTGATAAGTGCGACGAGTGGTTGGATTATTTGGGAAAGAATGCTCCAGATGAGAAAACATCAGCAATGCTCGGGCAGGCCCGCCTGTTCTTCGACGGATTTAGAGCAAGTGCGAACAAAATCATTATACGCCAAATTAGATTAGAGGAAGAGTACAAGAAAGGGATCAACTTATTTGGTGATGTTTTGGGACTAACTGAGGTTAAGAAACTGGAAGAAGAGCAGAACAAGGCTATCCCAGAGTTCAACAAATTCACCAGTACGATCTTTCTCTCTATTGTGCTGGCAACTCCTTCCCAACCAGAGGCTGAAAAGTAAGATGTCCAAAGAAGTCAAAACTGCTCTGGAAATTATGACTTTAGAGCGGGGTAAGAAAGTAGGAAGCTATTGGGTCGCTGAGTTCTCTGTTAAGGATGTCTTGGAACGGGTAGGTAAGAAGAATACCCCCACAGATCAGAACTACATCCGCTATGTTGTTCAACAGCAGTACGGAGGAAGCAAGATCGTTCCAGGACAGGGAGACAATGGTGGGTTCATACACATGAGGATTAGGAGTGTTTAAGCATGGCAGGTAATCTGACTTTCGCAATGATTAAGCCTCACATTCATTTCGAAAAGAAGGTAGGTTCAATTATTGCGCGGATAGAAGATGCTGGCTTTGGTATCCTTATCTGTAAGATGACCCAGCTTCTCCCAGCAGGCGCCATGGATTTCTACATTGAGCACAAAGATAAAGACTTCTACGCGAACTTGGTTAAGGTAATGTCCAGCGGACCTGTGTGGGCATTAGTGCTCTCCAAGAAGGACGCAGTAGAGGAATGGCGAAAATTGATCGGCGGAACAGATCCCGCTAAAGCAGAACCAGGAACTATTCGCTCAGATTTTGGAGATCACAAGAACATTACGAACAACGCAGTCCACGGATCCGCAGATGACTGGGCTGCCAAGAAAGAGATTAACTTCTTCTTTGCCCGCGACCTAAAACTATCAGGAGTTCTTGGTAATGCGATTGATCACGAACCTAAACTCAACCCAAGACGAGTTTAATAGCAAACTCCGTTTCAAAACGGAACCAGTTTCTCGTATTACAGAAAGGCTACGCGATGTGGCCCTTGATCTGGTCGCGGTAATGTACCAGATGAATGCGGTTGGTTTAGCCGCGAATCAAGTAGGTTTGAAGATTAGTGTGTGCGCTCTGGATCCTGCATGGCTCTACGGAAAGAAACTCCCGATCGTTATGTTCAATCCGGAGATCGTAGAGCATGGGGAGGAGATCTACTCCTCTCCGGAGGGCTGTCTAAGCCTCCCAGATGTAGGAGTTCATGTTGGAAGGTTCCGGAACATCAAGGTTCGCTTCGTGGGGCTGGATGGAAAGGAATACACTATCTCGGATGACAACTCGTTGCTGTCCTCCGTTCTCCAACACGAAATAGATCACCTTAACGGCAACCTCTGTATAGATAGACTACCAGAGCCTTTTAAGCTCACCTATAAGGATAGCATCGTGATGGGAGGTTAGGGAATGAACATACCAAACTCCGTAGTTCTATGGAAAGACATTCACGAAATCTCCGATAAGCTCTGCAAGTATTACGGGTTAAGTTATAGCAAGATCGTTCCTGAAACCCGCAAGCAGTCTCGCCACTTTGGAGAATGCCGTCCCTGCCAGAAGTGTTGTTCGGCGGCACACGTAGATGAGCGCAATTGCAATGAGAAGATTCTCTCCATTCGCATTCATCATCTAAACAATCCTCGAAAGCCTCTTGCTACTTCTACCATTCTCCGCACGCTCGCGCACGAACTTGCACACCTCCGCTGCTGGGATCACGGAAAAGACCACCGAGCGTTCGAAGAAGAGCTCGTTAATCACATGAGGGAGTTGGGATACCGCATAGTATGAAAAACCAGATAATTCTTCTGTTCCTAATCTCAACTTTAGGATGCCAAACTTCCAGAGCGGGAGCGCCCCTCAAGGAGCTTCCAACTCTTACACTCTCGGTAGCTCCTAAAGTAGAAACTGAGACGAAGTCCGAAGAGAACAAGCCAGACATTCGTTTCGCAATAGAGAAAAACCTGATCGGAAAAACCGAAGAACAAGTTAAGGGTTTGATTGGTCCTCCCAAAAAACAAACGCCCGGATGTTCGACGAACGTGCAGGGAGGCGAGATTAGTATTGATGTTAATGGATACCAATGGAGTTATTCTGCGAAGTTAGGAAATTACTCCGCGGAGATGGACCTCTGTCTATTCCATGGTAAGGTAATTGCTCAGCAGCTTCAGACCCGAATAGACGGAAATGGCAGGATAGATGTCCGAACGCGCAGCGCCACAGACCATCGAGTGATTAGGCAGTTGATGTTGGACAAGCATAAAACGGATAAAGATCTTCTCCTAGAAGAAGAGGTAGAAGACGCACCAAAGAAGGATTTGTAATGAGTGAAAATGTAGGCGCCTCTATCAAAGGCAACATGAAGGTTTCGGTAAAGACTGATAAGGGTATGATCCTGAGCAAGGATCACGGCTTTACTATCGAAGAAGAAAATGGAAATGTCTTATCATTTGATTACATCAACCATCCCGAATTCGGAGCAGCGCTCCTATTCGGAAACCAAGTGTTTTTCCTGAAGTTCTGGAAGGACGAGGATCTCAAGCAAGCTCTCGATACGATTACCACGAGCTTTAACGCAGAATTACAAAGGAGACAGAGTTTTGGCATTAACGCAGCCGCTAAATAGATACATCGATCACACGCTTCTAAAGACCACAGCAATGGACGTAGCATTCGAGAGCCTCTTGGATGAAGCCATTAAGTACGACTTCCGTGCTGTATGCGTATCCCCTTACATCGCGGTTCCGATTGTTAGGGCAATGAAGCCTTATCCCAATACCAAGGTTTGTACCGTGGTGGCTTTTCCCCATGGGAATGTTCCGCTTGTGTTCAAGCTTCAGCAAGCATCGTACTTCATTGAGAACGGCGTCCAGGAAATTGATTGGGTGCTAAACTACATTGAAGCCTACAATGACAATTGGCACAACATCACCTTTGAAATGGGACAAATGGCATCTCTCTGCCGATCGGCAGGGGTTGTATCCAAGTGTATTGTAGAAACAGGTGCTTTAATCGCACCCGCCCTCATTGAGAGGGTATTCCGGTGTGTTCGAGACACCGGTGTTGACTTTATCAAAACCTCCACAGGCTATGTGGGAGACGGCGCCAAAGTAGAGCACATCAAACTTTGGAATTCACTACGCAACGGCGATCCCTCTCCGTCAATCAAAGCCTCTGGAGGGATAAAGTCAGTAGAACAAGCCTTGGCAATGATTGATGCAGGAGCAGATAGATTGGGAACAAGCGCATCCGTGGAGATTATGGAGCAGTATGCAGCCCTATCAAGCCCCACGACTAACCGAGAAGGAGCGATTGGATAAATTCCTGTCGAGCGCTAAACGTCTATCCCGCCACGCAAAGCTTTCCGAGAACAACAAGTATGTCATGCGACTTCATTTACGCACCGTACTCAAGGTCTTGGGAGCACGACATCCCAATAAGTTCATGATCGCAAACGGCTTGATGATCCTTCGGGATTTCATTCCGTTCAAGAAGTGGCGCCTCAAGAAATTGATTGCGCGTCTTGAAAGACCAACCTCATTGCCCGACGGCAAGAGGGATTAGGAGGCAACTATGTCTGATGAAAAGATTGTAAGCCCCGCAGTAGATGAATTGAATGCTGAGGGTCTTGAGAACAAACCCGTCTGCCCGGTATGTCAATCCTACTTGGAGAACCCAGAGGCTGGATACGACTACAAGAGATTGAACCCCGATACGCGCTGGTTCTGGTGCGATAGTTGCGAGGGACATCTTGGTTATCACCGCATGAAGAAACGCTGGAAGGTAGATCCTTACGATCTTCAGGAAAGCGCTGCATTTCGTGCGTTCTTTGGCGTAGACGGAACCGAATAGCCGCTACGCGGCTTCTCAGACGCGATAACAAGAAAGGATTTAACGTGAGTGAAGTTCTCGCATTAAAATACCGGCCGAAGACTTTTGAAGAGGTCATTGGACAAGACACGACTATCAAACAACTGAAAGCCGCACTGGAGAACAATACTCTTGGGCACGCTCTCATTTTCTGTGGAACTCGAGGATCGGGTAAGACTACCTCTGCTCGTATTGTAGCTAGGGTGTTAAATGAAGGCGCTCCGACTTTATCTCCTGCAGAATTGACCATGTTGGTCACCGAAGTAGATGCTGCTTCCAATACTGGTGTAGATAATGTTCGGGAAATCATCGAGAACATCCGCTACTCTCGTAAGGGACACCAGGTCGTTATTCTGGACGAGGCCCACATGCTCTCCAAAAACGCCTTTAATTCTCTGCTCAAGACTTTGGAAGAACCTCCTCCAGGAGTTAGCTTCATTCTTCTTACGACTGAACTTCATAAGCTTATCCCCACGGTAAAGTCCCGCTGTCAGATCTATGAGTTCTCTGATGTGCCTGTGGAAACTTTGGAGAAGTATTATGCTTTTGTTGCGGCGGAAGAAAAACTCACCCTCACCCCAGAAGTCATCCATACCGTAGCCATCAAAGCTGAAGGTAGCGTTCGAGACGGACTATCTCTTCTACAGAAGTATCTATCTGGTGAAGAAGTTGAAGACTTCTCTGATAAGTATCTGGAACTGGTATCCGCTATCTACGGACAGGATGTTGCTACCGCCCTTGAAGTCGTAGGACAGCTCAGGAAGAACGAAGAAGCAAGAGTAATTATCCAGACGTTGGAGAAGTGGTTTTATTGGTGTTCGCTGGAAAGCTTTGGTCAAAAAACTCCTGTGAGAGATAAACTACCGGCGAACTCTGCTAAAGCGTTTGATTTAGCCTACCTTCAGAGGCTCTTTAGTACGTGCCTCGAGGTAGAGAGGAACTTTAACGCAACCCCTAACAGCAAATCTGTTCTGGAGATGGGCATCATCCAACTAACTATAAATGAAGCGTAAAAGAGGACTAAAGTACGATCTTACAGGAAACACATTTGGAAGTCTAAAAGTCCTATCTCTGGATGTGGATAAAGTTCTCGGAAGAACTTCCTGGATTTGCCTGTGCGTGTGTGGAAAGGTAAAGAACATTCTCGGTCAATCTTTGAGAAATGGCAGCACAAAGAGTTGTGGTTGCGCAATTTCCAAAGCCACTTCCGAAAGGCAATTGAAACCTTTACGAAAAGGATCACGTTTTGGAAAACTGAAGGTCGTAAGTTTCTCCCATCAAGATCAGTGGGGAAACATGCGATACAAGTGTAAGTGTGATTGTGGAAACTCCCACATAGCGAAGGCGTCCTGCCTTCGCTCAGGAAAAACCAGAAGTTGCGGATGTGGGCAACTGGAAGCCGTTACTACGCACGGACTTTCATACACATTCGAGTACCGAAAGGCGGCATGGCGTAAGCGGAGATCACTAACTCGTGGGGAAAACTCGAGTTTTACTGCACAGGACTTACGAGACCTGTGGCGGGAGCAAGACGGGAAGTGCGATTATTGTGGAAAAAAGCTTCGTAAGCTTTACCACGTTGAACATAAAACACCTCTTTCACGAGGCGGAACTCACAGCAAAGCTAACATTTGCCTTGCTTGCCCGAAGTGTAATCTTTCCAAATTTACCATGACGGCAGAAGAGTTTCATAGGAGATTAGAAAATGATGAGGCATAATGATGTTAGAGTACAGCGCGTCTATCAAGATGAAACTGGTAAGTTAATGGTAGAAATGGGGTTTTATTACTCTGGAGGATTTGGTACAGGTTTTCCAAAGGAAAGACTGACCAAAGTAGAGCAGTGGGAACTAAAGGATCTTCTGTCCAAGCTATTTGAAGACAGCAATGCTAATTCCTCTGCGTGGAAATCTGTAAAGCAAACTATCGCAAATTTGCTACGACGAAGATAATGGTAAAGCCCGCCCTGTATTACACGTTCGGTGATGATACCGACATGATTGAAAAGAAGTGGCTTCCGGACATCCAAAAGAAGTATCCGGACGCTGCTTGGTTTCGGTATGACGCCACCATAGATGACTTGCCTGTTGGTAAGCTCATCACGGAGTATTGCTCCAATGATCTCTTTAGTAAGGGCAAGGTTATCGTCGTACGCAACGCAGATAGCAAACCTGCGCAATCAGAAGCTCTCGCTGAAGCAGTGGTTGATAATCCTGTTCATGGTAACGCCCTGGTCCTTATTGCTTCTGGGCACAATAAAACTACTCGGTTGGGTAAGCTGGTAAAAGATAAGTTCATGGTACGGGAGTTTGTTCTCCCCGAAATAAAACCTTTCGACCTACTGGACGCCTTGAACAGCAAATCTGCTGGAAAGGTTCTCCACCACGCAAACCGACTATTCGCAGCGGACTACAACGCTCTGGCTTTGTACTCCCTTCTTTGTGGGCACTTTACCCTGTTGAAACAGGTTAAGGATAGAGAAAAGTTTTCCGCCCAACAAATTTCTCGGGAACTGAAAGAACATGAGTTCCGCATCAAGAAAGCCATGGTAGCCAATAGATACTGGTCTAAGGAACAAATCTCCACGGCACTCAGACAGCTGAGTGATTTGGGCAGGCTAATCCGAACTTGGCAATACGATGAGCAGATGCTCATTCAGATGTCGCTCATTAGCCTATGCTTGTAGCGCCCTTGATAAAACTAACTCTATGAGGTATTATTGAAGTATGAACGACATAACTAAAGCACGCTACTATCTAAACAACCGAAACTCGAAGATGACTACCTTTACCAGCTTCTCTCTGATGCTGGCTACTGCCGAAGCAAATTACAAGACTATCAAGCTTCGCCAAAAAACCAATACCGATCCTATCGGAACTTGGGATGAGCAGGAAGTAGAGGCCTCCCTCGATTATGCAGTGCTCACCTACCTTAAGAAACACAACCAGCTTCCCAAGAACATTGGCAATGCCTTCCGAACAAATGTAAGCCTGGAAGACAAGAAAAGATTAGCACAGGAGTGGTTCAATGCTTAACAACGAAGCCGAAAGCGTTCGTAAAGCGCTTATCGCACAAGCAACTTTGGAATGGATAGATCTTAATCGTATATCCTTTCTTTGGAACGGACGTATGGTATTTTGCCACTACGATCGGGAGCACAACTTCTTTCGCATCATTACTCATTTAGATTATGAGGAAGAGCAAGAAGTTTCTGGCTGGCTTTCTGGGAGCCTAAAAAAGGTTCCGGAACAGAAGGACAAGCAGGGAGCAGAAGTTGAAGAAGAAAATAGGGATTGATCTTGATGGAACCGTGGCTAACTTCATTTTGGGAGCCTCGCAAGTAATCAAAGAAAACTTTGGGCGCGAACCAGACCTCTCGAAGGGTTTTTGGGGAATGGATGAGATCTTCGATCTTGTGCCGGGTACTTTCCATAGAGACATGAAGGACTTTATCTATAAAGGCAAGAGGCTATTTAGAGATCTACCAAAACTGGAAGAGGATAATCATCTTCTAACCAGCGCCTTGTATAACGATGTGCCTGGACTTCAAGTTTATTTCGTCACGGCTAGACCTACCTACATTGAAGTAGTAGAGGATACCCGTTTGTGGATTAAGGAAAATGGTTTCCTGTGCCACGGCATTCACCAT
>Ga0184640_10000187_pt1 | contig 15112 bp, 25 predicted proteins | sample PLM31_200_b2_FD_133161 | JGI IMG/M metagenome (GOLD analysis project Ga0184640, IMG submission 133161) | Groundwater sediment microbial communities from an aquifer in East River, Colorado, USA - PLM3-1_200_b2 | ecosystem: Environmental > Terrestrial > Soil > Riparian zone | place: USA: East...
AATTCCTATTTTACATTCGATAAATCTATTAAGTTTGTCTAAAAAAAATTTGAACGAATGTGGATATATATAAATAAAATAAGTCTAAACTGGGTATATTAAATTAGAATTTCTAACTATGGTATATGAATGACGAATCCGGACAAAAATTTAGATTTTCATGACATGATAGAACAGGAAATAAACTGTACAATTTGCGGTAATTATATGGGCCATATCGTTGTTAAGAAAGAAGCGGCCTCTGATAATCAAATAATCGATGCATTAAACGTACTTGCTAAACCTTCTGCTGTCGACATGATCTGTCCTACATGCTGGATTACAAAAACAGAGAAGCGCGACTTTCATCGTATAGATAAGACATAAATGATTTATTTCTTCTGGGGACGCTTACGAACAACATGATATTCTAAAATTATTTGTATTGTCCTTCGTTCACGGTGTTCACACCTAGAAATGGATAATAAGATGCTTCCAGTATCTCAAAATTAATGGAGACGATTTTCTTTGTGCTGTTGTTGGCGATGTCAATTACACTCTTGTATTTTCCGTATTATCAAAGCGTGCTCGCTGAAGAATTAAAGATACTGGAATCAAAATTAAATAAGAATAGCATTACGGGAGTTATACAAAATCAGCATGATTATCCTGTCGATGTTACTGATCTAAGAGCGGAATTTTATGACAAGGATGGTAGCCTAGTAGGTATTAGAGACTTTTTCGAAGTTCAAAAATATGAACTAGAACCAAATGAAAAAACGACTTTTAAATTATTTGAAGATGTTGATTATATGAGAGAATTTCCAAAAACTGACTATATCATAAAAGCAGAAGGATTGGATGCATCTAAATACGTTGAAACATCTGTTGATGAAATAATCAGCAATTTGAACAGAATACCAAGAGAGATAACTACCACGGTCACAATCGTGGAAAAAAATGGAACAGAAACGAATGCAACAGATACGAATGTAACACAAATGAATGTAACACAACTAAATGTAGAGCAAATGAATGTAACAGGGTATGGAAATGGAGGAAAATAGATAAGAAATAAAAAAAGGTTAAACTGGGTATATTAAATTAGAATTTCTAATGGGGAATATGCCCGATTAGATTTTCTAACACTCGGTTAACCGAGTGTGCATCATTTGAAGCCGCCTTGATTTCTTGCCAACATCCTACAATTTCACCTTTGATTTGTACGCCATCAAAGGCGTACAATCTTAAATATTCATTGTCAGTTTTTAGGTACCAAAAATGAACTGTTTGAAATGTGGTGTAGAAATGGATTTGCCTAGAGATGTTCCTCTATGTGAAGAATGCGAAAGAAAGCAGGGTGGCACGTCTTTCAAATTGAGTGATCCCAGTGAAGTCCTTGAATTTCATATTAACTCTCAAAAAGAACATGGAAATTTGCCAAAGGATTTTAGATTGACTGATGTTGCCAGGAATGTGGCGAAAAAAATGATTACAGGATTATTAGAACGTGGTCAACCTAGTGAAGTAGTCACCATCGCAATATTCGGTTTTTGTTATGGATATTTATGCCATCAGAGAGAGCAAGAAAGGAAGTAGACATCGAGTCATTGCCCTCCTCCCCTTGTTAGTGATTTAGGTTTTAAATCCATATTCATGATAATGAAATTATGGGCCGAACAGTTCCTTCGTATAGACTAGCATCAGAAAGAGAAAGAAGAAAGTGGAAAATATTTAGACAAGAATTGGACAAAAGTGAAAGAAAGATGTTTGATGAAATGATGTCTTATTCGAGATTGTATAATACTGCTGGAGTGGGCGCTTGTAAACCTGTTTTAGTGCAGCCAATCCTAATGTCTATAATATTTGAACATTATAAGCAACTGAAAGGCATAGAACAAATATTAACTAATCATTTATGATTCCCTTTAATTCAAACCGCCCTGATGAATGGTCATATGTTGCGGTAGACGCAAAATCATACTTAGGGGTAAATATAGCATCTTCAGTATCCAATCCTAGATTACCTTTGTAAGTATCAATTTGTTCTCCTGTTTCTTTATTTTCTTTTGTATTCACAAGATGCATTACACCGGACATTTTATAATTAATGTATGATGTAAAATTTCCTTCAGAATTTTCTTTATCTTCTATTTTTAAAACTCCAGAAAATACTTTATCATTATCTCCACCAAATAAAGAGTCACTAAATTCTCCGTCTACAAATTCATAACTACATTCATTATTTGGACATAATGTATTTGTGTTACCAAAAGTGAAATTCATGTTATTGTTCTGAACGTAAAAATTAGTGCTAAAAAATGTACCTTTTTTTATTATTCCATTAATATCTAAAGTATTGGCAGCAAATATTATTTTTGGATTTAACAAAAGTATAATACTAATAGCAACTATAATAATCAAAAGATTTGTTATCATTCTATTCTTTCTGTCTTTTGCTTTCTGCCTGATCTATGACCTAAGTACATAATCGCAAATCCGAAAATCATTATAATAATGCCTATTATTAGATACTGACCCGCAAACAAAGTAGGTTGATTTAATCCAAACACAAAAAACAATAACCCTCCTAGAAATATAAGAATTCCAAAAAAGTAACCGAGCACTTTTGTAGCCGTTCCCATAAATATTTCGAAATTAATGTTGAAGTTAATAAGGTTTTAGGGTGGATCTATTATTTTTGTATCGTTTTCCTATATTTTGGACCCAACGGCGGTAGTTTTAAACCTTATATCAAATAAAATAATATTTGATGTAATGGGAAAATTTCATACGGGCCAATCCGTACCTTCTACAGGCACGTACCATTTTGCGGGACATATGGAAAACAGCGCATGTCAACCCACAGAAAACGAGAAAAGAATACCACTAACCGCTGGAGAAATTTTTCCACCTTGCAGACACTGCGAAACTGATGCATTTTGGGAAATCAGACTATAAACGTCAAGACAAATCATGAGTATTGAATTTGTTTCTACCGGCTAGAATCATACCATGCTCTCCTCCCTTCACTATATTAGATACATTCAGGCATTATGGGCCTAATTAATATTATAACCCTTCAAACTCATCCTTCCTTTGTATAGAAAAAATGGAAGCATTTATTGCAGTAGTAACGTTGTTTTAAGCAACCTGATGCCTGTATCTTTCCCATCTTGATTACTTTATCGGATTTACACTTATCACATCTTTTCTTCTTTTCTGTCTCAGTTATCATCATCTTGTTCATTTTTCCAGTTTTACATAATTTCTATTAAATGGTTTTTGAACCTTTGATACTTCATCGGCTATCTTTGGAATATATTGATCCAGTGTTTTCTCTTTCAACAACAATTCGAACGAGGGGACCGCTTGATTGAAAAATTCGTTTGGTGTTACGATCGAACTTCCCAGATATTGCCGTTCATATTCATCTTTATTTTCTTTTTTGAATTCTTCCGCTGTTCTTTCTTTCCTATCATTAACCTCAACATACTTGCCTTCATGTGTATAAAGATCGTATGGGTATGGCATTAATTTCAATAAGGGCGCTGTATTTTCTGTCGTTTCTACTATTACCTTTATCGTTCCAAACCGTCCAGTACTTTTTTCTCCTATCATTGTCACCTTTCCGTTTTCAGTCACACTCGACACCACAACCCATCCATCCACCTTCTTCTGGATATAAAGAGGATCACCTTCTTTTGTTCTGTCTTTGGGCTCAACGGGGCCAAAATTAATAATTTTTTGATTTATAACATGCTTGCTGTTGCTCAGACTCATGATAGCATTATTGTTACCAATAATACTACTAGGGAACTAACCTACATACTTACTTACTTACTTGCGAACGATATGACGTTTTTCTTCTTTTCCTGACTTTTCCTCATGATAACTATAGACAGTAGCACCTCTTGCTATATCCTTGAGTAGAGTTTCATCATTGATTTCATTACCCTGTTTATCGTAGTATTTCTTTTTCTTCTTTGCTGATATAATTTTTGTCTGTTTTGAGAATTTGCCTTTCATTTTTTCGTCTTTTAGTGCTTCATTTTCTGGATAGGGAGTTCCGCATTTAGGACACCATAACATACCAGGTTCATCTTGTTTTGGTATTAGCCTGTATCCAGGATGAATTAAACACGTTCTGTATTCTTCTGGATGTTCCCCTGGCCTTGGAAAATTGAATCCGATTAAATTAAACTTTTTCTCGTTGTTCATATTCTTTCACTCATTTCGATCATTTTTAATGCAAGTCTTGCCGAGTCAAAAACATCAAACGTGTTAGTGGAACCTGCCTCATCCTTTTCCAAGTTACCATTATCCTTGAATTTAGCCATCCTCATTTGTGTTACCAGTTCTTTATGTTCGTCACTTGAAACAGAAAACCATGTTTTTGATACTACATGTTGAAACCTACCTAAAAGTTCCTTGCCCCATTCATTAAATGAAATTGGGATAACAAACATGCGGTATTCATAGTCTATCTTGTCCCGGTTGGCCTGTTCGATAACTGATTCATAATTGACATTTTCATTAAACTGTATCTTTATACTCTTGATAAAGTCAGGTTTTGATCCATCAACATATATTTTATGTGGTCTGTATTGCACCTTTAATTGAGTCACTAGTCGAATCATTTGTTCATAACTTGGCCTGTCGAATTCTTTTGCGTAAATTACTTTTAGAATGTTATCTTCTAGTTGTATTATTGTAATTCCAAACTTTGACGATCCAAATCCAGGATCTATTCCCATTGATATTGAACATCCGTAATTAACCTGTGGTACAGCATGGTCATAACAACAGGCCTCTATTTCCGTAGGTAGAAACACATTCCCAAGACCATACCCGTACTTGCCTTCATATTCTCTAGCAAAGAATGCTGGATCTTTTTCCTTCTGTTTCTTAAGAAACGCATCATCAAATATCTTTCCTCTGCCCTTATCAACCAGCATGTAATGTTTATAGAAATCTGAATTAGGATCGTTTTCTATTTGCTCGAATAGTCCTCCACTTGCGCCTGCTGTACTTACCAGGATAATCTTACCTTTACTTTTTTCCTCATAAGATTTTATAACATAGTTTAATTCATTCTGTTCTTTAGGATCAAAGAAATCTGCTTCATCTATGAATAGATAGGCTACATCAGTGTAACCCCTAACATCTTTTAGTCTTTTACTTGGAAATACCTTAAACCATGTATTATTAATATAACATTCAGTATATCTAGAATCTCTTATGACTTGATATTTACCGTCGAACAGTTGTTCTGTTTTTTCTTTAATTGTATTAGCAAATTCTTCCCTAGTTCCTGCTATTATAAAGATAGATTTGCCATCTAAATCATTAGAAGATAATGCTCTCCATGCTAGATACCTGGTTAAAAAAGTAGTTGCGCCTATTCCTCTCGCTTTTTTAGTCCAAATATGTTGATTATTTTCTATAACTTCTTTGAATTCTAATTCATAATCATACATTGGATGTGCTATTCCATTCTTCATAGGTAGGCCTATCATGTGATTGAAGCAGCAATTACCGTTTGTCTTAGTATATTCATTATCATGTTTAGTCTTATCCCATATCCAGAATGGTTTACCTTCAAAGACTTGCAAATCATTACCTGCATTATCTGATAATGAAGTGGTAATGGTAGGACTATGTATTGGATATGGATTCCTTTGTTTGTTCATTCTTCTTTATCGACTCTTCCATTATCCACTTTGAGGCTTCATAATATGGTGAAATATAGGTTTGTAGTTCTGCTATTTTTAATAATGCATCCATGGCCTTGTAATCCTTTTCTCTATATCTGGTCCACATTTCCTGGTTAACTAATTCTAGTTGATCTATTCTTTCCAAGTGTTGGTCTACAAATTGGGACTTTGCTATTAGTGTTAATCTGTCAAATCTTGATTCTTTAATGTTCTTCTTTATTCTGTGATAATGTTGTCTGCTTATTTGAAATCCCTTAGTATCCAAGTATTCTAAAGATTCTTTATCTGATAGTTTCATAACGATACATTGAATTACAAATGGTTTAATTGTCTCATTTCTACGCATTTTTAAGCACCTAAATGTTACTTTTTGTCTCCTCTTACTGCTATTATTTCATCTATACCGTTGGTTGCTGTCAAAAGAACTTTATCTTTATTGTCATTGTCTTTTCCTTCTATCCATCTTTCAAAGCATTTATCACAATATCTCTCTGCCACTGTTGCATCTTCAATCTTATATTTTACAATCTTATCAGGGATAGAGCCACAAATACAGCAGCATCCCCCTGCTATTTGTTTCATGGCTTGTTTCTTACTACATTGTGAACATCCAGAATTCAATATTTCATTTAATTCTGTTAGTTTTTTTGGATCTATCTTTACATCCTCTATTACAGGTTTATTTTTATTTTTATTATTATTCATTTTATATCACTCAACGAATGAAACTGGAATCATTTCTATTATCTGGAACACTCTTCTGTGGTAGTTTTGTTTCTCCTTTGTTAATGTTGTTTTTTTTAAATGGCTCATAAGTCTCTCGTATAAAGTCGATTGACAAATCACTGTTAACTAGTGTTTGTAATAGTTTGCTTCGCTCTTCATCTGTCTTAAAAGTTAATGCAGATAAAATATTTGCAATTTTTTCAATTCGGATTTCTGATTGAAGTTTTTCTATATTGGTAATTATAGATTTATTTTCTTCTATTTTTCTTTCATTTATTTTAGATAATGAATCTGCTTTTGCTTGTACTTCTTCGGTTGCTTTTTTGACTTTATTATATTCTTCAATTGAAACGATTTGTGGTGTTTCAACTTTCTCTTTGATACTAGAATTAACTAGAAATCTATATACTCTATCAAGGAAATCTTTTATCATTTTCATTTTACGAAACTCCTGCACTTTTGGCATAACCATAAGCAACCTTGTACTAGACTAACATGATCTAATCGTCTACAAATGGAGCAATCATCAGGTTTTGTTTTAAATTGAATCATTTCCTTGCTCCGGATGTGTATATTTAATGTGAACTTTTATGAAAAATGGATGCTCCTCGTAGTCACAATATGGACATTTTTCTTTAGTGTGATTCGGTGATTCATCGTGATCACTGTGATCAACTGGGTCATTGGTTAAAAGATTAGAATTTCTTAGTCCCTCTCCACCATTTGAAAAAGTTCCCAGTCCTTCACGGTCATCACGGTGCGTCACTGAATCACATGGCTTTGTACTAATATGATTTGTTTGGTATATTTTTCCTACTTTGTTAAGATTTTTAGAATTAAATAAAATGGTATTTCCATCTCTTCTATGATCAATCTCTGCACCAAACTTATCACATATCATACCTGTAACCGTATTTCGATATAATTTTCCATAGTCTGAACTATAAAATAAATTAGAATTCTTTTCGTCCGATTGACCTTCTAGAGAATCTATGATTAACCGCCATAATTCAGATGATGAAATTCTTTCACCATATTGAGATACAATATTAACTATTATTGGATAGATTATGGCTTCTAGTGTTTGGCCCTTTCTTTTATTTTTAATATCCAGGAAATATTGTAAAGTTTCTTCTAATTCCCTCAGAGTTTCTTCCGATGCCCCTAATGTAAAGAACAACTGCAATAATGGTTTACAGAGTTCTTCATCCCTTCCATCTAATCCAATTTCGATTTCTTTGTAAGGGTCTTTGATATGAATCAGTCTGTACATGAACAATAATTTTCTCAAATCATCCATTTCGTCAAAGAGTTCCTGTCTCATAGAATTGCCTTGAGGGTTTCTAATTTCTTTAATATTATAATCTGGAATTCCTTTGTATGATTTTATCTTAAATGACCTATCCAATACACCTCTTGCCTTGTTTTCATTTGGGGACCTTTCAGCAATCATTATTTTGAAACCAAATGGATTAAAGAACTCCATTTTATCGTTATTGCTATTCATTCTTGGTACCCTGGTATTTGGTTGATATCCTTCTTTCAGAACTGTCATTATTTGGCTACTTTCATCCATTCTATCAAATTCTTCGGCTATGATTGTGACTTGACCATATTCAACATTACCAAATATTCTGAACCAAAAGGCATCAGTTGTATTAGTAACTTTTACGGCTCTATAACCTACACATTCATACGTATCACCGAAAGCGCTTTTGCCTGTACCATTTGCACCAATAATTATAAGATAATGAACAGTACTAAATCTATCCTGAAAATAGGAACCTAATATATTAGCACTTAGTAATGTAACTGTGTTATCATCTATATCATTAAATCTTTTAACATGTGTTTTTATTTTCGCTAATATTGAATCAGGAGTTTCATTCAATGCTCTTTGTAAATATCTTTGAGGTTCTTCAACTGTTCTGAATTCATAGGGGTTATTGTTAGGATATTCTTGTGAAAGTGGAGGTCTTAATGTTTGTGTAACATCAATAATCTTTGGCTCTACTTGTATGAACCTTCTATCTTCATCACAAAAGTATTTAATAAAAAATGGCTTTCCTTCGACAATGGCCGCTTCTCTTAACTGTCCTTGTCCTTTATTACTAAACTTGTATACAATTTCTTCTTTTTGTTTTGATTCTTCTTTTGATATCGGTTGATTATTATTCATTTTCAAACTCCAATTCATCTAAAAACTGCGCTACAGAGTGACGACACGAACTTCCTTCCCTAGCATGATATGTCAGTTCTTTAATGATTTTACTGAATTTTTCTAACAGTTTATTATTTTCATCCTGCATTATTCGATTCCCTCCAGATCGACTTTCTTTAAGAGAATACCATCTTCACGAGGAATAAGATACAATTTTGCGGGTTTCTCAATATGGTATTTTTCAGCCAATTTGTAAGGTAATGGAAATACTATTGTGCGACAGCCATCAGTGTTTCTCCAGGACTTTACTATTTCTATTTCAGCCTTTGTCATACTATAACAAAATGACATTTTGACTAAGAGAACTAAATAAAAAATTATTTGGCATCGACTGGCGCTAGAGGAATCTTGTTATCCGTTGCTACCATCTTGGCTTTTAGATAGGTGTTAAAGGCTTCCTCGATTACCTGTTCTTCATTGTTGGCATAAACATGCACTGAAATTCTAACTCCTTTTGCAGTCTCTTCTAGTTTTACGCTGTGGGTGTATGATTGATTTTCTGGCATCATTTACTTATTTCACCACACTCACCACAAACAGAATTTCCTTCTAGCCATTCACCGCATTTTTTACAGTGAGTTTGCTTTACATGGATCTTTTTGATTACAATGTCATCAGCGATTTCTCCCTGGCTCAATTGTTCAAGATCACTTACTACACAATCAGATACATAGTCATCAAATGATCTGTAGTTTGCAACTCTGTAAAGACCGGCCGCTGCTTCATATAGATTCACAGGTAATCGAAGAGTAACAAAAATTTCAACGATTCCCTGTTTTTGGTCTTGATAGTATGGATCGTGAAGATCTGCTTTCATCGGCCGTAACTCTCCTCCGGTTTACCCTCTTCTTTCTCAACTACCTTTGCGAACTCGGGATGATTCTTTTTGTATTCTTCGTACCCGGACTTCAACTGGTTCATAAGGACTTGTAAAAATTCATCCTGAACCTTTTTTCCATTCTTTTTACAATCGTGTTGACTTCCGTCCTGGTTGTATGGCAACCATTTCTCTTCCTTATCTGACATTCGAATCTTGTCTTTGCAAAAGACACATTCTTTTACATATGATTGACTCATAAAGTATACACGTAGGCATACTCTATATAAGTGTATACCTACTAGTAGGAATACATAAATATGGTTGTGAATAAATATCTGTATGCCAACCAGTAGGAATGTGGGTGAAGAAACGACACTATCATTAAACTCCAGCAAGAGATCATCATTAAGAACAACCGTACCTATGTCTTTAGTCAAACAATGGAATCTAGAAATCGGTGACAAACTGGATTGGGTTATAAAAATTTGTGATGGTGAACTGGTAGCCGTTGTCAAAAAGAAATCGTAATTGGGAACAGGAAATATTACCTCACATAAAAAGGGAGTTAAATGAATTCAGGAAACTAGGAGTTATTCCTACTCTAAGAACGATGTTTTACAGACTTGCGTCATATGATAATGTTTTGCGAAACGTGTCGGGTGATTATACAGGTTTAAGCAAACTTACATCTAGGTGTAGGAAGCGCTTCATAGTTTTGGGGAGGATAACAAATTTTCCAGAATTCATACAAGATGTATTACATCAAAGCGATATAATGATGCTGAAATCGGTACAACTTATAATACAATATAACAGACAAAGACATGGACCGGAGCGCAATAATATTATTCTTTATGGCACAATAGATAACATAATTAAAAAATATGTTCTCAAGTTAGACATACATTTACCAGTTGACTGCTTTGCTGATGAAACAAGGGGTGTAATTCAGGATTTTAATGATGAATATAAAACACCAGTAGCACATATTAAAGAAAAATTAGATTTCATAGGAGATCTTCCCAATCAATATGAAAAGTTGATACCAAAATGGCATGAACAGCCTTATTATATCGAATTATGGACCGAAAAAAACGCCATGGTAGGGACGTTTAGATCAATCCTAAAGGATCTTGATGTGAGGATTGTCTATAATAGGGGTTTTGATTCTGTATCAAATGCGTGGGCAACATACCTAAGACTCTTAAAAGAATTGGATGAAGGAAAAAAAGTTCGCGTTATGTATTGTGGTGATTTGGATCCTTCTGGTGACGGTATGGATGAAACAATAAATGAATTCATGAAAATATGTTTCGATGTCGAGAAATTTAGGGAAGATGGCCGTTATGATTTTAAAAGAATTGGTGTACTTTATGAGCATATAGCAAAATTCCAACTCCCAAAGAATCTTGATCCGGATGTGCTTGCAAAACTGAAAAAAGATCCCAGAAGACACGATTTTAAGAAGAAATATCATTTAGAATCGGATGATGACCTATTTCAATATGAAATAGATGCATTAGCAGCAGCCGATCCAGCAGAGTTTAAAAAAATCATATTGGATGCAATTAGACCTTTCTACGACGAGGAAATCTATAAGCGTCATTTATCTGATGTCAATCACTCTGAAAAACAAATTCGTATACAAGTCATGAAATATGTTTATGACTTCATAGATGAAGTTAATATGAAATCTATGTGGGATTGGCTTGAATGTTAATTTCTATTTCTTTGCTTTAACACTTCATTCTTGAATTTCTCAAAGTCTGCTTTTAATTCATCAATTTTAGATTTCTCAATTTGTATACTTTTTTCCAGTTTCAGTTTAAGTCTATTTTCTTCGTTTATTGTCAGACTGTCAATTCCTTTTTCATATTCTTTTAACATTTCTTCTTGCGTTGGTCTATAGTAAGCCGATGCTAATCCTATCTTATGACCTAGTAGCATTTCTCTAATTTCAGAATTTACCTTCGAGTTTATCAATTGAGTTGTGAAGAACTTCCTAAAACCATGCGCTCTTGCTACCTCTTTTCTGTTAAATTTAGATGTATGATCAATAGTTCTTAGACCTGCCTTAAGTAAAATTGTGTCTAAAAGCACTCCAATAGTGTTTACCGAAATACCTTTACTTCTATTTCGAATTTGTTCCAGATCCGTGATATCAAACTGATCTCTAATTAAGAATGATTTATCTTCTAACTTTTCGCCGTTCCTTATCCTGTACTCAAGGTACGCGTCAATAAACGAAGCACATTCGGGAGTACAAAATGTATAGTATTGTGAATTTGAACCTTCATAGACAGTTATTTTGTAAATTGAATCGATTTTTTCGATGTTTCTAAGTCTGAGTGAAGGTAAGGCGCCTATTCTCATTCCTGCAGTCGACATTAACAACACAATGACTTTACATCGTAGATCTGAAATATCCAGTATTTTTTTGATTTCTTCATGTGTATATGCTCTATCTACAACTTTCCTTGAATACTCACCTTTGAACATGTTTATCTTTTTCTTGTTTAAGGCTACGTCATTCATATCATAGAAATGATAAATTGCGTTGAGTCTAGTTGAAATTGAATTAGAAGACAGCCCTTTTTCTCTTAATGACATCAAATGTTTTATGATTTGTGTCTGTGGGTTTGGTGTTACCGAAAGATCATAAAAATTCTCTACATTACAAAATTTCATATATACGTCGAGGTTGTATTGATAAATTTCCTTTGTTACGTCTGACTTGATGGAGTTTATGAAGTTAAAATAAAGTTCATTTTCTTTTTCATTATGACCTTTTTCTTGTAAAACTGACATTAAATCCTCTATCCGTTTGCAATATAAGGTAACTAATTAAAAAGACTGCTTAAATCGTATATATATATAAATATATCATTCTATTAATAAATTCATGACAAGCGCCTTAGTTTCAGAAAGCATTTCATCGCTTCTTTCATGGCCTGTTGGAAATTTAATGAATAATGATGCGATTATACTTGAGGCAGATAGGACTCTGGATGAAGCAATAAAGCTTATGAAGGAAAGAAATCAGCGCAGCGTGCTTGCAACCCATTTGGGAGAAGTTGTAGGAATGGTAAGCAAAACAGATATACTTTATAAAGTAACGTCTGAAGGCAAGAATCCTTCCAAGATGAAACTTAGGGAAATCATGACATCGCCGGTTCTTGCAGTCAATCCACAAAACACAATAAAAGACGCTCTTACAATTATGAATAAACGTAATGTAAGACAATTAATGGTTCATGCATATTCTGCAGTTCTCGGCATAATTTCTCGTGAGGATATTTCCAGGAAAATGGAGACAATTGCTCTTTCAGCTATAGATGAGGTTCTTCATGGAACGCCTGTCTGTATTATCGATACCAAGTCAATAGAATATGTGAAGGACTCCAGTAAGGCAAAGTTCAGTTGTGCATATTGTGGTTCTCCTTTTGATACGAAAGAAGGTCTTTCAAAACACATAGATAGACTTCACAACGAATCTGGTGTATTGGAAGGAGATGTCAGGCGTTTAATGGAATAATACTTTATTTTATTTCTTGCATTCTATATAGTCCAACACACCCCATAATATTTATAATTAGTAACATGATTGTACATAATTTCCATTTCGTACCCAACAACTCGATTCGCATGATTTTAACTAATACAGTGAACTTATTAAAGCAACAATGTTTTCTTGGTGAAATCTTTAATGAACCAGTTGTATGGTACTATTATTTTAGGAAAATCAAAAATGCCAACTAAAATCAATTTAAGCATTGGATTTTTCAGTTGAGCTATTTCTCATTATAAGATATCTTTTTGACAATAGACTACTATAATTAAAAAATATCAAAAAGACGTACACTAATGAGTCATATTCAATTTTTTATATCTCAGGATCACTATTATTTACCCTGAAGACACAACATGTGAACCTGATAATTTATTAGTAATTTACTTGACTTTTTCAAGTGTCAAGAATTTTCAAGTTATGCTATGTTTATCTCATAACTCTCATCAGCTTTGTTTTATTTACCAACAATGGACTAACCAATGCACAACTCAACATAACATCCCCAAATACACTACTCAACATAACATCCCCAAATACACAACCTAACGTAAGTTCTCCAGATGCCTCGTCATCTATAACTGAGACAGTAAATGAAGTTTTATCTGGTTCGATAGATGGAATGATTGGAGAAACTGTAAATATGCTAACTAGTGACACCGCTAACATAAGTAAAGATTCTATAAAAAGCAGTTTTGAGAACGAATTGCCTTCAAGTCTAACTTTGGACAAAAATAAAAGTAATATAACGCAAAATGAGCCTATCGAGCCAAAAATACAGGGCAACCTTAGCAACAATACTTTAAACATTAGTAAACAAATTCAGGCAAATAATGAAGCTGCTTCAGATTCGGTAGACAAAATAAAGCAATCTTTCCAAAAATCTATGTATAATTCAACAATTGTACAGAGTTTTGACAATAACAGTTTTACTAAACTAGTGAATCAAAACACTTTTGATGAATTTTTGTACAAAATGCAAAATATTTTAGATATCGATTTATTTAAATAAATTCAAATCAGTCTATTTTATTTCAAATTCTACATGTTTGATTTAATCTATTGAAACTAATTTTTTCATAAACATATAGAGGTTGTACTTTCTGATTTAACGTTATCATATACAATATCAATATAATAGAATAAAAACAAGCGATACAACAACTAGCATCTAATGATGAAAATAACCACTTTAGTTTTGACATGCTTTTCAATCTACTTCAGTATAGAAATCATTTTTCGTTAATGCTTTCTCATGTACAATTCTCAGATATATTAATTTAAAAACATAATATTATGCTAATTTTTTAATTTTAATACATGGAGTTATATTTTTAATTTGCTTGAAGATTTTTGAAAACCTTATATTCTTTATATATTTATGTGAAAATATGAAGCGTATTGAAGCGATAGTTCATAGTGAAAAAATCCCAGAGTTAAATGAAGAATTAAAAAAAATAGGACTTAGCGGATGTACCATAGTAGATGGAAAAGGCAGGGGTAAAGGTGAAAAATCTGTAGTACAATCTGGTCGTGGCACGGCAAAATATACCTCAGAATTTTCTGCTAGGGCAAATCTATCTACAGTTGTGGATGATTCAGAAGTTGATAAGGTAGTAAAGGCCATTTTGGATACTGTAAGTACAGGTTCTCCAGGAGATGGAAAAATTTTCATCTCGACAGTTGCTGATGCGATAGATATAGGAACCCAAAAAAGAGGAAATGGGGCACTCGAGTAAAAATTTTTTTGATTAATAATTTTTCCATTGTATCCTGTAAGTTAAACTTGATTCTATCTAATTCAATTTCGTTTTTAAATTGTTATTATGCAACTTCAAAAACGGATTATTTCTTAGTTAATTTTCAGATTAGGAAAATACAAGAAACATATCACTTTTAAGTCAGCTAGGAAAATTATTTACATATTAATGGCTATTGGCAGAGAAATAAGACTCTCGAGAATTCTAAATAATGGTAAAATGCTTTGTATCCCCATGGACCATGGAATAACAAATGGACCAATCCCGGGACTAGAGGATGTTTATGGGTTTATTTACAAATGTGAAAAATCTGGTGTTACA
>Ga0184640_10000191_pt1 | contig 15036 bp, 14 predicted proteins | sample PLM31_200_b2_FD_133161 | JGI IMG/M metagenome (GOLD analysis project Ga0184640, IMG submission 133161) | Groundwater sediment microbial communities from an aquifer in East River, Colorado, USA - PLM3-1_200_b2 | ecosystem: Environmental > Terrestrial > Soil > Riparian zone | place: USA: East...
AGAAGAGGACCGCGGCGTGATGATTGAACACATTTGCCACGGGGCTTTGAGCTACAATGAAATCAAAGATCGACCTGTTTTGCCGGTGGTCAAGTCCTGGCTGTCCCGGCAGCAGCAGGCGTGGATCGAAGAATATACGCCTGAGCGAATCAAGTTGCCCAAAGGCCGCACAGTGAAGGTCGTCTATGCCCTCGACGCGCCGCCGACGATTGCGGCGCGCATCCAGGATTTATACGGCATCAAAGACGCGCTCTGGATCGCCGACCACCGCGTTGCCGTGCGCATTCAGGTGCTCGCGCCAAGTAACCGCCCGGTGCAGATCACCGAGAACCTGTCAGCTTTCTGGAGTGAGACCTATCCGAAGTTGAAGCAGCAACTGCAGCGCAAGTATCCTAAGCACGAGTGGCGCTGAAATCGAATTCGATCCCACCGCGAAGGAGCCAATGCGCCAGAGCCGCAATCAAAAAAAGAGTGAGATTGGAAAAAACAATTTCGCCGCAGAGAACGCCACGAGTATTTGAATTAAACCGCGAAAGCGGGTCACGTTCATTTGGTTAATTCTCGAATTGTGGTAACCTCAAGCAGAATGGAACAGGAGGTATTGAATGAAGCTAACGGCGATATTTGTCGCGTCACTCGTTGCCAGCGCTCTTATCGGAATGTCTCCAGTTTGGGTTGAGTCGGCCGAAACAACGAAAAAACCTACAACCGAGGCCCAAAAGGCAACCGCAAAGACCGGGCCGCTGGACATTAACACTGCGTCCGTCGACGAACTGAAAGCGATTCGGGGGATTGGCGACGCCAACGCGAAAAAAATTATCGACGGTCGGCCTTACAAAAGAAAATTCGAACTCGTTACAAAAAAGATCATTCCGCAAGAAACCTTCGACAAGATTAAGGATCAGATATTCGCGAAGCAGCCGAGCAAGGGCTAAGAGCCGTGATCGGGTTCGCGCTGTCTAATCTTACGTATCTTTTAAAATCTCCAAAAGAAGAAGCAGACTCCATAGACCCGACTTCGCGCAGCGAACACGCTAGTGGGGTCATGTCATTTTCACATTCCAGCCGAGAAAATTCCCCTCGGTCTCATCTTCTGCACGAAATCTTTTGCTGCGTTATCCAAGATAGGGTTCAGAATTGACGGGCAGTCCGGGAGTTATTGTCCGAGGTAGCTTGCCGCGATCGCTAGGAGAGCTACATAGATTCCGAGTACAACTATCGTAGTAAGAAAATTTCTTTTCCAATTGTCACTCCACGCGATGCCGAAGGGGAGACCGGACACGAACCCGATGATGTGCTGAATGTAACCTACCTGCGGATCATAGCCAGGGATCAATCGGTGATCATAAACCACGACGACGTTGAAAAGAAAATAGACGATCGCGACCAATCCCTGAGGTGCAAGGAAAAGCCAGGAGAACTTGAGCGGTCTCACCAGCATGACACAAGCCGCCACCGTGAAGATCGCGGCCGACGCCCCCAGCATCCCCGTGCGTGGGGCCATGAAAAGGAGGCTGAGCGCGAACGCCGCTAATCCGCCTGTCAGAAAGACCAGTAGATACCTGCCCGAGCCAATGCTGTTCTGCAGTGTGCCACCAAAGACGAATAGAAAAATCATGTTCCCGATCAGGTGAAACAAGCTTCCGTGAATAAAGAGGGCGGCCGGAAGAGTCCAAAGCCTTCCCTCGATGAGATTGTTGAGACTGAAAATCAGATTTCGCTCGACAAACTTCGGGTTCAGTTGCCAGGCCCAAAAGCTTGCCACTACGCAAGCGAGTATAAAGAGAGAGTTGATTCTCAAGCGATCATCGGTTCCAGTTGCCCTGGAGGTTACTTGAAACTGGTATCCAAGACGAGTGAGAACAAAATTATCAAGGTCTTGCAAATACACATCGTCGTCAGACAAATCGAAACCGCATCGATCGGTTGTGACAATGTCAGCGGAACCTCGCGCCGCAATAAGCCGTCGTTCGGGTTAGAAAATCTTGATATCTCAACCGAGCACATTCTCGTCGGATCACATCTTGCGCGCCACATTCTTCGCTGCGCTGATCCAAAATTGTTGCTCGTTTAGCTGATATGGCTCAATGGCAAGCGGAATGCGACGGCAGCGCGCTCAGCGGCCCGGCTGCATGCCGCGCTCCTTGTAGACCGGTGCAGCCTCGGGTGAGGACAGATAGCGCAGCAGCGCCTTGGCGGCGTCGGGTTCCTTCGAGTGCGCGGACAGGAAGCCCACGAGAGCCGTCGGAGTCGAAATGTCCCGGGGCAGCGGGCCGACGACTTCGACGCCGGGCTCGGTGATGATTTCACTGATGAAGGTCAAGCCGATATCGACCTCGCCCTTAGCGAGCAGTTCCATGGCGCCTCTGCCGCCCTGAGCGATTTTGATCTTCGGTTTCATTGCATCGGCGATGCCGAGCTTTTGCAGTGTTTCGTTGAAGCTCAGGCCTGCGGCCGCGCCAGTCGCCGCATTTGGATAGGCGATGGCTTTGGAGCCGAGGAGGAGACGCTTGACCGCATCGGCGGTGGAGATGTCGGGCTTCGGCGCGCCGGTTCGAACGGCGACGCCGACGGCGACGGTCGCGAGCGGCGTTTCGCTCGCGGCAAGAACGTGACCCGACGCGATCACAGGCTCCAATGGTAGTTGCACGATCGGCACATCGAAGGGCTCGCCCTGGATGACTCGCTGTTTCGTTCCACCGCCGGAGCCGAATGTCGCCTTGACCTTGTGCCCGGTCGCCCGTTCGAAGTTCGGGATCATCTGCTGCACGGCGGCTCTGATGCCGCCGGGTGCAATAAGAGTAACCTCGGCCGCGCGCACAGCGTCACAATTCCACACGGCGATGATAACGACGGCCGACAACAGTAAATGTTTCATGGCATTCCTCCTCCATCGTTTCAACGGTGGTGTCAGGAACCTTCAGTGAAAAAATATAACTAACTGAATTGTCCATGCGCTGTTCAGATGCGGGGTTTGCCGGCGAATTTGAGCAACCTCTACAACCAATCAAGCGAAAAATCCAGCTCTCGTTTGCTTTGGTGGCGCTTGCCAGTGAAGTTTCTGTTCGCGAGCAGCTTGGATTTACAGTCAGTACATTTGCGCCGCTATTTAATATCCGCTACTTTGGAAATCTAGGCCTAAAATTTCCGGACACAATCTTGAGTTCCATCAACAACACGACTCACCCGCCTGCTTCAGTCGTTGTCAGTCAGAAAGTCGCCTTCGCAGCGCTCAAACATCGCGACTTCCAATGGTTCTTCGTCACGACCATGTTCGCGATGATGGCGGACAATATCGAGCATGTGATCAGTTATTGGATGCTGTTTCAAAAATTTCAGTCACCGGTGCTCGCCGGCTTTGCAGTCATCAGTCATTGGACGCCGTTTTTGCTGCTTTCGGTTTACTTCGGCGGCCTGGCCGATCGCTACGATTGCCGCAAGCTCATTCAGATCGCGCAGGTGATGTACATGGCCGTGTCGGCGGCGTGGGCGATTCTTTTCTTTACCGACACGATCGAAGTTTGGCATGCTTGTGTTTTGCTCGTCATTCACGGCATCGCCGGTGTTTTCTGGACGCCGGCAGAGATACTTCTCATTCACGATATTGTCGGCGCCGATGATCTTCCCAGCGCCGTGCGGCTGAACGCGACCAGCCGGCAATTGGGGATTCTATTCGGACCGGCCGTGGGCGGCGGCATGATGTTGTGGTTTGGCGCGCCGACAGGGTTATTCATCAACGCGCTGGTCTATTTGCCGCTGACTATTTGGTTGGTGGTCGTCCCTTACACCGGCCATCTCCGCGATGGCGTGGCGCTGCGGCGCTCGCTTCGTTGGCGCGATGCCATCGGCGTAATGCGCGAAATCGCGCAGCACCGTTCGATCGTCACGATGATTCTGCTCGGCGGCGCGGCGTCGTTATTCGTCGGCAATGCATATCAAGCCAACATGCCGGAATTCGCCCACGATCTCGGCACCGAGAAGGCCGATTTTGCATACAGTGCGCTGCTCGCCGCCAATGCCGCGGGCTCGGTGTTCGGCGGTTTCGTGCTCGACGGCAAGGCATGGTTGCCACCGACGGTGAAATCGGCGATCGCGTGCGCGATTCTCTGGTGCGTGACGATGACCGCCTTTGCCTTTTCGAACAGTTATCCGTTATCCCTCGTTCTCTTGTTCATCGCCGGCGGTTTGAATCTGTCCTTCTATTCGATCGCGCAAACGATCGTGCAACTCGAGTCGCCCGTGGCGCTACGCGGTCGCCTGATCGGTCTGTTCACGACATCGGCGTACGGACTTCGCGCAATCAGCGGCGTAACCGTCGGCGTGATCGGCGGTCTGATCGGCGTTCATTGGTCGCTCGCCTTGAGTTCGCTGGCGCTGCTGACGGTCACCGTGGCGCTCTTCGCGTTCGCTTCACTGGGTTCCAGGGCGGAAGAGCTGCACTGAACGAAAAAATCTTCGGCCTTTTTTCGGTTGCAAGTCTCTGCGTATTCCGCGCGGTTTGCCTAGCCGTGGGTTATCCGTTAGTGTCACGGGTTAATCCCACCTGATTTGGAGACAACAGTGGCGTCAATCAGTGATAAAGCCAACCCAGCGTCGGCGGGTTCGAGTAAAAGAGTCGCATTCGCCGCGCTGCATAACAAAGATTTTCGCTATTATTTCGTCGGCACCGCGCTGGCGATGATGGCGGACAATATCGAGCACGTGATCAGTTACTGGTTGCTTTATCAGAAATTCAAATCGCCCGTGCTTGCCGGCTTCGCGGTGCTTAGCCACTGGACGCCGTTTTTGTTGTTCGCGGTTTACTTCGGCGCGCTCGCCGATCGTTTCGACTGTCGCAAAGTTATCCAGGTCGCGCAAATCATGTACATGGGAGTGTCGGCGGCGTGGGCGTATCTTTTCTACACGGATACGATCGAGGTCTGGCATGCCTGCGTCTTGCTGGTGATTCACGGCATGGCGGGAGTGCTCTGGGGGCCGGGGAGCCAGCTGCTGATCCACGACATCGTCGGCACGGAGCATTTGCAAAGCGCCGTGCGGCTAAACTCCACGAGTCGACAACTGGGTGTTCTTTTCGGTCCCGCGGTTGGCGGCGGGATGATGCTTTTGTTGAGCCCGTCGATGGGCCTGGTGGTTAATACGCTTATTTATTTGCCGCTGACCGTTTGGCTGCTGACCGTGCCCTATACTGGCCACAGCCGTGAAGGCGTCGCGCCGGCGCGACGCGCTCTCGGTTGGCGCGACGCCTTCGAAGTCGTGCGCGAGATCTCCACCAATCGGCCCATCATCACTATGGTCGTGCTCGCCGGTTGCGTGTCGTTTTTTGTCGGCACGGCGTTCCAGGCGACGATGCCGGAGTTCGCCCACGATCTCGGCACTGAAAAAGCCGACTTCGCCTACAGCGCGCTCTTGGGCGCCAATGCCGCCGGTGCGGTGATCGGAGGATTCATGCTCGAGGGGCGTGGCTGGCTGCCACCGCGTGTGCAAACCGCGATGATCAGCGCGATTCTCTGGTGTGTGGTGATCACCTGTTTCGCGCTCTCTTCCAGTTATTATCTGTCCTTGGTGCTTCTCTTCATGGCCGGAGTGTTGAATCTGACCTTTTCTTCCATGGGTCAGACGATCGTCCAAGTGCTATCGCCGCCGCACCTCCGCGGCCGCCTGATCGGATTGTTCGCCATGGCCAGCATGGGGTTGAAAGCTTTTAGCGGCTTGACTGTCGGCGTATTGGGCGGACTCATCGGCATACACTGGTCGCTGGCGGCGAGCGCGATGGTATTGTTAACCGTGACAGTGGCGCTGTTTGCTTTTGCGATCCCGAGCCGGCGGCAAGAGGAGATTGGTTAAGGGCAAAGCGCTAAGATTAAAGACCGCACGGTAAAAGGTCAAAGAAGGAGAAATCTCCCGCGCAATTTACTACCAATCTCGATACGTCGTAATGTTCCTCGTGCCTCATCCTTCAGTGATGGCTGTAAACCCAAATTCTGCAAATCTCGACACGTCAGCAAAACCCGGGCGCCAAGTCGCCTTCGCGGCGCTGCACCATCCGGATTACCGCAAATATTTTTTCGTCATGATGGCGGCGCAGATGGGTGACAACATCGAGCATGTCATCAGCTACTGGCTGCTCTTTCAAAAGTTTCATTCTCCGGTACTCGGCGGCTTCGCGGTGATCAGTCACTGGACGCCGTTCTTACTTTTCGCCGTCTATTTCGGCGCGCTGGCGGACCGGCACGATTGCCGTCGCGTGATTCAGACCGCCCAACTGATGTTTGCCGGCGTTTCGCTGGCGTGGGGAATTTTGTTTCTTACCGACACGATACAAGTTTGGCACGCCTGCGTTTTGCTGGTGATTCACGGTTTGGCGGGCGTGTTAGGCAATCCTGGAAGTCAATTGATCATCCACGACATTGTAGGTCGCGAGCATCTGCAGAGCGCGGTCAGGCTCAATTCCACCGGCCGTAACATCGCTATACTCATCGGACCGGCCGTCGGCGGCGCGACGATGTTGTTGTTTGGACCGCCCGCTGGACTGTTCATCAATGTTTTGATGTATGTGCCGGCGATCGTTTACATGTTCATCATGCCGTATACGGGCCATGGGCGGGACGAAGCGGGAAGCGCAAGACCGCCGCGGGCGAGCCTGCGGGGCGCGATTGATTTATTGCGTGAAACGGCGGCGAGCCCGACCATTCTCTCGATGATTCTTTTGGGCGGGGCGACTTCGCTCCTGGTCGGCAACGCGTTTCAAGCGCAGATGCCGGAATTTGCCCACGACTTCGGTCACGACAACCAAGGTTGGGCCTACAGCATATTGCTCGGCGCCGGTGCCGGCGGCGCTGCCATTGGTGGCCTCTTATTAGAAGGCACAGGTCTGCTTCAGGCGAACCCGCGCAACGCGGCGATTTGCTCGATTCTTTGGTGTTTGGCGATCATCGGCTTCGCCGCTTCGCAAAGTTACTATCTGTCGGTGGCGCTGCTCTTCTGCGCAGGTTTTGTCAATCTCGCTTTCATGTCCATGGCGCAAACTCTGGTTCAGCTCCAAGCGCCGAGCCGATTGCGCGGACGCTTGATCGGCTTGTTCAACACGTCGAACAACGGGCTCAAGGCATTTAGCGGCGTCACCGTCGGCGTGGTCGGCGGGTTGATCGGAATTCACTGGTCTTTGGCTTTAAGTGCGATGATCCTACTCGCAGTCACGATCGCGCTGTTTGCATTTGTCATTCCGGGGCGGGGAGTTGAAGAAAGTTCCGGCTAGAAATTTCGGAAATTGACCGCAAAGAACGCAAATAAGAAGCTGCAAATCCCAAATCCGAAATTCGAAACAATTTCAAATGCTACAATCGTGGCGAGTATTTACTTGTTAGCCAATCGCTTGACGGCGCTTGGCTTCAGAGGCATCTTCCGCTGGGCGGAATTCGTTAATCTTCAGCGCGCGGTAACTGTCCAATAATCGGTTCCGTTCCGATTCGGAAATTCCCAGCTGCGGCCGGCGCACGGTTGCTGTTTTAATCAGGCCTTCGTAATGCAGGACGGCCTTTATGCGGGCGACGGCTTCGACGATCGGTTCGCTGAATACCAGTTCTTTTACGGATGCGAGTTCGCGCTGGATCGCTGCGGCTTCGTCGAATTTGCCGGCGCGGCCGGCGATATCCAGGGCGCCCCATTTCTCGGTGGCGACGTTGGCGACGCCGATCAGCGCGCCGTGGGCGCCGATGCGATAACTCTCGGCGACGAAGCGGTCGTTGCCGGTTAATACTCGCAGGTCGGCTTTGTCGCGCTTAAGTTGCTGCACGGTATCCGTAAATAAACCGATGTCGAATGACGCTTCTTTAAAGGCCACGACGTTTTCCAGACGCGCGATGCGACAGACGGTCTCGGGATCATAGTAATAGCTTTTGACCGGTACCTGGAATAGCACGATGGGCAATTTCGTCTCTCGGGCCAGATCTTCGAAAAAGCGAACTTTGAGATTGGGATCGACTTTGCCCCACGAAAAGAGCAGCAGCGGGAATATCATCACGCCGTCCACTGGAATATTTTCCAGATCGCGCATCAAGGCGACCGCTTCGTCGGTTGACTGGGGCGCGATGGTGGCGATATGAACTTTGCCTGCTTCCCGTGCGGCCTTGCCCGCGACCTCATAGACGCGACGTTTTTCGTCGATGCTGAGAACCGGCCCTTCGCCGATGCGTGCACAGGAAACCAGGCCGGCGACGCTGCCGATACTAGCGAAATATTGGGTCAAGCGCGTCAGGCTTTCAATATCGAGGGGGCCGTCTTGGTTAAACGGGGTGACGTAGGGAATAAATAGACCGTTGAAACGTTCGTGGATGGATGCCATGTTTCCTCCGCTCATGAATATCGCGCTTGAATTTACCGTTGGCATAAGTAGAACAGAATCCGAAGCCGGGTCAAGCTGGTGTTGATAATAGGCGCAAGAAGAGAGGGACTCGTCCCATGATCACGCACATGTCCTGTGATGATTTGACCGCATTGATGACGTCGGACTCTTTGTTCGCCGTGTTCGACGTGCGTGAGCGTGGTGAGTTTAATCAGGGCCAGATTCCTAATGTCACTTCATTGCCGCGAAGCCAGATCGAGTTTCGCATCGCCGAGTTGGTGCCGAACCGCGAGGTGCCGATCGCCCTGTACGACGAAGGCGGTGAACGAGCGCGACTGGCGGCGGATACTTTGGTCAGGCTGGGCTACGAGAGTGTTTCAGTTCTAACCGGCGGGCTCACTGAGTGGCGCAGGGAAGGGCGCGCGATTGTCAGCGGCGTCAATGTTCCGAGCAAGGCGTTTGGCGAGAAGGTGCACCACGAGAGCGACGTTCCCGACATTTCGCCGGAAGAACTCAAAGATTTACTGGATGGCTCTATCAAGCCCATCATTGTCGATGTGCGCACGCCGGAAGAATACGGACGATTCTGTATTCCCGGCGGCTCGAACATCCCCGGCGGAGATTTGATTCTATGGGCTGAAGAGCTGCGTCAGAAGCCAACGGTCATCGTAAACTGCGCGGGACGAACACGCAGCATAATCGGCACCGCCGCACTCCGACGGCTCGGCTTGACGAATGTCCGGGCGCTGAGAAACGGTACGATGGGTTGGGTGCTGGCGGGATGCGAATTGGGAACTAAGCCGGGCCGGCAGACGCCGGCGGCGCCGCCGGCGGGCAGAGAAGCGGCGATGGCGCTCGCTCTACGAATTGCGGAAGAAGAAGACATTCCAACGATTTCGCCTCGGCAAGTTTTGAACGTGATGGCAGATTCAAACGCAGGCGTGACCTATTTCATCGATGTGCGCTCGGAGCACGAGTACGAAGCCGGGCATATGGCAGGTTCGATAAACGTGCCGGGCGGCCAAGCGGTACAGCGCGCGGATGATTTTGTCGCCGTGCGCAATGCGCGGATCATTTTTATCAGCAACCAGTCGTCGCGCGCCGTGATCGCGGCGTATTGGTATCGGCAGATGGGATTTCCAAATGTGTATGTCTTGCAGGGCGGACTCGATGCGTGGACGGAAAGCGGCGCAAAGCTGATCGGTGGTGCTCCAGTCAATGAACCTTTGGGAATCCAAGCCGCGAATGAAACGGTCCGCTACATCGATTCGGAGGCGCTCAATCGGAGAATTACTGATTCCTCTGTGCTGGTCCTCGATGTCGGGACGAGCCTCGATTGCGAGGCAGCGCATGTGCCGGGTGCCAAGTGGATTTCTCGCGGCTGGCTTGAGATTAGAATTCCACCGCATATTTCCGATCGCGATCAACCGATCGTCGTTACCTGTTCCGACGGTCGACAGTCTACATTCGCCGCGCGAACGTTGACGGAGATCGACTATGCGGATGTTTCAGTATTGGACGGCGGCGTGCGAGCATGGTCGGCGGCAGGTTTGCCGACGCAAAACGGACTGGAGGCGTGCCTGGTCGAGCCAAACGATGTCGTTCTGTCGCCGTCGGTGCGCGGCAACAAAGAGGACATGCAGCGCTATTTGGATTGGGAATTGAAACTACAGAAATAGTCGATGCCCGCTGAGAGATGCGTACGGTTTTTGATTCGCTTCTGGGATCGAGTGGATACCCTCTCCCATTTTGGGAGGGTGCTCGATGACAAGCACCACCCTCATCTCAATCCTCCGAAACGGGGGAGGAAAGAGGATTCAAGCGAGTTGGCAGGAACTACCAGTGCGCCTGCGAGACGATGGTTGATATAAGACTCGACGACGTGAGGATAGCTAAATGGAATCGAATCAATCCAAATCCAATCTCGACCACTCGCGCAGCCTCGAATGGCGTCTTTACCACAACATGCTCGTCACTCGCTTGTTCGAACAAGCTCTCATCCGCTGGGAGCATGAAGGCAAGATTTCTGCACAAACTTTTCCCAGCACGGGGCAGGAAGCGATCGCGATCGGCTGTTGTCTGGCGCTGGAAAAAGGCGACACGGTGATTCCTTCGTTTCGCACGCGCGGCGCGATGATCGCGATGGGCGTGTTGATTGCGGAGCAGTTGCGTGAATTCGTGCACAGTCCGTTGGCGGCGGGAGATTCTCGCGATGCGCCGCATCACAGTTCTTGGCCGGATCGCGGCGTGATGCCGGGCTCGACCATGATCGGCGGTCATCTGGCGATGGCCGCGGGGCTGGCGCTGGCGATGCAATCTGAAAAACAGGGCGCGGTGAGTCTGGCCTTTTTTGGCGACGGCACGCTGGGCTCCGGCGACCTGCACGAGACCATGCACATCGCCGGCATGTGGGGGCTGCCGTTGATTCTTGTTTGCGAAAACAACGGCTGGGAAATGTCGACGCCGTGGCCGAAGGTGCGCAAATCGCGCTCGTTGATTCCCTACGCCGAGCCATTCGGCTTCGCGACACGCAATGTCGATGGCAATGACGCTTTGGATGTTTATCAATCGGCGCGCTGGGCACGCGCGACGGCGCTCGGCGGACAACCGGTATTCCTCGATTGTTTCACGTTTCGCGTCGGGCTTTAGAGTTCGCACTTCGGCGAAGTGCGCCAGGGCATCGAAGAGGATCTGCAGGAATGGGAAAAGCGCGATCCGTTGAAAAGAATGGCGGATTGGCTGATCGAACACGGTGTGGCGTCGGCTGAAGATCTCGAACGGTTGCGGCGAGAAGAAGAGGCAATTCTAGAAAAAACGCTTGTTCAGGTCTTAGCTGAGGTGAAGTAGTAAAGGTGGGCGTTCAGGCGTGATGTGACGGGCGACCGGCCGGTCGCCCCTACGAAGAACACGAAACCAGAGGACGTTCCAGAAGGATCATACTAGATGTCTACACTAACTTACCGCGACGCCGTCGCAAAGGCGCTGCAAGATTCGATGCGCGATGAGCCACGCCTGATTATCATCGGCCAGAACCTTACCGGGCATGCGCTCAAGCAGCTCACTGAAACTTATGGCACGGAGCGCGTGCGCGATAGTTCGATCAGCGAGAGCGCCATGGTCGGTATGGCTGTGGGCGCGGCAATGAAGGGAATGAAGGTCGTGGTCATGATCGCCTACGCTGACATCGCGTCGATTTGCCACATGGCGATCGTGCAGAGCGCGGCGAAATTGCATTATCTCACGAACGGGCGATTGAATTGTCCTGTCTTGATTCGGCTACCGATCGCGCGTTTTCGTGGCCATGGGCCTGAAGGCAACGAAGTTGCCGCGTCGTGGTTTTACAACGTTCCGGATCTCAACATCGTCATGCCGGGATCGGCGAGCGAGGCGTACTGGAATTTTCGCGAAGCCCTGCAGCGACCGACGCCGACATTATTCTTCGAAGATCGCTCGATTCACTCGCGCGCGGGTGAAATCGCCGCGAACAATTCCGGCGGCAGCGCGCAAATCACTCGATCCGGCGATAAGCTGACGATTATCGCTGCAGGCCGGACTGCGGCGTTGGCCGAAGACGCCGCCGATGAATTGGCGAAACTGGGACAACGGGAAGCGGTTGAGGTGGTTAGCCTAGGATTTATCAAACCCCTGGATCATGAGACGGTGATAAAGGCCGCAAGCAAAACGGGACGTGTGATAGTCGTGCAGGATGAGCCGGTGTGGTCGGGATATGCGCCGTATGTGCGTTGCTTGCTCGACGAATTACCGGCTGGAAAGCTTGCCGTCGCGCCGCGCATTCTCGCCGGCGCCGATCAGTATCTGCCATTTTATGATGAGAAACCGTTTTTGCCGTCGTTGGAAAGCGTCGTCGCGGCAGCTCATGAAGTAGGAAAAATTACCTAAAACGGAAGTGGAAAGATGAATCAACGATCACTTCTGTTGGCCATGGTGTTAGTCCTCTGTCACTTACACGTGACGCAGGCACAGACTGCAAATCCCGACCTCATCGCCCAAGCAAAAAAAGAAGGACGGGTCACCTGGTACACAACCGTCTCGATACCTGAGAGTAAACAGTTCATGGACATGTTTGAGAAGCAGTATCCTTTTATTAAAGTCGATTTGCTTCGTTCTGGCTCCGGCCCTCTGGTCAATCGCATTGTCAGCGAGTACGCGGCGAGGAACTATGCCGCCGACGTTTTGCACGGTATGTCGAGCCGTGGCGGGTTCACCGTACTCAAGCAGAGAAATATCATCGGCCGCTACGAATCGCCGGAGCGTAAATTCTATTCCGCCGAGCTCAAGGACAAGGAAGGTTACTGGTCGTCTACTTTTCAAAATACTTTTGTGCTGGCTTATAACAAACGCAACGTGAAGCCTGACGATGTGCCGAAAACTTACGAGGACTTGCTGAAGCCCATGTGGAAAGGTAGGCAGATCATCAACGATACGGATAATTTCGAATGGTTCGACGGTTTGCTCAAATTTTGGGGCCGCGACAAAGGCATGGCATATTTTCGCCGCTTGGCGCATCAGGACCAGATCTTTCAGCGCGGCGCGCGCGGGCGCATTCAACTGGTCGCGGCGGGCGAAGCGCCATTAACCATCGGTTACGGACCCCACGCGCAGAGCTACGTCAATCAGGGCGCGCCTATCGAATGGGTGGCGTTGGAACCCGTGGTGGTCATCGTTAACACTGTGAGCCTCGCGCAGAGAGCGCCGCACCCGGCGGCAGCGCGCCTGCTCATCGATTTTCTGCTCTCGAAAGCCGGCCAAGTAAAGCTTCGTGAAATGAGCCGCATTCCATCGCGCGGCGATGTCGAATCCGATCCGCCCCGGCTCATCAAGGGTTTTAAGAAGTTGGTTCAGGATATCGAGAACGAAAGCATGGCGGAATCGATCAAGCTCTTTCAGCAAACGTTCAGTCTCACTCCGGGGTAGACGACGGAGATTGAACCGCAAAGAACGCAAAGTACGCAAAAAGATGTAGGGGCGACCGGCGGTCGCCCTTCGGTTCGAAAACATTTCCGACTATGGGAAACGAGATGCCGCATGCGAAACAGGAGTCCTCTATGCCGATAGCGAGTGTCAACGGAATCGAGCTTTATTTCGAAGAGCAGGGACACGGTGAAGCGGTCCTGCTGGTTCCTGCGTCGTGGTGGCCGGGCGCTACGTGGAATGTCGGCGTCGTGCCAATTCTTTCGCGGCGCTACCGGACGATCATTTTTGATTGCCGCGGCACTGGGCGAAGCAGTAAGGCCAAAGACGGTTACACGGTCAAGCAATTTGCCGAGGATGCGATGGCGCTTTTGAAGCACCGCGGCGTCACGCGCTGTCACGCGGTGGGGTTCGCGTTGGGCAGCTTGATCGTGCAGGCGATGGCTATCGAAAGGCCTGATCTCGTGGCCACGTTGACCATGGCCGCTGCCGGGCCGGGATCGAAAAGGCTCGATGGCGGGCGCCGGGATTTGTCGCCTGAGACGATGCGTGAAATACACGAGATGGGTTTTGAGAGATACATTCGGAGTCACATCGACAACGACGGCATGGCGTACAATCCTGACTTCTATCGTCAACACCGCGACCTCGCTGCGGCTCTCGCCGACGCCCTCTGGTCGGGGCAAAGTACGGTGGAACTGTTTCGCCTGCATGAGGCGGCGCGTCTCACTTGGGACACGTTAGCCGAAGCTCGCAACGTGAAGGTGCCGACACTGATTCTTTGCGGCGCAGATGACGGTATCGACCGGCGCGGCAGCACGCCGGCAACCACGGCGAAGCGTTTAGGGGAGGCGGTGGCCGGCGCCGAGTTAATGCTTGTTCCCGGCGTGAGACACATGACTTTTTGGGATGGTAGCGGCGCGCTGAACGCGCTTCAAGATTTTCTCGCGCGTCATCCGATCGGCTCGAAATAGAATTAAATCGGAAAGAAATTTTAACCACAAAGGACGCAAAGATCACATAGATTTTATGGAGAGGCGCACCAAGCCACGCCCGCATGAAAAGCGTTTTGTCACAAGAAACGCGAGGAATGAAAAAAGAAAGGGCGGGTCTGAGACCCGCCCTTTCGATTTTTTGTGGCCTTTGTGCGCTTTGTAGTTAGATTTCTTTTCTTTGTTGATCTTCCCACGCAGCCCTTGCGCCATGCGCTATACTCTTTGCTTTCTTCTACGCGAACTTCGCTGTGGCGGTCATGGTAACGTTGCCGTTGCCGTCGATTGACCAAAGCGTGGCTTCGCGCCCGTCGGCGCTCGGTGTTCCCGCGATGGTGAAGTTGCCGGTATCGTAAGTCTGGCGCGCAGTCTGAAAACCGAAATAACCCAGCGGCCGGTTCGGCACTTCACTGCGGCACATCTCGATCATCAACTGGCAGATGAGCGAGGTCTGCACCACCAAGCCCGGAAGCTTTTCCACCTTGGTGACATAGTCGCGATCATAATGGATGCGGTGGCTATTGAACCTGATCGCCGAGAAGCGAAAGAGCAACGAGGCCTTCGGCTCGAACACTCGCTTCCATTTAGCCTCAGCCGGAACCGCGGGCGATGCTTTAGGCGCGGCATCCGCTCTCGCTTCGCTCAGCATCATCATATCGCGCTCCTCAACGACGCCGAGGCCGCGACTGCTGGAGATACTGCTTTTTTCAATGATGGTGACCATGGCGCCGCTCGGTCCGTCATCGATCTGCATGTCGGCGATCTCGGTCA
>Ga0184640_10000192_pt1 | contig 15007 bp, 18 predicted proteins | sample PLM31_200_b2_FD_133161 | JGI IMG/M metagenome (GOLD analysis project Ga0184640, IMG submission 133161) | Groundwater sediment microbial communities from an aquifer in East River, Colorado, USA - PLM3-1_200_b2 | ecosystem: Environmental > Terrestrial > Soil > Riparian zone | place: USA: East...
ACTCTCCGTCGAGGAGGGTGGCAGTCGGCGGCACGAGTTCCATGAGGCCGCGGATCGCATGGCGCGTACGGTCCACTGCGTGTTCTTCGAGAGCCTCGGTGATGGAGAATAGAAAGACGAGGATGGCCCCATCCGTGATCTCTCCAAGGAGGGTCGCCCCGATGGCGGCGGCGAGCATGAGGAGCCCCGTCCCGAATCGTCGCTCCCGAACCGCAAGATCTAGGGCCTCGCGTCCGAAGTAGAACGCGCCGACGGGCATACCCAGCAGGACCGTGGCAACCGCGGCGTTTCCAGATCCGATGAACCCGAAAAACAAGCTCAAGCCGAGAGTCGCGCCCGAGACCAGGGAAGCGGCAAATCGCCGAGAGCGCCAGAAGGGATGTTCTGCTTCATGGAATGGAAGGGGCTCCGGGTCCACGACAGCCTGACGGGGCCGATGGCTTAATCGATTGTGCTAATCTCCGACTCCAATCTTAGTAAATCATGGTCCTGGCAGACCGTTCGCGATCATACGACGCAGTTGCAGAGACGGCCAATCCGACTAAAGCGCCCGCATCCGGTTGTTCTTCGGATTGTGCTCGACCTCGGCCAAGTGCAGGACTTCCAGCACAGGCGGAACGTACATGCCGAATCGTCCGCGCAAGCCCTTCTTCAACCCGTACCAGTCGCCGACGGGGTTCTTCGGCGATCGGCCCCAGGCCTCAACGGTCCCGTCCGCGGCGGGCTTTTGTTCGTCTGCGCTCCCAAGGAGCATCCAATCGCCGTGGGACTTGAGCATCGAGTGCAGGTCATTGATGCAACGCAGGTGGTATCGGAGCTCGGTGCTCCCCGACTTCACGACGAGCGCCGGTGGATTCAGCGTCTCGTCACGAAATGCAATGAACTCCGACGTTCCACTTGGTGTCTTCAAGTGCCATGGATGGTCGTGCGTACCCTCGCCGGATTTTCCCTTGCTGGCCATTTCAGATCCCCCAATCACTTTGGTCCCGACTTCCCTTGCACGTCGTCGATTGCAATAAAATGTAATTGACGGTAGGGAAGAACCGCGTGCTCTGTATTTCAACGATTCGCCGCCTTCAGGTGACGGGATTCATGGAGAAAATCCGTCTTTGGATCGAACGCTATCGGGTGGGCAATGGGAGAAGCTTCGCGATGCCCCGCGTCTGCGCGAAGAAAGCGCCATGGGCTCGCATTTCTTGGAGAGCGGCCTCCGAATCTCCGGGTTTTAGATCGACCCCTCGAATCGCGTCTGTCAGCACACGCACCTTGAGGCCTCGCCGCGTCGCATCGAGGGTCGTCGCGCACACGCAGTAATCCGTCGCGAGCCCGCAGATGAACACCTCGTCCACGGCGAGCTCCTGGAGGGTCGACTCGAGATCCCGCCCGCGGTCGGTGAAGGCCTGGAACGCGGAGTACGAATCCACTTCCGGGTCCATTCCCTTGGACAAGATGAGAGCCCCTCTCGGGACTTCGAGGTCGGGATGGAAGCGGGCGCCCTTCGTCCCTTGGACACAATGCGGTGGCCAGGCCCCCCCGTATCCCTTGAAGTGCTTCGTCTCCTGCGGGTGCCAGTCCCGCGTGAAGATCACCGGCAGGCCGCGGCGTCGGAACAGGGCGGCGGTGCGGTTCGCCCGCGGGACGACAGCATCCCCCTCCGGCACCCCGAGGGCGCCTCCCGGACAGAAGTCGTTCTGGATGTCTACGACGAGCAACGCTGCCCTTTGATCCATGGTCCCGGCCCCGCCATTCCGGCGAATCGCTAAAAGCTTGCGGCCTTGCGGACCCGCGAGAAGTCCTCCGTATAGTCTTCCCGGAATGCGAGGTCTTCCGGGAGCGCGTCGAACCACTGGGCTTCGATCGCTTCGTGTCCCGGGCGAAGCTCCTTCGACGGGGCGCGGGCGATGAACTGTGCGAAGTATCCGTGTCGGGCTCGCTCCCCATCCGTGAGGGTCTCGTGGATGATTCGAGTCAGGACGGGATCGATCAGATCGAGACCGACCTCTTCCCGGACTTCCCGACGGAGTCCCCCGTCTGTCGTCTCGCCCCTCTCGAGGAGGCCGCCCGGGGTGAACCACAAGCCGCTCGTCGACGCTTGCCCGGTCCGGACCAGGACGATCTGACCGTGACCGTCGTGGATGAGACCTCCCGAGGCCCAGAACGGCGCGCGGCTCCGCGAGCGGAACGCCGGATCATCGGCGGGAGCAACCCGCGTTCGGCGGAGGATCGGGACCCGACCGAACTTTGCAAACGCGTCCCCCATGCGGTCTTTGCATTCTCCAGGACACATGGCCAAATCCCTCACGGAAAGGTTATTTAATAGGCCTCCGACTTCCCGCCCGCGCACCGGAGGTGCGTGGATGCCTCTCGAGGACGTTTCGGACCGAGCGAACAAGGTTTATGACACGATGAAGTCCGCAGGCATCACGTCGGAGGACAAGATGCGCGACGCGGAGGTGATCACGAAGATGTCGAAGCTCCCGAAGAACTTCGTCCTCACAGCCCTCCAGGAACTCCAGGCGAAAGGGTACGCGAGGCGCAGGGCCCGCGAGAAGGCCGCGGGCTACTGGCTCGTTAAGTGACACGTCCGGATTAACGACGCGGCCAGTTGATTGCCGCCCCGACCATCATCGGAAGGAGCGCGGAGGCGTCTCCCTCGATCGTCACCTGCTTCGCCGTCTCCTTCACCTTGCCCCAAGAGATCCCCTCCCGCACCCGCGCGCCGCTGAGGCTCCCATCCCATTCCGGCGCGGTCGTGATGTACACCGCGTAGTCGAGGCCCCCTCGAAACTGGTTCCACCAAATCGTGTGATGCTTCGAGACGCCCCCACCGATCATCAGGGCGCCCGACTCCTTCGCGCCGAACACGAGGTCGGCAAGCTCCGACTCGTCGCGGAACTGGTCGATCGCGAAGACCTTGTGATCCTGCCAGAAAGACCAGAGCTGATATCCGACGGCCCCGTCGAAAATCGCAGGGACGTACACCGGAATCTGGTTTTTCCAGGCCCACCAAAGCAGCGACTCGCGGCTCCCGGTCTGCCGACCAAATTCCCAGAGGAGCTCTTTCGTCGAGAGGGAACGCCGACCCGCCTTCCACAGGTCGCGGAGCATCGGTTGGAGCTTCTTCTCCAAGACGATCCCGTACGATTCGTTCGGCACGAGGATGTTGCCGAGGCGATTTACCCCGAGTCGATGCAACGCGACGTCGTCCATCTCGAAGTCGCCGTGGTAGTACGGCTGCCACACCCGCGCGAGGTCGTGGTCCGCGGTGCCACAGGTCGTGATGACGACGTCCACGAGCTTCCGTTCGACGAGGCCCCGGAGGATTCCGCGAACCCCCGTGGCCATGAGCGCGGCAGGGAATGACAGGAAGGTGGTACAGCGGGTCCGCCGGAACATGGTCCGGAGGATCTCCACACCGATCGCGATCTTCTTCGCGGTGAAGCCGCCTCCGCGGCCCATCGCTTCGACGAGCCCCGGCAGGTCCGTCGACCGGGAGAGATCGATATCCTCCACCTTGCGGCGGAGCAAGTCCCGCTTCCGCATCCCCGCGGAATCCTAGGTGCGCGATAAAAGGATATGCGGTCGACGCGAGGGAAGTGCTTCCGCCTACGCGGGAAAGAGGGCCTGGAGCCTCTCCCAAACGCCGAGAGGGCCGCGCCACCGGAACGAGTTGCCGCAGTCCGCGCACCGCCCCCAGCCATCGTCTTGGAACGTGACGTGCCGTGACTTGCACACGCCGCAGATCCCGGAGGCGGGTTTCACGATCCCTCGATGCGCGCGTTCCTCCGCGATCTGTCCCTCGAGGCGCCGAGCGGCCTCCTCTGCGTTCCGGGCGAGCGTGAGTCCGCCGAGGTAGTCTCCCTTCGATACGACGTCCTGAGCCTGACGAAGGAGGGTTCGGACCTCGGCCGGATCCAGGCGGTACGACTCCGCTTCCTTCAGAATCGGCTCGCAGGCCCGGAGTATCGCCTGCGCCTTCTCGACCTGCGCCTCCCGCAGCTGAATCGCACGTTCGATCTGGCGCTGCTGGCCTTTCATCGCGAGACGTTCCGCCCGCTTCAGAAGATCCCCGGCATGACCATGCTCTCCCGACGCGATCGCGGTCTGCGCGGCCGCATGGAGGGCCTCCGCCTCCTGCATGTCCGCGCCGACATTTCGCGCGAGCTCGATGTGATCGGAAACCGACTCGACGGATTCCTCCACCTCCCGGATCCGCCGGCGTCGCGCATCCTCCGCGCGCTGCGCGGCTTCCACGAAACTCTCCCGCGCCGCCGCAAGCCGGTCCCGGTCGATGAAGTCCGCGCCCCGCCTCCAGGCATCCTCCGCGAAAGCGACGGGGGCGCCGAGATTTGCGGCTTCCCGGATGCCGTCCCGCGTGAGGGCGAGGAAGTCCCGCACTCGTTCCGCTTCCCGTTTGTGGGCCGCCTCGGCGGCCCGCACAAGGTCCCGGAGGAGCGGATCGTCGACGACGGACCCGTGGAAGAACGCCTCCCGGGATCGGTCCAGCAGGGCGCGGGCCGCGACGGTCTCCGGATCCGCGGGATTACAGGGTTCCAGGAGTCCTTGGGCGGCTAGGATGGCGTAGGACCATGACGCGCGCCGGAGCTGCTCCGTCGTCCGCTCTGCGATCCGGAACGCCTCCTGCGCGGCGGTCAGGGCGGCCTCGAACCGCCGCTCCTGGAAGCGCTTGCGGGCCTGCTCGAGCAGTTCGTCGACCCGATCGAAGTCGGCCCCGGACTCGCGGCCCAGGACGAGTCCCGCCTCCCGATCCCCGGGCGCCTGGGCCTCGAGTTCCATCAGGATCGCGGACGAATCTGGCGCACCCGCGAGGGCCTCCACGAGGTCCGACTTCCGTTTCAGGCCAAGGATATTCACGCGATGCCGTTCCCCAAGTTCTCGCAGCTGCCGCGGCCGCAGCTGGTCCAGACGATACGCGAGGCGGCGGCGGTCGGCCTCCGCGAGGAGCGCGTCGGCCTCGGGGAGACCGAGAAGGGCCTCGACCAAGGAACCGCGGTTCCCATGTTGGCCAGGGTCGACGCCATGGGCCCGGGCGAGTTCGCGGAGAACATCTTCCGGGAGAGCGGAAAGTGCCTCTTGGACCGGGCTGGGCGTGCGGATTCCTCCGGCCGGATCACACGGTCCCGCGGCGCATTAAACTTGCGCCCGCCTGATTATGTGCCGGGCGGCCGATATCGCCGCACGACCTCGATCGCCCATTGCACTTTTCGGAACTCATGCGGGTCTCCTCCCGTGTCCGGATGGAACCGGCGGGCCCGAGTGCGATACGCCTTTTCGATTGCCGCCAGGGCAGGCCATCCGCGGCCGAACCGCGGCGGATGGACCCGGACGTCTTCGAACCCGAGGATGCGGAGCGCGGCTTCGATCCCTTTCGTCTGCAGATAGAACTCCCGCAGGTCTGAGAAAATCCCGCCCGACTCGTGACCGCCCTCGATGCTGTACCGTTTGTGATCCTGCGCGACCGTGGTCCCGGCCCGATGATCCCGGCCGCAGGCGAAGCAGAAGAACGGGTCCGCCACGCTTCTGCATCGCCGGATCCGCGGATGGCCTTTCGGGTGCGGAGAGGCAAAAGTTATGCGCAACTGCGGCGTTCGCGTCCTCCGTGTCGTTCCACGCCGGACCCTCGGTCTTCAAAGACGAGGGAAAGCTGTCGTTCGACTACCTGCCGGACAAGATGGTCCACCGGGAGAAGCAGACCCAGCGACTCTTCACTCTCCTCCGGCCGATCGTCGAGGCGGGCGCGTCGAGCAACGCCTTCCTGTACGGTGCGGTCGGGACGGGAAAGACGCACACCGCGAAGCGCTTCTGCCTGGACTTCAAGAAGTACGCCTCGGAATCGAGCCGGGCGCTCGACTGGGACATCGTGAACTGCCGCCAGCGGATGGGGGACGATGCCGTCCTCCTGAAGCTGCTGCAGCACTTCGACCCGCACTTTCCGGAACGGGGTTTCTCGATCGCGGAAAAGATGTCCAGCCTCCGGAAGCAACTGGAGAAGCACAAGCTCCATTTCGTCGTGATCTTGGACGAGGTGGACGCCCTCCTGAAGAAGAGCGGCGCAGACCTGATCTATTCCTTCGCGCGGATCGCGGAAGAAGCCACCGCGTCAAAGGGCAACGTCTCCATGATCCTGATCTCCCAGCGACCGAATGCGCTCGAGTACATGGACGCGGCGGCCCTCAGCACGTTCCGCCGCTCGAACGTTGTCGAATTCCCGCGGTACGATCGGAAGGAGTTGGAGGGCATCGTCCAGGGACGCGTCGCGCTCGCGATGCATCCGGGCACGGTCGACGACGACCTGATTGACCTGATCGCGGACATCGCCTCCGAGTTCGGCGACGCCCGGTACGCGATCGAGCTACTCGAGAAGGCAGGGATGCTCGCGGACGAGGAACGGGAAGGCGAGGTCGCCGCAGAACACATCCGCGGGGCGAAGGCCCACGTCCATCCGATCGATGTCCAAGAGCGGATCGCCCTCCTCGACGTGCCGAAGAAGCTCGTCCTCCTGTCAATCGCCCGGAAGAGCCGCAAGAAGGCGTACATCACGATGGGGGATGCGGAGGAGGCCTACGCGGTCGTCTGCGAAGAGTACGACGAAAAACCGCGGGCCCACACGCAGTTCTGGAAGTATGTGAAGGAGCTGGACGCACTCGGTCTCATCGACACGAAACTCAGCGGGAAAGGCGAGGTCGGCAAGACGACGCTCATCTCTCTCCCAGAGATTCCCGCGAAGGTCCTCTCTGATAATCTCGAACGAAGTTTGAAGCGTCGATAGTCCCTATGGAGAAACGCGATGGGATGGGTGCAACCGCAGGATGAGGAGATGGGCACCGAGGCTGAGTCAATCCGTTCAGGGGTGCCAATCGATCTGGAGAAGGGCGTCTGCTATCTCGTGAAGGAGAAGAAGCCGGAGCTCAGCTACCGCCTCTTCGAGAGCCTCGTCGCGCAGAAGATTCCGGGCCTCTGCATCACACGACAGTACCCGGAGCGCGTGCGCCGCGAGCGCAGCATGTCCGACATCCGCGTGATCTGGCTCAGCCACACGCCCGGCGAGGATTTCCACAACCCGACCGCGATCGGCACGCTCGCGAAGGTGATCCAAAAGTTCATCGAGGACACCAACGGCGAGGGCGTCGTCCTGCTGGACGGCCTCGAGTACCTAATCATCAACAACGGATTCCTGCAGACCTTGATGTTCGTCGAGCATGTGAACGAGTTCGTGATGCAGCGTCGGGCGATCATCATCCTGCCCGTGAGTCCGGACACCCTCGAGGAGAAGGAGCTCGCCCTCCTGGAGCGGAACCTGAAGGTCCTCGAGTCCCCCGCACTCCGGACGGATCTCGAAGCACGCGAAGTGAGCCGGCTTCTGGACAGCTACTGAGCCTTCGACCCCGCCGCGAGTTGTCGCGCGACAATCTCATCGACCAAGGCGAGGAACCTATCTTCTTTCCCCTTCGGGACTGTCGCCCCGGAAGCGATGTTGTGACCGCCCCCGTTCCCTCCAACCTCGGAGGCGGACTCCCGCAGGGCGACCGCGAGGTCCATGCCCGCGGCGATCAACGCGCGGGTCCCGCGGGCGGAAACCTTCGTCACGCCATCGAGGACGCTCAGGCCCAAGGTCGGCTTTGTCTGATCGAAGAAGAATTGCATCCCGGCGCCTGCGACGACGCCCGCGAGGCTCGCGTCGTCGCAGTAGAAGAACTGGATGTGTTTCTTGGCGAAGAGCCCCTTTGACTCCAGCCCGACGAGGACCCCAAGGACCCGCGACGTGTACTCCTCCAGGAGTTTCTCCCCCTTCGCGAGGGCCTCTCGATCCCCGAGGCAGACGGCCAACCCGAGGCCTTCCTGCCTCAAGCGATCGCAGCTGTTCACGACCGCCTCCAGGTCTTGTGCATACATCTGGTCCGGCTCAATCCAGTAGCGATCCTCCACGAGGACCTCGAGGGCCTCCGGCGCGGCGCCCTGCCCGAGGAGCTTCACCGCGAGCACGGACGTGAGCTTGCGACGGTCGCCCGCATCGAGCTGCCGCGGCGTCACGTCAGGATCGAAGCCGACGGACCGAAGGAAGTCGGCGGCGGCCTCGGGCCTTCCGGAGAGGCCGTGGAAATACGGCTCGATGGATTGGGCAACCCCCTTCTTCAGCGGAAGATCGCGAAGGGCGAGGCGCCGCTCCGGCACGAGGACCTTCCGCTCGACCGCCTCGCCGAAGAGGGCCGCGTTCACGCCGACGAACCCGCCGACCGCCTGCTTGTCACCGATCGCACCTGCGATCGCGGGCCCCGCGAGGTCCCAGTTCTCCTCGTCGAGGACGAGGGCGAACAGCCACGTGGTCGTCGCACCGCACATCTCCCGCGCGCCGTCGACCCCTTCGAAGTGCGGATTCACATGGGCGACCTTGTCGGAATCCCGGATCGGCTTGTGGTGGTCCAGCACGACGACAGGGTACGATAGGCCCTCGAGGAGGTCGAGTTGCGCGGAGCCCATGTCGCTCACGATCAGGAGTTCGTTCGCCTCCTCGCTCAGGCGAGCCGCGGCGGACCGGTCGAGCGCGTGGGCCATCGACGCGTGGATCCGCTTCCCGCGGCGCATCAGCGCCCGCACGAGGATCGAGGCCGACGTCGTACCATCGGGATCGTAGTGACAGAACACGCGGACGCGGGATACACCATCAACGAGGTCCGCGGCCTTCCTCGCTCGATCGAGTAGGCCCTTTGGCGCCAGGTCTTCCAGGCGCGTCACCATCGGGCCACCTACTTCACTTGGAGCTCCCCGAGCTTGAGAGAGTAATCCCAGGTCTCCGGAAGGACGCCGTTTTCCTTGTAGTACCGCGAGAGCCGGCGGATTTTCGATTCGATCAGATGCAGGCCCCGCTTGTTGCTCAGGTCCTTGCGGTGCCCTTTCAGGTGGACCTGGAGACTCGCGGCGCGCTTGATCAGCCCCGCGAGGTCGTCCGGGATGGCGAACTTCGCGCCCTTCGACCGGAGGATCTCCGTCACGCTCTGGCCTGTCGCGAGCCGGACGCTCGGCACACCGAATCCATCCCGCAGGCGCACGCCAATCGCGGCGGCGGACAGGCCTTCCTGATGCAGCCGGAGAATCGTGGCCTCGACATCCGCCTTTTCCATCTCGACCCATTCCGGATTCGCCTTGAGAAACGGCCGCGTGGAACCGCTCTTGCCTTTGCGGTGCGCATGGAGGCGGGCCATCGTTTTCCTCGGAAGGGGCTGCGCATACCGCGGGGACGTATTTAAGACTCACCTCGCGGCCGTGCGACCGCCATCACCCGGAACGTTTCCTTCGTCGCCGGCGAAAATCCCTTCTTCACGTTCGTCGCGGCAAACGCTCCGAGAAGGTCGAACCCGCCGCGGCGAAGAAGGACCTGCATGTCGAGGACGGAATGGGTTTGGATCATATGCTGCTCCTTGAACCGATCGAGGAGTCGACGGCCGCGGAAGACGAAGAAATGGAAATCGATGGGAAGCCGTCCGGTCCGGGGATCGAATCGGCCCTCATCGAGGCGGACGATCTCGAGGTCTCGTTTGACGAGGTGGATCCAGCTCCGGTGAGGAGCCGGTTTCGCGGCGGACCCCTGCCAGAATTCGAAAACGAAGAGGCCCTTCGGAGTCAGATGGGCGCGGACACAGCGCAGGCACTTGACCAGATCCCTCGCGGTGAGGAGGTATCCAATCGCCCCGAACATGCAAATCGCGGCATCGAACGTTCGATCAAGGCGAAAGCCGCGCATGTCGGCGCGGACGAATCGCGGTCGTGGCCCATGGACCTTCGACGATTTCCTCCGGGCGAGGGCGAGCATTCCAGCGGATTGATCAAGGCCGGTCACCTCGTACCCGCGCCGGGCGAGGGGAAGGTCGTGGTTCCCCGTCCCGCATCCGAGGTCGAGGATGGTCCGCGGGTGCCATCGATACCGTCGGAAGACGGCTTCCAGGAAGTCGACGTCTCCATCGTAGTCGACGAGGTCGTGATAGATCAGATCGTAGTATCGGGCGAACCGACCATAGGGGCCGCGTGAGGCCTGGGTCATTCAACGACCGAACTTCGTCCGAGCAGATGATGCTATGGCATCTGAACGACGAGGGCGGCGTGGTCCGCTTGGTATGGAGAGAGGACTCGGAGGTCGAGGATCGACAGGCCCGCTGCCGAGAGCTCCTGTTTCGCGGCATTGTAGACGTGCGTCGGGTTGGCAGTCACATCCTCAGAGCGTGCCTTGACCATGAGATAGCCGACCCCATGAGGGCGGAGCCATTCGGCATTCTTCAGGAAGATTCCGACCTGGTCCCGTTGGGCGACATCCTGGTACAGGACATCGACGACGCCCACGCGGCTCCCGTACGATTCGGGTTTCGTCGCGTCACCGAGAATCGGCACGAGGTTCGGGCGGCTCTCCGCCAAGTTCAGAAGGTTTCGGAAGGAACGGGACGAGAACTCGATCGCCGAGATCGTTCCGCGCGGACTCACATCGGAGATGTGACTCACCGTCGTCCCACTGCCCGCGCCCAGATACAGAGCGGAAAGGGTCTCGCGAAACGCCCAGATCCGCCCGCCGCATCTCAGGTAGGCCGCGAGCTTGCTCCGATTCGCATCCCATCGACGGTACTCGACGCCGGCCTCGATGGGGAGACTCTCTCCATAAACGGATACGCCAGGGACGAGATTCCGCGTGAGGAGCCACGGCCCGTCCGTGTACACGCCCTCCCACTCGGTTGGGCGGATCGCCATCGATGGAACCGAAGGAGCGATCTGTAATGAGGCTTCCGAGGCGGGCCGTGACCTCCAACTCGGCGCGCTCCCTCTCCAGGGCGTGCTGCATCGCCTCGAAACTCAGTCCACTTCGCCGTGTCGACACGGGTCTCCTCGGGCTCCGGCTGCGGTTCGGGTCCGGGCACAGGCATGGGCTCCGGCAAGGGAAGCGGAGGCTCCGGTTCCGGGATCGGTTCCGGCCGGAACGGATCGGGCGCCGGAAGCGGGACTTCGTCGTCCTCGAAGTCGAGATCCATTTCGGGAAGCTCGGGGAGAGGTTCCGAGGGTTCTTCCTCCACAGGTGCGGATTCTGGAAGTGGCGGGGGAGCCGACACCTCGGCAATGGGCTCCTCCGGGATTCCGGCCTCCACGGGCGATTCGGTCGCGGGAGCGTTGAGGACGTTCGCCCGACATCGATACTCCGCCGCGAGATGGGGCGTCATCCAGTCGCACGTGGACAGATAGCGGTACATCGCCGCGAGCGCGTCCCGGTCTTCGGATGGGCCCGGCGTCGACCGCCGCGCATCGCGCAGGAACGTGTGCAGCAGCTCGGCGTCTCCAACGCTCAGCGTGGGGTGCGCGCCTTCCTTCAGACCCAGGAGGTGGATGAGCCGCACCGCATCCACGCCACGAGGCCCATCCCGAGGCGTCTCCCATTCGATCTGCGCGAGGTCCGCCGACACAAGAGGGACCTCGCGGGGCGAGACGAAATCCAGGAGGGAGGGCCCTGGGAGCAGGGTCGGATTCAGCCAGAGCGGCTGGTATGCGATCAGGTAGTCGACGCACGACGCACACAGGAAATCGCGACTCACGGCGCTGCATCGAACGCACCGCGAGGGGAGCACGTCCGACGCAGGGAGCGCGGCCCATATAAAATTCTGGGTGGCAAACGATGGACGGACGATCGTCGCGGCCGTTGGGCCCGGAGGGCCGACATCTTCATCGGCTAGCGACCTGGTAGCGACGCCGGTGGGACCGCGGAGCTGAGGATGCGTCGGGCCCGACGCGGGGACCTCGCGATCATCTGGCCGGCGACCCTGCAGACGGTCTGGGACGATCTTCCGAACGACGAGCGAACCGGGCTCGACCGCACGTCATGGGAGCGGCACTTCCGGAAGAAGATTGAGGCTTTCGTGGAGGGGGATCGAACGGAGCGATGGGTCGCGGAAGGTCCGGCCGGGGAGTTCCTCGGATACGTAATCGTGGGGGAGAGCGGCTTCCTGACGCCGGAGACGCATGCGTTCCTGTACGACGTCTGGGTCGCGCCGGACCATCGGGGAAAGGGCATCGGGAAGACCCTCGTCGACTGGGCCTCGGAGTGGGCGAGGTCCCGCGGACATCGGAAGATCAAGCTTGAGGTCGGGGAGGGGAACGAGCGCGCGCGGCGCGTGTACGAAGGCCTCGGTTTCCGCGCCGAGCGGCGGTACATGGCGAAGCCCCTCGAGTGAGCATTGTCCGACGGTTCGCGTCGCGCGAAGCGCCTCCAAAAGGTTAAATAACGGGGTTATCGTGTTAGGAGAACGCGGGGCGAGACAATGATGCAGGTGACCCTGACAGAAACCGCTGCGAACAAAGTGAAGGAGCTGATCCAGAGGAACGACCCGGAGACGGGCAAGCCTTTGGGGACGCCCGAGGACACGTACCTCCGGATGTACGTGGCCGGTGGCGGATGCTCCGGGTTCCGCTATGGCTTGGCCTTGGATCGGAACATCCAGGATGGGGACGAGGTCGTCCAGGTGCACGGCCTGAAGGTCCTCGTGGACGGGAACAGCAAGGAGCACCTCGACGGCTCGAGCGTCGACTACGCGGAGAGCGTCGCGGGAAGCGGGTTCCTCGTGAGCAATCCGAACAACTGGTCCACGTGCGGCTGCGGCCAGAGCTTCAACCCGAAAGGCGAAGCGGCGCCGGACGAGCAGCACGCAGGCGCTCACGGCCACGCGCACACGCACTGATTCCGCGGCGGCCATCCATTCGTTTCATCGACTAGCGGAGCCGCGCGAGCGCCGTGGGTGAACTTTTCAACGAGAACGCCATCTCGGGGTCCATGGCGAAGCGCGCTACGAGCGGGACTCGGATCCCGGCGAAAAAGACCGTCCGTCTCGAAGGCCTCGAAGTGACGAATCAGACGGCGAATTCGATTCTCGTGAAGAAGACCGCGAAGGGCCTCGTCGTGACGGATTGCTGCCTCGAAGAGCAGGGCATGTAAGACGCGACACCGGGACTAATCCTATATGTGACGGACGGATTCGCGGCAGGTCACCGAGGTCGTCGTCCTGCAGCGCTCTCCGCTGTTCGTCGTCCTGTTCACGGTCTTCGTGGACCTGATTGGCTTTGGAGTGATCATCCCGTTCCTGCCCTTCTATGCGGGTGCAGTGGGCGGCGGTGCCGGGATCCTCGGCCTGATCGTCGCCGCGTTCTTCGCGATGCAGTTCTTGTTCTCGCCAATCCTCGGCCGGTTGAGCGATCGCGTCGGCCGAAGGCCCGTGATCCTCGGGACCCTCGTCCTCGCGACGGCAGGACACCTGACCTTGTCCGTCGCGGGATCGTCCTTCGTTCTCCTGTTGGCCGCACGGACCTTAGCGGGAACCGCGTCCGGCAACCTGAGCGTCGCGCAGGCCTACATCGCGGACCGCACGCGTCCGGAGGAACGGGCGAGGGGGATGGGGCTCATCGGTGCCGCGTTCGGCGTGGGCTTCGCCGTCGGCCCCGTGATTGGCGGGGTCCTTGAGCCGTTCGGCCTGGCCGCGCCCGCGCTCGCGGCAGCCGCTCTCGCGGCGACGAACTTCGGTCTCGCGATTCTCTTCCTTCCGGAATCTCTGACCTCCGAGCCTTCGAAGACGAATGGGAAGCGAGACCGCGCGAAATTTGGAGAAATCGTCCAGCGGCCCGCGATCCGCGCCCTCCTGATCGCCTTCTTCATCGTCTCGTTCGCGTTCAGCACCGTGCCGGTCGCCTTCCCGAGCCTCGGGATCGTCTCCCTCGGCCTCGGCCGGCAACAGCTCGTGCTGATTTTCATCTACATCGGCGTGATCAACATCATCGTCGGGAATGCGGCCGGTCGTCTCGCCCGGCGGACCGGAGAGGAGCGGCTGGTGGCGTTCGGAACGTTCGCGATCATGGCGGGACTCGCGTCGGTCGCCCTGGTCACTCACTGGACGACCTACGTGCTCCTGACGGGCGTGGTCTCGACGGGCGTGGCCATCGCTTTCCCGCTGATTCCGAGCCTCGTGTCGAAGCGGACTCCGCCGCAAGAGCAGGGAGCCGTCTTGGGCGTCACGCAATCCCTCGGCAGCCTCGCGCGGGTACCCGGTCCGCTCGTCGCGGGATACATGTTCGACCAGATCGGTCCAGCGTCCCCGTTTCTCTTCGGCGCGGCGCTCATGGCCCTCGGTTTCGTGATGACGCTCCTCGTGTACCGACAGAGCCGCCGCGGGCCCACGTCGCCTGCGGGCGCCTGACCTGCGCGGCGACGAACTACAGGTTCTTCAGGAAACTCAGGCTCGGCGCGAAGAAGTATTCCCCTCCGCGCAGGCGAACGTAGCCGCCGAAGTTGAAGGTCGTCCGACCGAGGAACCGGCCCGAGTGACCCCATTGCCGGGGCCACTTCTGCGAGGCCCGCGGGTGCTGACCGATCAGCGCGTCGTCTCCCGTGTTCAGGCCCCGCAGGAGCAGGAACTCCGGGAAGTTCGGGTTGTCGACCCAGGCCCGCTGGATGAATTCGAACTGGCGGGCGATGTCGCTCTGGAAGCAGAGGAACAAGAGGCCCTTCTCGTCGACCGGCGGGCGGACCCCGTACGGAATGCCGCGGCGGACGATCCTCCGGCTCCGCTCTTCTTCGTCGTTCAACGCCGGGTTCGCACCCCGCTGGTTCGCCTTCCGAATGTGGGCGTGGAACGGGCACCGGTTCCCGACGCGGTCCTGCGGAAGGTACGTGAAGTTGTTCACGGCTCCCAGGCCGTCCCACGGTCGCTGCGTGACCGGCGTCCCATCCTTGAATCGTCCCACGACGAGGGCGCCGGCGAGAGCTTCGTCCGTCGAGAGGCTCGTCGCCAAGGTCTTCACGCCCGCGTTGAAGCCGGCCACGTCCTGCTGCAGTTTGCGGAACACGAGGAAGCTCCCGAAGCTGTCCTCTTCGTTCGTGAACGGATCGTCGATCAGGACGAGGCCGAGAGGGGCCGACGGATCCCACGCGTCGACCCCGGCCTCTGTTTCCCGGTCGATCTCCCCTTTCAGG
>Ga0184640_10000193_pt1 | contig 14954 bp, 17 predicted proteins | sample PLM31_200_b2_FD_133161 | JGI IMG/M metagenome (GOLD analysis project Ga0184640, IMG submission 133161) | Groundwater sediment microbial communities from an aquifer in East River, Colorado, USA - PLM3-1_200_b2 | ecosystem: Environmental > Terrestrial > Soil > Riparian zone | place: USA: East...
TATCATCGCATAACAGATATGCGGTTATCGTCTAGTTTGGTTAGGACACTGGCCTTCCAATCCAGTATACAAGTATGGAGAAGAAAGCCCGTAACCCGGGACTCTACTTAATTAGAGCGGGAATTCAAATCCCGGTGACCGCAATATGTATGGGAATTCATATACTTGTTATTATATAAATAAGGAGAGAAATAGTAGATGATATCTTCAACACAGGCTTCATCATTAACATCTTCATCTTCATCCTGCTCCGTCAAACTTTCAACCTTAGTTAAAAAGATTAATCTAAATGTTCCAAATCGCAAGAATGCTTCAATAATTTTTGATTTCTACAAATACATGGAGGAAAAAGAAGAATTATTGATGCTAGTAGGAAGGAAATTTAATTTGGAATTAAATTTATCTTCTTTGTAGTTTATCTCAGACTGGCCATAATTTTTAGGAAATGAGGACAAAGGCAGCATCAAAATTATACAGGAAAAGATAAGCTTTAAAGCAAAAGTTCTTTTCACATGAGGCACAATGGTTGACATCTAAAAACCTAATTTAAAATAAATTTATCACGTTAATATAAATACTCAGTATTATGCTTACAGACAAATTTTCTATATTTTTGAATTCGAATTTGAGAGCTTCTATATATTTAAGACAGAAAAATTCATGGGTTCTTGATAATAAATTTGCATCCAAAAATTCTCATAACCAGGTCTAAAAAGTGCATCAAATTTGATTCACAAACGACCAGACCGTGCCTATGACTTAACAAATTCGAATCAAACAAAAATCATGATTATTGTAAAATTGATAATTCTGTAAAAAATTAAATACCATGTAACAGAATCCGTATACATGCAGGGTCCGAATCCCACCGAACCCGATATAAAATTTACAACCGAATGAGAATAATATTATAAATATTTCATTTGTTAATTAGTGTCAGAAGATAGATATTTTAATCGTTCCTCTTATTAGAATTCCTTTTATTGAAGTGATTTCATAGTGGTTTATGGTTTTCATCATAATGGTGTTTATACTCGGACTCGGTGTTGAATATGATATTACACTTACTACACATAGTAGGTTCGTCTGATTCCTCTTCTAGTCGTGCGTCTTGGTTTATTCCAGTTTCTGCACTTCTATATTTGCAATATTCGTTATCACATTCATAAAATTTTGTATGCCTGCGGGATTTGTCCAAATCTTCTTTTATTTCAGAGATGGGCCTCATATTACCTTCGTTGCATACAGGGCAAAGTCTCAAGTTACTAGTCATTCTTGCTTTATGTCTCCATTGAGGCCTAAATCCTTTTGTTTTTCAGCTGATGAACGAAATGTTTGAGTCTTCGAAGAATTAGATTTTGATCTTGATTTGGGTTCTACTTTTAGAAACAAAATAGAAGTAAGACATTCTGTTAACCGATGAAGAATTTAAGCTCAGGAATAAAAATAAAAAGTAACCTAACACTCTTATGGCGAGTAACGATGACTGTGAATTGTACATAGTATTTAGATTATAACTATGGTCAGGAACAAAAAATAAAATTTAAGTCTATTCATATTTGTACCTATTATTTAATACATGAATAATTTTTTCGGACTAACAATCAATAGTCTATCGCTTTGTGTTAGTATTTGAAGGATTGTACCCAAAAATCTTGATTGTTAACATTCTCAAGTGAAGAACTATCTTTTTCAACCTCAATTAGAGTAAAGTAGAATCTCGTTTTGTTCTAGATTATTGTGCCAATATGTTAAAATACTAAATTTATGACATCTTAAACATGAAATACAGAAGTAGAACCGAAATAGTCTCAATGATCCTAGAAGCAGCAAATGGTAGTGCAACAAAAACAAGAATTATGTACAAAGCCTTCCTTAGCTACGCTCAATTAAAAGAATATCTTTCTGTACTTATTGAAAATAATTTACTAGAATATTTACAAGGCTCACAAACCTACAAAACCACCGAAAAAGGATTTAACTTCTTAAAGATGCATAACGAAATTGCAGAGCTTCTACAAACTTCAATAAAAGAACCAAGAATACAATAAAACAAAAAAATCCTGATAGGGATTAGTATTTCTTTATATTAGTCTCTTCTTTATACTCAAGATTCGGAACTAAGTAGAAATCTTTAAAGCTGGGTTATGTTACTATTAATGTGAGTTCATTCCTTGAACTACTAGCGTTATTAGAACCACCGAACCCCAAATGAAATTAGTATCTTAAATAGGAATACATTTGTTCTAAATCGTGGGAATCGAAGAAGGTTATTATTCTATTATCCTATGCGTCTTCTCATATTCTTCTATCGTTATTATATAAAAGTGAACGTTTATTGTGCGACGTGGATCTAAAAGCTCTGTCGTAAACAGTAAATTTCATGAGTTTGCAAATACTTCAGTTTACCACGACGCATCCTACTTGGAATTAATATGTTCAAACAACTTTATAAAATTTATTTTAGAGGCAATCTAGGAATTCCAACTTTTACAAATACTTTCGTTAGCACGAGTAAACTTATTACTAATATTGATAACGGAAGAAGTCTCATTAGCTGATGTAATTAGGTTGGATATTTGTTTCACCATTCACGGCAGAGCAAGATACATAAGCAAGATCACTATTGAAAATCCTATATTGTTATATAGATATTGTAGCAGAGTCTTAAATAGAAGATAATTGAAAATTATTTATGAAGAACTTACCGTTTCTATTATGCGTCTCCTCTTTTTTGATGTTATTTGGATTAGTCTATTCCAATACAACAGTCTATGCAGAAAATGTGGATCGATTCTGGGGTGTGCTTGACGGAAGTCGGGAAGTTCCACCTAATAATACATTTGGTCATGGCTTCGTCGGTCTGAAGTTCACAGAGGATTCGAGTAAGCTCGTATACAATGTTAATGTGAATGATATCGACAATATAACTGGTGTTTATCTTTACAGTGCTGGTAACAAGACTCAAAATGTAAGTATGATACTAGATTTGTTGGAAGAAGGAAAAGAACTCAAGGTCAAAGGTGATGACATTAACATGACGAACGTAAATCCATATCAGGAAGAAGGAACAGTTGCTGTTGGTGGTGTCACGTCTGATGACCTCCAGGGAGAACTAAAAGGCAAATCCTTGGCAGATCTTCGCAAGTTGATGATGAACGGAGGAGTATATGTGGCTGTTCTAACAAAAGACTTCCCGCATGGCGAGATTAGGGGAGACGAATTCGTAGCAATAGACAGAATATTTCCGGACATTTCAGATTTTCAATGGAATTAATATCTTCCAGGGATATGTGCAATAACCAATCTATTCTAATACCATTCATAACCTTTCTGGTACGAAACTTTTGAGTAAATTCCTACCTATCTATCTCTGTCTGATGTTAAAGGTTGAGCATTTCCACTTTCTCTTTATTTTTAATCAAGGTAAGTGCAGGAAACAACAATAGTATAACAATATTATCTGGAAAAAAGATTGAATTCATTTCTAATATTCACCCTTACGAAATTCATGTAAAATATTGGGAAAAAGAAGGAAAAAATTTTCAGCGCTATTCTATTAGAATATGTAAAAACTGAAGGATTATTCATAAACAAATTTCCAATCAGAAGTAACCATACTAGTAATTTAAAAGAAATTTTCAAGGTTGAAAAATACCTAAAAGTTTATTTAGAAAATCGTTTCTAGGATTCAATCAGAGCGGTACAATTATCCTTTGTGATTCACCGGTATTTCCACCTTCTGAAAATACTGTATTGCAATTAATGCGTTGATTGAAAATACCACTTCCAAGTTGTAATACACAGATCGTTACCTCAGTATTCGCCTTTACTATTGTATTCATTAGTATAGTAACATCAATCATCTTACTAGGTGAAAATGAGTTTTCTTGCCCTGGCTCGATAATGGACTTATCCAAGTCGACTTTTTTTGCTTGAACATCATTACCCGTACTTATCAAGGCAACCATATTTGATTCGGTAAATGAAGATATTCCTCGTATGTTGACAATGAATTGACTTCCAATAGACGTATCGGTGACGGATGTGTCATTGCTGGCTGGTTGACTATACACATGAAGATATTTCATAGCCAAGGGGCTATTTCCGATGCTCATTAGTACTATTGGAATAAGTAAAGATATGACAAGAGTTTTAAGCTTCATTATTTTGAATTTAGACGGGTTATTTATTAAGATTGATCTATCTGTGAACTATTTTCGTTTCCCTTTTAGAATTCGACTTCTATCGAAAGGTTGTAAATTTAATAAAATATTCGTATTAGAAATTAGCGACAAAGAATGACTTTATAGATATCCCGGTTGGAGATTAGAAGCTATGATTATCCATCCTGCAATCTGGAAGCAAGTAAGTAAAATGTATCGATGGCACTACAAAACAGACTTGGAAATCAAAAAGGTTTTCGAAGTTCTAAACACTGGGAATGCAAAAACCATAAAACTAAACAATTTAGAGGAAAAATTGTAATGGCCTTTAGTAATTTTTTAGGCAAAGATAATTCATTTTACGATATCAAGACAAAGGAACAAGTTTTAGGATTTTTGGATACGAAAATCAAAACATATGATGAAGACCCTGATAAAAGGTGGATAACCACTTGGAACAATTACCTGAATAGGATAAAATTGTTTTACAGATGGTTATACAATAATAGTAATGATATTGAACATGAAAATTGGCAAACTCCAGAATTTATTAAAATTAAAACGAAAAAAAGCAAAAACTGGTGAGAAACATCGAGACTAATTTTAGAACTCATGCCAATTCCCACCGGTTTACTGAATCGTAGTTCAGTACGATATCATATTCAACAAATTATAAAAATGATATATAAAAGTGAACGTTTATTGTGACTCAAAGTATAATAAAGATATAACACCATTTAATACTCGCTGTTAGGATGCTAACCAATGATATTATGAACTACTATGCAATTCTAGGAGTATCTCAATATGCTAAGTATAGAGAAATTAAAGCCGCATATAGGCGTCTAGCTTTGAAATATCATCCTGATAGAAATAGTTCGCCTTTTTCTGAAAATACTATAAAAATAATAAATGCTGCTTTTGAAGTTCTTTCAGATAGAGATAAAAGAAGACAATACGATGAGGACGCAATTTTTAATAATATAGCACATAAGAAAAAGGATCAAACTCAATCGTATTCATCTTCTTCTCCTCATGTTAATAGTAGTGGTACTGTTTATTCTGATTCTGGTCATACCAGTAGTGATGATGAATATCGTAATACATATGTAAAAAAAGGTAATAGAAATGAAACTGATGTTAAATCAAAAAAAGTATCATCAGTAACAAATATCTCTGCTATCTCAAAAGGTCGTTTTGATATAATTATAGAACCTACACTATGCATGGCTTTTGGAAGCTGTGAAACACTTGCTCCAAATGTATTTGTAGTTGACAAGGACAAAATGATAAATCCAAAAGCAACGCTGAAGTCAGGAACTGGCGATGATTTTGAAACAATACTTGCTGCAGCTCAGACATGTCCTACAAAAGCAATTATAATTAGAGATAGATATACTGGCGAACAGATTTATCCTTGATTCAGCTATAAATAATAAAGGAAATAGCAATAATATCAATAATTAAAAAACAATAGCAATACCATAATGTCTATCGGCATCTAACCAAGCCCGCCTTTAAGTATGATTAATTTACTTCTTTAAAGAGAGACAAATAGGTATATGTAAACAACTTTGGATTCTTAACTATAGTACAGCACAGTGCAGTGTATAGGTTTAGAGGACTTAAGATTTCTTAGGAAGTATGCTTAAACCAGATATCCTTAAATGCATCAAAACTCAATATGATTAATGTTAAATAAAATTAATCTAGAAAAAGCACTGGGATATGGTTTATTATTGTAACCCTCTCGAAAATACATTCTCTGATCCATGAAAGTGAGGGCAAGTTTGTCGACAAGAAAAATTTCTTGATCTGTAAATTATGTCATTGGTGTGCATCATCCTTGACAGGAATAAGGACTTCCACTATCTGTCCTTCATGTAGTAGTAATGAAATGGAATCGATGCCTATATCAGATTACGAATCTTATAGGTTAGATTATGATTACATTCATGGTTTAGTCTTGGAGTGCGGATTTGATTTTAATGGAGGTGGCCTAGTAAGGTGAATATTTCAGAAGCAGAATCACAGTATGAAATTATGGCCAAAACTTGTGGATGTAAGGACAAAAATAGGAAAGTAACATATTCCTTCATTGATACTTATCATAGTCTATGTCATGATAAGAAGGACATAATATTAGGAGAAATTGAAGCCTGTGAAAGGCTGCTAAAATACACAGCAGAATACACTAGTGATGAGATAGACAGAAAAGTTATAGAAAGCGAAATAGATGAACTTAAAATGGCTTTGGACCTAATGCAATAAAAAGTATAAATTGAGTTTTAAGCAGCTTCTGATAGCTGAACGCGAAAACTAGAAGGCTTACTACTACTCGTGGGTTTACATAGTCATACACATTGAAAAGTATTTCCAAAGCACTGGTACTGAACAACACTAAAAACGCGCATAGATATCTATGACTCTATGTGATAACTGTTGACGGTTACTCATTTTACTATGGACTGATGACAACGCTTGAATTGTTTTCTGACACCGATAGCTGAATGATATGTATGTTAATAGTTCCTGGAAACGAACAAGGTGCAATATCCCACCTCAGTTGATTAGAAAGTCTAAAAGCAGCAGGATTGAATCATTTCACGAATTTCTAAACACACTGACGATTCTAGTTATGAAAAATATATTTTCATTAGCAATCAGAAAAAATATCCTAAAAGTTTATTTAGAAAGTCTTAGCTGAGTTCCCCTATATGGCAAATTCAAATGCCGGTGACCGCAATTATCTATAGGAAAATATATTTTTAGAATTAATCGTCATTGAACCTTACTTTTCTTATTTTCATGATTTATTCCTATTGATCTTTACACTAACACAGTAGATCGTTTTCAAATTATGAAACGTTCACTGAACTTATCTATGAGTGAGTCCAAATTTGACCAATGCATATTTAGAAAATTCTAGCTAAAGACGACAAATGTCAATATCCCTCAATCAAAGTTGGAAATTGAATAGATAATGCCAAGATTTTTATATTATTAGCTTGATACAAATCTATCTTTTGTCTCAAAGTGTTAATCTTCCGGGAACTATGTATAAAAACAAACACGAATTATTTGAGCAAGTTTTTCAAGCAATATTAAAGAGTGGTGAAAATGGAGTTTTTCAAACTGAAATCTGCAAAGAATTTTCCCTTGATAGTAGAGACGGATCAAGATTGGCCGGTAATCTGGAAAAACAGTCTCTCGTTTCACGTGAAAAGATATTGCATAAAGGCAGATGGACATACAAACTAATAGTAAAGAAATCAACCATTGCCGAAAATAATAGAAAACCAATACAAATTGACTGTGTTGAAGGAGCCCCATGCTTCAGCTGTGCTTATCAACAGTCATGTTCCTCTGAAGATGAAGCGAGTCCTTATAGTCCGGCAAAGTGTGTGTGGTTAGAGGAATGGATAATTGCCGATTTTGAAAAGGCATACGTAAAGAATGAAAAATAAGAAATTTTTGTTAACCTAGTTTGCTGTTAAATTCAATTGGATAGATTGTAAACGCAGAGTCTATTTGAGCAGTTCCGTTAACATTCCATTCTGTAGAGTCGGTTACAAACTTGTCACTATGTATTTTATCAAATAATTCTGAATTTGAACTTGAACGGCTAAACAGGAATGTTGATTGAACTGTTGTAGGTGAATTTTGATACAATTGTGGTCTTCCGTTTGGTGGTATATCTTCATATGAAAGAATTCCATTCCCCAAATGAGTATTATTTGCATTAACTGTGTACTCAATTTTAGAAGTTGACAGGGCCTTATCATCTCCGTTAAGAATTTTAAAGGTTACTTTTAATGGGATGGCATTGTTAACGATACTTGAATTTTCCACCGCAATATTTTCGATACTTATATTTACATCTCTTAAGTTACTTCCTCCCCTAAGAAGGTCAGGGATAGCAGGAAATAGTACGATAAAAGCGACGATAGCACCAATAACGGCTACAAGAATAGCTCTTCTAGACCCGATAAACATAAACAGGATTACTCTGTCATAAATATAATCTTAGTCCAGAAATTCAAGAATTAAACAGATAAAAACAATTTCAAGGATAAACCATACATAATAAACATAGACTAAAATAATCTTTTGAATATAGGACTCTTGAAAATAATGGGGAAAAAGATTGTTGCTTCTGTTATCCTTATTGCAGTGATATCGAGTATTATTATTTTAACAGTTTTGCTTAGAGGAAATTTTCAATCTGCAGACTTTGCAAAAATAGGTTTAGCCAATCTCAATTTTTCAAACACAAAGATTTTCAACCAAGATGCAATCAAAGAATCCAAACCACCTGAGCTATCAATTAATAATATTACAACAGGAATTGTTGATGACAGAACTGGAAACTTTTCAATTATTTTTAATATTTTCAACCCAAATAGAGGTACGGTTATGCTCGAATCAATTTCATATAATGTCTATTCCAATTCTACAAGAATTGTTTCAGGCGATATAGGTCAAAGACCGGTAGGTTTTGTAGATTCGCAAGACAGTATTTTTCCAGTTATTGGAAACGGCACTCTTATTTTAAAGGATAAGAAAATAATCGAATCTGCCAAGAATCTAAATGTCTCCCAGATTGCTAGGAATATTGATACCTCAAAATTCCTTGTGAATGGAAGTTATTTCTTTAAACAAACAGGTAGCTTTCAATCAACAGGTGGTGAAAGAGACTTCAGTATTATATTCCCACATCCGTGAAAATGCATGCATTATTCAGAAAAAATTAAATGCTAATGATATAAAGTTATGAAGATATGTCCGAAGTATTTCTTAATGTATGGACTTACAACAGGAGTTTTTGTAATGTTCACCGGTATCTTGTTCGGGGTCAGAACAAGAAGAAATAATCAAAGGATCGAAATTTCAAAGGAAGAAAAACAAATAGCTTGAAACAATTAATTTTTCTTTCCAATTCCAAAAATATCCAATAGTTGTTCTGATTCTTTTTCTTGGCCATAGCATCTTTGAAAATACTTACATGAAAAACATAATTCGCTTGGCTCTACAACCGGTGTTTTTTTTTCTTTAAGCAAGAGGTTCAAAATTCTCGCTCTTCTTACAACCTGTTCAAACATTCTTTTACTTTTAGAAACATTAAATTCAACGTATTTGCCTTCAGGAGTAAAATAAACAATGAAACCACTTTCCTTGTCGAAAACATACATGCATGCATTAGTATAAAGTAGATCATTTGGGTGAGGATAATCTGGTATTACGGATACCGGCACGAAATTAATTATCAAATCGTTATCTTTTATTAAATCTACAGTAGCGTAGATTGCAAGATCATCAATCTTATATTCTCTTGTTATTCCATTTAACAACTTTTGGAGCGAACTTTTGAATATATTGCTTAATGCATTTGAAAATTCGTCGATAAGAGGATCCATTCTTTCAAAGTAAGATAATCTACTACAACGGGTTATTTCTAATACATGTATACCGTTTAGGTCATAATTCAATGCTAGTTTTTTAGAGATTTTGATTAGTTCATCTTCTATGAGTTTGTGGAAGTTCCTGCCACCGAGCATCGTTCCTCATTAAATAAAGGTCATATTTATAGCATAGATAAAGTTAAGCGCTTTCAAAACGTGGGCGCCTTATGAAGAATTTTCCATATAAAAATTTTCAATTCCAAATATTTTAAAATGCATTATTCTAGTATTAAAAACCAGATTTTATAGGATCTTCGGGTTTCATAAGTTCGCGTAATAAGATAGTCGCATAAGAACCAATGGGTATTTTGAATTTTACCAATAAATCATCATAATAAGAGAAATCATTTACTAGTAATGGTAATTGTCTGAATCCACCTTCTACACTCAATTCCTGCATCTCCTTAATGTAGAAATCTTTGGCGGAGATATTTTCTTCTTTCATTAAGAAGGATAATTTTCTTTCAAAACGTCCATCCGTGGATTTGAATGAATAACCAGGCAAATGCATTGCTGGGACTAAATTGGTAAAACTATGATCTTGATATTTCATCAATTTTCCTAAAGTCAATTGGTTTTCTAGCTTAAAACAAAAATCATTTTTAATACAATAACTTATTGGTTCGCCATTTTTTATCATGCTGCTCAAACATTTGTTAAACATAAACGCTTGGAACGCATGAACGAATAATCTCCTTATATTTATTGGAACTGATCTTAATGTGCTTATGTATCCTTTGCCATCGATAAGCGATCGTAAGAGATTCCGCTCAAGGTCCATGCCTCTTGGAATAATCTTCATGACATGCCCATAATTTTTTGGATCGTTGCACATTTCTCTTATTTCTTTACTAAATTGGGTATCATATTCTGTTGTATGACATAAAAATATTTCAACTGCCTTTTTAAAATTTCTTTTAATAATCTCTCTACCTACTAAATGAGTAACAAGTCTTTCACTGCCAAAACGTTGAAGACCGTAATAATTTGGAATATTCTTGATTTCAGTAATAAATTCCGAAATGTCATTTTTTAATGGATTTGAAATTTTTATCTCGAACTGGTTTCCCATAATGTGAGATTTTTTTATGGAATACTTTGAAAATCCAAGTAATGTTAAATTTGTATGTGTTGTCTTACCTTCTCCAAATTTTTTGCCTTCGCAAGTAGCATATTGAGTTGTAACCGCTTTAGAATCCTTAATTCCCAATACTCTAATCTTTATTCCAAGCTGATTGAATATTTCAATTATGGCATGGTTAGAATCCAACCCTTTTTTTTGTAATAACAATATTGGGAATTTGTAAGACTTGTCAGGAATTCTAGATATGTCACTTGATATTGATTCAACAAGTATTTCTATGACCTTAAAATCTTCATTCTTTACCTTTATTGAACCTCCAATCCCATCAAATTTTGTAGAATATAATTCAATTCCTGCCAACTTATCGATATTGGGGACATCTTTATACATAATTTGTTGATTTGACAAGCATATTATTTTGTTTTCTTGTGGCGTCTTATTTCTGTAAAGTGGCTTTGAATCTTTCTACACATATCACTATAAAGCTTAATATATGATTTGAGACGAGTGAAATTGTGGATAGATTAGATTCGAATCCATGTCGAAAGTTTGTAATTTGTGAAAACTGCCTACACTCTGACAGTATATGCACTTTTTATGATGCACACCGATATTGTCTTGAATGTTTATGCGACCACGCCTGCTGTCCCGAGTGCAGCTCAGGGTATCATGCAATTATGATTACAGACTAGTATTTTTTAGTTAATTCTATTTCCTTATTGACTTGTTAATTCAAGAAACTATCATGTTGCCACTCATAATTCTGAGATTTTTCTGTGTTCATTGCTAAACTTGATGGATTTAAAATAAAGAATTTATAGAAAGAGGACCACAGATATCTTATGGGTGTAAGTCACTACGTCGCAAAAGAGATAATGAAGGAAATTGGTAATCGTTCTAGAGAATTTTATGAGTTTGTATTACCGCCAGTTGATATTTATGAAGATGGTACAGAACTTGTGGTTATAGTGGACCTTCCTGGATTTCAAAAAAAAGATATTCACATAAATATTTCTAAAGATATTCTTACACTAAGAGCAAAGAGAATTATCGATATAGAACCATATACTATTCACTTTAGCCAACGGCCAAACAGGATTGAGAAAAAGATCCCTCTTCCCTTTACAATTCCTGAAGATGATAATGTAAAGAGTAAAGCAGATTATGCAAATGGTGTATTGAAAATCGGGATTCCGATATCCAAAATGACAAACGTACCGATCACTTAAGAGTAGTAAGAGAAATATTGGATCTGCTGATTTAATTAGAGGAAAGATAGTTATTTTTGATAATTTTTTGAAAATAAATTAGTAATTCATTTAATATCAGTTTACCCATGACATAAACACGTATTATTAGTCATATTATGATTTATATTCTATAAATTTAGTAGTCACATCTTGTTTGGAAGCAAATAACATTCTAATCATGCTGTTATGGTTGGGAGAACTAACACTTTCCAGTTGGTTACTTTCATATGGTGCTGAACACCTAGCAACTAGATTTGGTGCAAGATTTGTAGGAAGAACATTACTGAGTGTGGCAACTACGCTTCCTGAAATTGCAATTGTTGCATATGCGGCGTCAAGTGGCTCTTATGGCATTGCTTTAGGGGCAGGATTAGGAAGTAACGTCCTAATGATGACAGTTGGATTAGCAATAATGCTCTTAATTGCAACAACACGCCTTTCAAAAAAACCAATCAAGAAAATAAATGTAAGCTCATTTAAACTAGACAAAATTTTTCTACTTATGACCGCAATAATAAGCGCAATTTTGTTTATTGATGGCTATGATTTTGTTGATGGGATAGTATTTACTGGTTTATTCATAGTGTACGTGTTTGTCGCATTTTATGAAATGAGATTGGAAAAATTGAAAGATAAAGAAGCTATTATCAATGAGTATAGTAAAGCCTCAGAAAAAGTTAGCCTTCCCAGTACTCAAAAGCAGTTAATAAAATCAGGCATAATTTTCATTATAGGAACAATTGGTATTTTTCTTGGTGCAGAACCTTTCATAAAGTCATTAGAACATGTGTCTATTGAGATAGGTGTTTCAGCAATAATACTTTCAGTGATAATAAGCCCAATTGCCGGTGAAATGCCAGAGAAAATTTCATTGATGCTACTTGCCAGGAAGGGTGCTCAGGGTACATCGATTGCTATTGCAAATGTACTTGGATCAAAGATATTGAACAATACACTGTTACTCGCGTTTGCGGTAATTGGGGCCATTTATCACAGTGGTTTTGGGGTAACCATAGATCGAACTCCTATTTTGTCAAATCAAATGATACTAACAACAGTAGTCACATTATTTGCTGTTGGTTTATTATTCAGAAGAGAAATTGGAATTAAGACTGGAGTAATACTGTTAGGTATGTATATTGTTAGTATTGCATTACAATTTTTTATGAATTCATAAATCAATCATATGACAATTAAAACTTAGTTCAACTCAGTTGGAACCAATATCATAATTTTAGACGATTGTTCCGAAAGGTTAACGATATGGATCTGACGCTTCTTCGGATTTGGTACTGTTATTGCGATCACCCAACAGAACTGGAATATCTAAATAAGATTGGTTTCTAAAAACGGTAAGAATTAGTTTCTCTCCTGGCTGTTTATTTTCATCAATATATGATACCAGATCTTCCATATAAGTAACATTATTATTGTCAACCGCAGTAATTATATCATTACCATGTTTATCCCCATATTGATCAGTGATACTCCCGAGAAGGCTCGCGTTATCAGCTGGTCCGTCCTTTATTATTGAATCTACATATATTCCCTTAAAATCTCTACTCAAATTTTCAAAATTTTCAGTCAATTTTGAGGTTAAAGTACTGGCAGAAACTCCTAGCCACGCATGTGTATAATTTCCTTTACTAATAAGAATAGGTACTATTCTAGAGATAGTGTCAGAGGGAACTGCTAAACCTATCCCAGAAAAACCCCCAGAATCAGACAGTATACCTGCAGTGTTCATTCCAATCACTTCTTCGTTAGTATTAAGTAAAGGTCCTCCTGAATTTCCAGGGTTGATCAACGCATCTGTTTGAATCACACTCGGAATACTAAATGGTGATCCCTCAGTTGAAATCAAACGTCCTTTTTGACTGACAATACCAAGAGACATAGACCCTGCTAGTCCATAAGGATTCCCTATTGCAATAACTTGATCGCCTACTTCAACAGCAGAGGAATTTCCAAGTATTAATGGAAGTAGTTGTTCTGAAATATTTTGTGTAATTTTTATTACTGCGATATCATTGAATGGATCGTTCCCTATAATAGTTGCTACATATCTATTGCCATTAATGAAAGTAACATCTACATTCTTAGAATCCTCTACAACGTGATGATTAGTAATTATTCTACCTTCTTTATCGAACACAAATCCTGATCCAAGTGAGGTTACATTTTCATCATCAGGAGAAGCTTCCTGATTTTCGCGAGTGATTTGGACCACTGATCCTTGTACATCCTTGAAGATCTTACTAATTGAAACCAACATGGATTTTTTTTCATCCTCAGTTTGTGCAAAAATTTGAAATTTGTCTATATGCAACATAATATTTGAGAACATGAAAATAATGGCAATTAGTATGATAAATAATCCGTTTTTCATATAAAAAATCCATGAAAGTAATCATATAGACTTTTCTATTGATTTGATTTCCTTGAGTAATCTTTTCCTTATTGGATACAATATTTTAGTAAAAATAAATGGTAAATGAATATTGTGCTAACTTTATGACAAAAATTTACATTTCACGCAATCGATTAGTTGAAATAATTAGGCTGAGAACAAAAACTATTATTATCTCATATCGATTTTTTGGTACTTTTCACTCAGCTTTATTTTAAGTTCATCCAGTTGATCAGAGACCCATTTAACAAAGCCATCAGTCATTTCCTGTGGTATTTTTCTTTTTTCAGCTAGTGCCAGGTAACCCTCAAAGATCTTTGCATAAACAGAATTACATACAATCATGTTTGCCAATGCGTCGGAAACAAAGTCATCGCTCTTACTTTCAATAAAATTTCTCTTAAATAGATCTAGAAGGTTTTTAGTACGTCTATCAATCTCATTCTGATCCATTCCATTGCTCATTGTGAATTTGCTCATATGCCCATACAATAACTTGTTCTTCAATTATTAAAATATTCATACATCAGATCTTCTGATTAAGCATTAACAATCGTGAATTTTTATTTACAGAAAAAGCGA
>Ga0184640_10000194_pt1 | contig 14901 bp, 14 predicted proteins | sample PLM31_200_b2_FD_133161 | JGI IMG/M metagenome (GOLD analysis project Ga0184640, IMG submission 133161) | Groundwater sediment microbial communities from an aquifer in East River, Colorado, USA - PLM3-1_200_b2 | ecosystem: Environmental > Terrestrial > Soil > Riparian zone | place: USA: East...
ATAGGCACATTCATCGGCTTGGTGCTCGTCTTCCCGTGCCCGTGGTATATGATCGCAGTTGGCGGCCTCCTGCCGCTTCCTGTCATTCTCCTGTTCGGTGTCGCCGGTGGTGTCGTGATGGTGCTCTCGCTCGTTCACGTTGTCATCTACACCTGGGTCTTCCACCGAGTCGCACGGCGGGTTGGCTCGCTCGTCCGCATCGGTCGTGTTCGCGGACCCGTTGCCGTGGTCCTTCTGCTGTTGACACTACTGGTGCTAAGCCTGACGCCGATCTACGGGAGCGGCGAGAATCTGGCCGGCGGCAATAAGCTCAAGCATGACGCGTACGAGGTATACCGAGATACTTTTTTGGATCTATTTCGCGGTGGGCGTCGGTAGCCGAGACGCCGCCCGACACCTATGAGGCCCTCAGTGGCCAAGGGCGAAGAGCTCCGTTAACGAAAAAATCTTCGCTTCTAAAACGACGCTGCTCCCGAGGTTAAACTTGGTTTCCAAATCTCAGGTGCTGGACCAAAGGCCTTGCACCAAACACTCATCAAAGGTTCTTTAGCCGTCGGCCACTCTTAAGGACACCGGCTTACATAGTCCTGGCATGGCAAGCGATTCCGCAGTAATAATAGCAAATTTCTTCTCTTGACCCTGGCTTAGGGATATGACAAATTAAGCGTAGCGAGTCAAACTCAAGGAGAGCTTTTCATGGAAAGGATCTCGAGCCCTGTGACACAAATATTGGATATCGTGAGAGAGCGGAAGAAAGTTAAATTGTCCGCTCTGGCCTACCGCTCGGGTTTATCTCAGAAAGAGGTTCTGGACATCCTCGAGGCCCTTGAACGGGAAAACGCGATTTCCACGGCTGAGGAAGAAGGGGAGATCGTCGTTCAAGCTCCTGACCGCTCCTGAATCCGCAGACTCCGGTGAAGGGACCGTTCACGGCTTATCTTCTTGCTCTTCTCACCGGCGGTCTGGTTATCTACGTAGAGCTCGCCACCCAGTATTTCTACACCCAAAGGTTCGCCCTTGGTAATTTCCTTGCCTCTTTCTATTTCGTCCTTCACGCCCTGTTGTCGGCATTGCTCTTCCACATCATTATCTCCGTCAATGACCTGGATCTGGTCGCCAAGTTTATAGTAGACGAGCCTCACCTCAAGGCCTTTGCTGCGGGACTTGAATGGCAGGCCTTTTTAAGGCTGCGAATTTTCACCTTTCGGATGCCCGACGGTAAAGAGCTACCCATCGGCGTGGAGTTCTTTTGGGGAAGGATCGCAAAGCTCTTTGAAAGGAGAATCGAAGAAAAGGAAGAGATAGGGCTCTTTGAGTTTCTTAGACTTTATAAGCAAAAATATCGGGATCTGAAACAGGCGAAGGATATTGCCCTCAAATATCTTGATCTCCTGAACCTGGACATGGGCGAGAAGGCCACGATGCGGAAGAAGTTTGAAGAGGCAAGGACTCCTGAAGAGGTCATGTATACTTTTGTTCGCTTTCGCGGATTGAAGGTCTTCGCTCAGAGATTTCCCCTTGCTTGAGGTAGATGCCCCCAACTCCTGGATGCTTTTTTCATTCGGGGCGAGTGGGTACGGAGGATACCAGAGGAGCTGATCTTGCCCCGAACCAGTGGACACTTGGCGGAGATTCTGGACCTCGGACCGCACCCGAGAATCGGCGACTACCTCATCACACACAACCCCTGCGGGTGAACCGAGGACGCCATATAACCGCACATAAAGGGGACAGATCTTGCAATCACACATTAAGTAATGCAAGGCACGACCCCCAAACACTGCCTCGGTGAAACCTCATACTTTTTGCGTTATTATGATAGCTAGGACCAAGATGGGATTGCTTTACGCCTTTCTGCTTTCTGCCTTGCTGCTCTCGGGCTGTTCTCCGCTCTATGTCCTTCGGGCGGCCTATGAGGAGGGCAAGATCCTGTGGCGGCGCGAGGCCATCGAGAAGGTCCTGGAGAGGCCTGACCTGGATCCGGAGAGCCGGGAGAAGCTCAAGCTGGTCTTGGCCGTGCGGGAGTACGCCCAGGAACCCCTCAAATTCAAGGTCGGGGGAAGCTATGCCAGCTATTCCTACGTAGACCGGCCGGTCCTGAGCTACATACTGATGGCCGCTTCAAAGACCGACCTCAGGCCCTATACCTGGTGGTTCCCGCTCGTCGGAAAGCTTCCTTACAAAGGCTTTTTCTCTGAGGCGGCAGTAAAGGCCGAGGCCGAGCGTTTGCAGTCGCAGGGCTACGATATCTATATCCGCACCGCAGCGGCCTTCAGCACCCTGGGCTGGTTCGATGATCCCGTGCTCGCCCATCTCTTGAAGCTGGACAGGGCCACGCTGGCCGAGGTGATCTTCCACGAGCTTTTCCACAACACTTTCTTTATGAAAGGTGCCGTCGATTTCAATGAAAGCCTGGCCAATTTTATCGGTCATCAGGCGGCCACCCTCTTTTTTCGCGACCGTTATCCAGAGAGCAGCCCTGAGCATGGGCTGGCCCTTAAGAGATGGCAGGAGGAGCTGGAGCTCTCCACTTTTATCTCCGGCATGGCTCGTTCCCTGATGGGCCTCTACGATAAAGATCTACCCCTGGAAGAGAAGTTGCGGTCAAGGACGGAGATATTCTCTCAGAGTCAAGAAGAATGGTCGCGTCAGATCGCGGATCGCCCGGCACACCAATACCGCCGCTTTGCCAAAGAGGAGATAAACAACGCGGTCCTCGCCCATTACCTCCTCTACTTGAGGGAGCTGGAGCTGTTCGAGGCCTTATATCAGGCAGAAGGTAAGGACTTGGCGCGGTTTGTACAACGGATCGGGGAGTCGATCCGTGATGCCGAGGATCCTTTCGAGGCCGTTCGGGGTCTCCTCAAGCAGAGATGAGCGGTGTTGACAGAAATCGGCCCATGCTTTAAAAAAATAGAGCGTCAGGGAAAGGAAGGGAGTCCCCATGCTGAAACCGATCGGGCTCGTCCAAGGCCATTATGAATGCCGTTCTCTGGATGAGACACTGCCCATTTTTACCGATCTCTTGGCCCTTGAGGTCGCCGAGCGCAAAGACGGACAGGCCATCGTCAAACATCCGAATACAGACTGGCTTTTGGTCGTTCACGAGGGCGGGCCACAGGCATCCAATAAGCCGCACAACAACCACTACGGATTCCGGGTAGCCAACCAGGAGGAGATCGAGGCCGCCTACAGATATATCTCGACCAACAAGGAAAAGTACCGGATTAAGGTGGTCACGAGACCCCATGAGGCCCACTTCGCCTATTCCGTCTATTTTAAAGAGCCGGGGGGGAATGACCTGGAGATCGAGTACTATGACCCCAGGGCGCTGGCCGAGGGCCGATCCATCGCGGCGCCGCATTGGAAGCGGCTCCTGACCGAGGATCGATTCCCCGGCAAGGGATACATTCCCCAGGCCATGACCCACGGGACCCTTCAATGCGATGACAAGGAGGCCAGCAATCGCTTCTACCAGCAGGTGCTGGGCCTGCAAATCGTTGGCGGCGGCAGGACCTCCACCTACATCAAGCATCCGTCAACGCCCTGGTACGTCGTGGTACTGCCCGGCAGAAAGCGCGAATACCTGGCCCCGGCGAACCGGTTTACTTTGAAGGTCGCCTCACCCGAAGAGGTGCGGCAGGCGCACCGCGGGTTTGCCACCGATGGCAAGAAGATAGGGATTACCGAACTCCGGGATTTGGAGCAGCAAGACGGCCAGCTCTCTTTTATCTTCAGCGACCTCGATCTCAATTGGTGGGAAGTGGTCTCATCTGAGGATTCTTGACCTCGCCTTTACCCAGGCAACTTAAGGTCAAGCCTCACTTTCCTCCCCCATCGCCCCGAGCCTCTTTAACCCCAGTTTCATAGGTACGCTTACCGCAGCGGCGGTGAGGACGAGGACGCCGGCCAGAGAGGGGACGATGGACCAGATCCCTCCGCTCCTCAGCGTGCCGGGGTTCAATCCTTCCATAGCGAGCAGGTAGACCGGCCAGGCCTCGAGCAGGACGACCGCGCCGATGAAGGCGACGCTGAAGATCATGCACACCATCCCGCCGAAGCCCGTGGGGATTTCCGCCACATGGTCATAATGGAATTTGGGGTAGACCGCTCCCACCCCGACGCCTATAGCGGTGATCCCAAAGGTCATCAGGAAGACTGTGAAGAGGGAGAGGACCATCATCCACGGCGGGACGCGCAGCAGGGAGTTGCTCAGGAAGATCAGTAACTCACCCAGGAAGAGGAGCGGTAAAAGGTTGAGCCAGAATTTGCTCCACAAGAGCGAGCGATAGGAGATGGGACAGGCCTGAAGGATCCACAAGGCCCTTCCCTCCAGGCTGACCGCAGGAAAGGCGAATCTCACGGCCACGGCGCTGAGGACAAATCCGGCCAATGCCAGGTTGGCGAACGAGACGACGGTGCGAAGGGTGGAGGTGGGGATCGGCGAGCGATCTAAGGGAAGCACGCTGAAGTTGTAAACGTAGACCCCGATCAGGGCGAGGAGGAGGAAGAGCTGGGACCATTGCGCCGTGTCGCGCAGAAAGGTCTTGATGTCCTTGATCATGACGGAGCGCGTCGTCTCGGGGAAGGGATAAGTGATGCAGTTGAGAATCCGGTCCAGGAGACGCCCCGGGCGCCGACCCTGTCGGGACTCCTGGGCCTTGGACCAGCCGGAGAGATAACAGGCGGCGGATATCCACGAGGCGAGCAAGGGGAGGAAGAGACCATAGCTCGCCAGCAGTCCATAGAAGAACCACGGGCCCGTCGGTTTTTTAAACAGGACTGAAGAGAGGACCTCCGTGGACCAGGTACTGGGCAGGAGGAGCGACGAGGGGGTTTCCATAGCGGTCAGGAACTCGAGGAAATGACCAAATGCCTCAGGTTGGACCAGGCGTTCTGGTTGGGAAAAGCGGAACAAAAAATAGAGGGTGATGAAGGCGAAGAGGCCGACAAAGAAAAGGATGTCGCGGATTCTCCTGGCTGGGAGGGAGTAGACCAGGAGGTGGGTGATCACAATCCCTGATGCCGCAGGGATGATGAGGAAGAGCGGAAGGACCAGGAGCACCCAGAGGTAAAAGAGGCCCCCGCCCTGGAAGACTGAGCCGTAAGCGGCGAAGATAGGGAGGCTGAAGAAAAGGACCATCCAGGACGAGTTGGCGGCAGTGGCGACCAGGCGCGCATAAAAGAAAGAAGAGGGGGCGAGCGGAGCGGACATGACGAGGTCCAGGTCGCGGGCCAGGAAGAAGTTGGAAAGCGCGGTGATCAGGTTGCTGAAAAAGAGTAGCGACAAGAAGGTCAAAAAGATGAGCATGAGGAACTGATAGGCCAGGGAAGGTCCGAGACCGTGAACCGTCTGGAAGTAGAGCAGCACCCGCTGAGTGGCCCAATAGGTGGCCAACCAAAGGCCGGCGGCCAGGCAGAAGAGGACAGAGCGGCGCAGCAATCTTTTCCGGCGGCCGGCCCAGAGGCCATTTTTCCAGGAGAGCAGGGTGGGGGAAAGCAGAACGAGGATTGGATACATCAGGACCCTTCCGTGACCGGTCGTGCCGGAAATAAGCCGTCTCGAGTCAGTTCTAAGAAAACGCTTTCCAGATTTCCTTCGCGGACCCGGGCCAGCGCGTAGAGCTCTGCCATGGTTCCGAGGGCGATGAGTCGGCCGTGGTGAATGATGCCCACTCTCTGGCAGATCTCTTCAGCCATGCTGATGCTATGGGTGGAGAGAAAGACCGTGGTGCCCTTCTTTGCCAGAGAGAGAAAAAGATCCTTGAGCGTTTTGGCCCCCCTGGGATCGATCCCCACCATCGGCTCGTCCACGACGAGGATCCTGGGCTGGTGCAGGAGCGCGGCGGAGAGGACCAGTCGCTGCTTCATCCCGTGCGAATAGCTCTCGACCAGTTCGTCTTTCCACGTCGAGAGCTCGAACAGCTCTAAGAGCTCCCGCGCCCTTTGGCGCAGCACTTCGGGATCGACCCGGTGGAGGCCGCCGACAAAGTTCAAGAACTCGAGGCCGCTCAGCTTTTCGTAGAGGAAAGGGCGGTCGGGGATGAAGCCGGTGATCGCCTTGGCCTTTTCAGGCTCTCGTTCGACATCGTACTCTCCCAGGACAACGCGACCTGACGTCGGTTTTAAGATCCCCATCATGACGCGGATGGTGGTCGTTTTGCCGGCGCCGTTAGGCCCGAGAAAGCCAAAGACCTCGCCAGGCCGGACCTCCAGATTCAGGGAGTGGACCGCCTTTACCTGTCCATAAAACTTGCTTAAATTTTCCAGTTGAATCATGCTAACGTACCTCCACCAGCTTTATTTTCAGATTGCCGATGAGTTGGAGGATGTCGATTTGCCGGTCGATCTCGCCTTCGATGAATTTGACGTGGGTGACATCTGCCGGGAGCTGGTTCAGGACAGAATCGACAGAGACCCACTGGCCGAGCCAGACCTCAGACCATGCGTGGTAGTAAAAAGCCCCGCGCAGGTAGACCAGACCGACCACGGTCTTGGCCGGGATCCCTGCGGCCCGGGCCATGGCGTTGAAAAGGACCGTGTGCTCGTTGCAGTCCCCTTTTTTGCTTTGGAGGACCTCAAGGGCACTGGGGATGCTCACCGTCGGCTGTTTGTCGAGTCCGTTATAGACCCATTCCCTGATGAGATTTGCGGCCCTCAAGGCATCCGTCTCTCTTCCCAGGACCCTTTGGACCAGGGCCCGGATCTGGGGGTGGTCGCTCTGCAGGAAAGGGGTGGAGAGGAGATAGGAGGCGAAGCGTGCTTCCTGATTGGGGATCCTGTAAGAGTGGAGCTGGCTCAGATCCTCCCGCCTGATCTCCAGGACATCTCTGATCCACTGCTGCCGGCCAGAATCGAGGGAAAAGTTAGCCGGGTCAAAGCCGGAAAGCCTGAGGGCGAGAAAGTTTTTTTGCCTGGGGTCGCTAATGGGGGTCTCTATAGGCACAGAGCTCTGGACGATGAGGTCGAGAGGGAGAGAGCGCGTCGGCGGCAGCGTCTTTGCCTCCTCAGCCTTCTCTCTCACCAGCGCCAGACCGCCGGGGCTTTCTTCTTTCAGGGTTTTCCCCTTCCCGTCGACCCAGGAGACTATAGAGATCCCTTTGAATCGCTGGCGGATCCGTATAGCCGGCTCCATCTTGCCCTCGATCCAGACCTGCTCTCTTCCCTCGACGACGACGGTCGTGACCTGCTGGGAGAGGGTAGAGGGATCGAAGGTGAGAAACAGATGCTCCTTCCCCGGCTCCAGGTTTTGAGTTACAACGTAAGGCTTCAGGGCCGCATGTAGGTAAGGAGGGTGCTTCAGAGGGAGCTCTTTCTCCGAGCGGTGGCCGCCCGAGTCCACCTCTAATCGGAGGCTCTGCTGGGTGAATTTCCCTTGGGCTTTAAACTTGGCCCCATCGGAGTGGAGCTCAAAATCGAACTGCTTTAGCGCCCAGTTTGAGTCTGCGACCATTTCCAGCCTGGTCTGCACCACCTGAACGGTCCCTAAAAGCTGGAGTCGCAGGACGGAAGAACTCTGGAGCTGATATCCCTGAGCTTGAGGGGTGACTTTTTGTGCTGCATGGCCGATCTTTTCGCCCCGGTAGTAAATGCCCCACCATTCCTCCATGGACTCGGTGATCGAGGGCATGGTTGGGATCATGACCGGAGGGGGAGGGGCCCAGAGCTGGCGCCTCAAAAGAAGGACGTTCATGAGGCACCAGAAGAGGACGATGGACGTGGTTAGGGCGTACTTCACAAGTGTCGAGGGGACATAATGTATTGTAAGAAAAATGGCCGGCCTTTTCAAACGTTGCCGGGATGGTGATGAGCGTTGAAATGCATCAAAAGATGAAGTTTGCCGCCGACCGGACGCTGGGCCGGCTGGCGAAGTGGCTGCGGGTTATGGGCCAGGACGCGGCCTACGGCCGCCATCTCTCGGGCTACGGCCTGATCCGGACGGCGCGCAGGGAGGGGCGGCTCATTCTGACGCGTGATCGAACCCTTGCCAAGAGAAACCCGCCGGAGTTTCTTTTGATCGAGAGTGACCAGTTCCGCGCGCAGTTGAGGCAGGTCATCCTTGCCTGCCGCTTGGATCCGTTGAAGAATCCGTTTACCCGTTGTGTGGAGTGCAACACCCTACTTGAGCCAATGGAGAAGAATTCAGTCCAGGGAAGAGTCCCTCCCTATGTCTTCGCCACCCAGGAGCGGTTCTCCTTCTGCCGGGGATGCCAGCGCATCTACTGGCCGGCTACCCACCAGCAAAAGATGTTGGAGGAGCTAAAGACCCTGGGTCTGTGATTCTCCTGGAAATTGGCTCTCCCGTGTGATAAATAGCTTTCATTTTCCCCGGTAGCTCAGTCGGTAGAGCGGGTGACTGTTAATCACTAGGTCGGGGGTTCGAGTCCCTCCCGGGGAGCCATTCGTAAACTCCCGCCTCGCCCTGATCCCTTGTGGGTGGGGTGGGGCTTTTAAACTCAACTGAGGTGATGATGATGAAGAACCAGCGCATCGTGGGGAATCCTACTCCCAGGGTTGAAGGGATAGAGAAGGTCACTGGCAAGGCGGTCTATGCGGCAGATGTGACCCTCCCAGATATGCTCTGGGGCAGGGTCCTCAGGAGCCCCATAGCGCACGGACGGATCAAGCGGATCGACGTGACTCAGGCGTTGCAGCTCCCTGGCGTCAGGGCCGTCATTACTGGAAAAGACGTAGCCGGCCTTAGAATCGGAAGGCGGATCTATGACATGCCGATTCTGGCCGAAGGCATAGTCAGGTTCATCGGCGAGAAAGTGGCGGCGGTGGCCGCGGAGAGCGAAGAAATGGCCGAGCAGGCGCTTCAGCTCATCGAGGTCGAATATGAAGAGCTTGAGCCCCTGCTGGATCCGTTGGAGGCCTTAAAGCCCTCCGCTCCTCTGATTCACCCGGACGTAGCGACCTACAGGGGCCTGCCCCATAAACTGGAGACGCCGACCAACGCCTTCATCCAGATGTCCTGGAAGAAGGGCGATGTCGCAGCCGGCTTTCAGCAGTCGGATCTGGTCGTGGAAAATACCTTTCACACCCCGGTGGTCCATCAGGCCTACATCGAGCCTCACTCCTGCGTCGTCAAGGCGGATCCCGCCGGCGGGGCGGAGATCTGGGCGTGCAGCAAGGTGCCCTTCGCCCTGCGCGAGCAGGTCGCCACGGCGGTGCGCATCCCGCAGGAAAGGCTCGTCATCCATCCCTGCTACATCGGCGGCGACTTTGGCGGCAAGGGCGATTTCATGGATGTCCCGGTCTGCTATTTCCTCTCCCGCAAGAGCGGCCGGCCGGTGAAGATGGTGATGGACTACGACGAGGAGCTCATAGCCGGCAACCCGCGCCACGCCTCTATTATCAAGGTGAGGACCGGGGTCAAGAGAGACGGACGCATCCTGGCCCATCACATGGATTTTATTTTCGATAGCGGCGCTTACGGCGCCTTTAAACCGGTCGGATTTCTCCACGGCCCGGCCGCGGCCGCCGGGCCCTATAAGATCTCCCACGCGCTCATCGAGGAGAAGATCGTCTACACCAACAAGATACCGTGCGGCCACATGCGCGCCCCCGGAGACCCGCAGGGCTTTTTTGCCACTGAAAGCCAGTTCGATCTGGTGGCCAAAAAGCTGGGCCTGGAGCCGGCGGCCTTCAGGAAGATGAATCTCCTCCACGATGGCGATGAACTCCCTACCGGCAAGACGGTCGCCTTTATCAGGGCCGAGGAGACGCTGCAAAAGGCGCTGCAGTTATCCGGATACCATAGGTCAAAGCCGAAAAACGTCGGTCGAGGGGTTGCCATGGTCCAGTGGTTCTCTAACGGCGGCGAGGGCTATGTCTTTGTCAAGATCGATCAACAGGGCGCCATTACCATCTCTTCCGCCATGCTGGATCAAGGGGCCGGCACCTACACTGTCATGCGCCAGATCGTGGCCCAGGAGCTTAAAGTTCCATTGGACGCGATAAAGGTCGAGGTCCTGGATACCACTAAGGTCGCAAAGGATACGGGCGTGGGGGCCAGCCGCGCCACCAGGGTCTACGGCAATGCCGCTCATGAAGCGGCGGTCAGGGCAAAAGAGGAGATCAAAAAGGCCGCCGCCGAACACCTGGACTGCAAGGCTGAAGAGCTCGATCTCACCGGTGGGGTAGTCCTGCACAAGAAGAGGAGGCGGCGCATGACCTACGCCCAGGTCGTCAAGGCCAAAGGCGCGCCGATCGACGTCCAGGGCTATTACAATGATATGACCAGCACCGCCGACGCCTCTATGTGCGCTCAGGTGGCCGAGGTCGAGATCGACCCGGAGACCGGCAAGGTCAGCCTCAGACAGATGACCACAGCCCACAGCACCGGCACGGTGATCAATCCGCTCATGCACCAGGGTCAGATCGATGGTGGGGTGGTCATGGGAGTGGGCTACGGACTCATGGAGCATCTGGTGATCGATGAGGGTAAGGTCGCCACGGTGAATTTTGGCGACTACAAGATACCCACGGTCCAGGATATCCCCGTCCTTAAGACCGCCGTGGTCGAGGCCTCCAAAGGCCCCGGCCCTTACAGCAGTATGAGCATAGGCGAGACGCCCAACATCCCTGTAGCCGCGGCCATCGCCAACGCCGTGGAGGATGCCGTCGGAGTGAGGATCAAGTCCCTGCCCATAACTGCCGAGAAGGTCTTCGAGGCTTTAAGGCGCGGCGCTCCCAGGCCGTAAGCCAGAGATCTCTTATGTTAAACGGATGATAAGGAGGTCACTGTGGCTATAAGATTGTTCCAGTCGGCAACTTCGATGTTCTGTGAGAAGGTGAGGATCGTTCTGGGGATGAAGGGTGTTTCGTATGAGGTGGTGGACGTGAAGAAAGATGACCGCAAGTCTCTGATTGCATTTTCCAGCCAGAGAAAAGTCCCGGTGATGGACTACGACGGCCGATGCATCATCGATTCCACCTTTATCAGCGCTTTTTTGGAGGAGAGATATCCTGAAAAGAGCATCTACCCCAAGAGCGCCTCGGATAAAGGGCTCTGCCTGATGTTGGAGGACTGGGCCGACGAGGTCTTGATCCATGCCATTCACCTGATGCGCCGGGCCGAAAACCCGGAGGCGCGCAAGGGGGCGGAGAAAGAGCTGGCGGTCCATCTGCGCAGCCTAGACCAGCTCTTTACCGGAAAGAAGCTCATCTTCGACCGCATGACCATCGCCGACATCGCCATCTTCACCCAGCTCCATTATCTCTATACCGTGATCAAATACGAAATCCCGGTCAGCTACAAAAACCTCCTCGCATGGATGGAGCTGATGCGCAGGGATCTCAAGCTGGGAACTTTCTACGACGTTGCCGCGTGAAAGCCCTTTTCTGGGACGGCCAAAGCCTGGGACTGGACCAGGCTTATCCCACTCCTGAGGCGGATGACCGGATGGCCGTGGTCCGGGTCCGTCTGGCCGGCATCTGCTCCACGGACCTCCAGATCTTCCAAGGCTACATGGGCTTCCGGGGTGTGCCCGGACACGAGTTCGTGGGGGAGGTGAGCGAAGGGCCTACCGGGCTTGTAGGCCGGCGCGTGGTCGGGGAGATCAACTTTGCCTGCGGCCAATGTGAATTTTGCAACCAGGGCCTCGGCCGCCACTGCCCGCAGCGCCGGGTGATGGGCATTCTGAATGCCGACGGCGGCTTTGCCGAGTACGTAGCCGTTCCTACAGCTAACCTGCATCCCGTCCCGGAAAATGTCTCGGACGAGGAGGCGGTCTTCACCGAGCCTTTGGCCGCGGCCTTCGAGATCCTGGAGCAGGTCCAGATAAAGCCTACGGATGAAGTTCTTGTGTTCGGCGATGGCAAGCTTGGGCTTCTCTGCGCCCAGGTTCTTAGGCTCACCGGCGCGAGCGTGAGCGCGGTGGGAAAACATTCAGAGAAACTCGCGATCTTAAAAAAACTTGGCATCCGCACGCTTCTGCTTTCGGACTGGAAGCCGCGCCAGGCCGATGTTGTCGTTGAGGCTACCGGTTCGACTTCCGGCCTTAAGATGGCGCTGGAGGCGGTGCAGCCGCGCGGCACTCTGGTCCTCAAAAGCACGGTAGCCGAAGAGCACGCATTATCTCTGGCTCCGCTGGTCATCAACGAGGTGACCGTCATAGGCTCGCGCTGCGGCCTGTTCCCGCCGGCCCTGCGGGCACTGACGCAAAGGGACGTTGCAGTTACCCCTTTGATTGAGAAAATCTATCCGTTGGCCGAAGGCATGGATGCCGTTGCCCACGCCGGGCGAAGGGGAGCGCTGAAGGTACTGCTCAGGCATTAACAAACTGTTGAAAAAGGCTCATCTGATCCCTCCTTTCCCTCGTCACGCTTGAATGGTCCTTGTCAGGATGGGTTCATTGGCATAGAATAAAAAATCGAAGCACACGAGGTTAACCCTATGAAGATCCGAGCAAGTTTCGTTAAGGACGGCAAATGGTGGGTTGGCTGGACAGATGACGTGTCTGGGGCGCTCACACAGGGAGCGACGCTGGAGGAAGCCAAAGAGAACCTGGCAGATGCAGTTCGTATGATTCGGGAGCCTGTGGACCTCTCTAGACTTCCGAAGGGTAAGGTTGTCGTGGAAGAAATCGAGGTATGAGTGAAACGGCGAGAACTGATTCGCCACCTCGAGCGCTATGGTCGGTCCTTAAATAAAACCATTCCCAGCTTCTCCTTATTCCTCTGCCCCATGCTCTTCAGAGGTCTCACGCCTGTTGCCTTCTTCATAATTTTGCCTTATTTTACGGCTAACTAACTACGGCTGGGTCTGCCGATCCAGTCACATCTGTGATTCTGCATCATAGCCCGGACTGCCGCTCCCCAGCCGGGCTTTATGCTTGGTGGGAGAACGGTGAGAATGTTTTGCGGATGCGGTGAAGTCCAAGGAGAAATCCACCAAAAAGGCAATTAGGCATGCCTGACCCCGCATGCGACTCTATGTCCAAGCGTGATCCGCATAGGAGGCAACAATGAAAGCCACAAAGGCAAGGCGTGAAGATACTTTTATAGATGAGATTGTTGAAACTCTGAAATCTGTCCCAAAGACGCGGCTGCGGATCGTTCGGGATGTCGTAGGGGCGCTGGCTGGACCTGCCGCTTCTGATAAGGATGGGGTGAGGTTGAAGCGCAGGGCGCGAAAAAGCCTTCTTAGAACTCCCTTCTGTGGAATGTGGGAAGGGCGGACGGATATCGGCAACGGGCGATCTTATGCAAGGACGTTGAGGCAGAGGTTGGAGAGCCGTGGCGACAGAACCTAGAACCTTCGTCGATACTGACGTCCTCATAGATATTGCGAGAAAGGATGCTCGGGCTCTCGACTTCTGGCGGCGTGCTGAGGCACGGTCAGGGCGATCGTGATAAGGAAGAGATACCGCTGAGTTACACGGATTCACTGGACCTCGCGGACAGGGACATCAACAGTAATTGGGATATTTACCAGGAACGCTTTCTACGAGGAGATTTTCCATGAATGTTTTTGAACAAAAGAATGCCGAGCTGGTCACTGAGTTTGACCGTTATGTTCGGGAGCACCCAGACTTCGCCGAACGGATTCCAGACAATGCGCTGGTGGCCATGTTGGTTGAAGGGGATGAAAAATTCAATCGGTGGAGTCGGGAAGGAGCCAAGCGGCAGGCTGAAAAAGGACAGCCGATCGTGTACGTGAAGATCAAAAGGATTCTGCCTATCCGCTCTCGCATCGAAGAAATGGAGCTCAGCGCCTGAAGTGAACGGGTTAAGACAGCTCCAAGTCCAGGGGCGCGGCAGCAAATAAGTCAATAACGCATGGTAGACCCTGAACCCTTTCATGACGGTTTGGCTGCAACTTCGGTCAAATCCTTCCCGCAGAATCTACACAGCGTGGCACTCTTTCTAATGGTCTCGGCGCAATATGGACATTTCTTCCTGTAGAATCGATATAGATCGAAGGCTAGCCACAACACCACGGACGAGATGTAAACAAGGGCATCAAGCCACCCCATTGTATGGGATGCAATAAGGAGAAACAAAAGGGCAGTGCAATATGCACACAAGCACAGATCTCGTTGGGTTCTCAATAGTCCGTCTAAGTAGGAAATTGAGGAGCCTAGTAAATGCGCCAGTCAGGATCAAGGCACCAACATACAGACCTATTAAGTATACCAAGATCGATTCGACCATCCTCTCTCCTGTGGCCTAACGCGCCAAGCTCACCGGGCACGACGATAGGAGCGCTCCGGTGCAGCGCCTTGTTATACCTGGTGCCCTGTAAATGGATCAATGCAATATTTTCGCTCTAATCCTAAGTCACGGGTATCTTGGAGAATCCATATCTGTCGTAGGGACTTGAACCGTGAGGTCATGTCCTCCTCGAAATTCAGGTATTGCTTACGGAACTTATCCAAGAATGGCTGAATATCCAGATCTTTCCGAAACAGTCTAGGGTTATCCCACTGAATCCAACGTTCCTTCAGCTGAAGGTCGAACGCGGAATAGTCCTTTAGGATCAGTGTCGCTATACGTGTCGGACCAGCCGGATCCAGTTTGTTCGCTGCCTCATACGTTCGACATAACAAGTAGTCAAGCTGAGAATACAAAGACGGCCAGCCAGAACTCGCACCGTTCTTGAGTGCCTGAACGTCGAGAAGGAAACGATACTCTTCAGTAGCTAAGTACTTGACCTCGAAGACTGTGTGAGCGTCTTCGGGACTCTGAGCCTCAATATCGAACTCGCCGCCATACGCCTCAAGTGAAGAAATCTGCCATCCATTTTGCCGAAGCCACGAAGCGAAACGAAGTTCTATAGTACTCCCCAAAATTAGGACAGTTGTTTAAGGTAGGTTTCGGGTGTGAGGAAAGGACAGGAGGCAGCGGGAATGAGAAACCTACGCAGGAATCACGATAGCGCGTTCAAGGCGAAAG
>Ga0184640_10000196_pt1 | contig 14851 bp, 13 predicted proteins | sample PLM31_200_b2_FD_133161 | JGI IMG/M metagenome (GOLD analysis project Ga0184640, IMG submission 133161) | Groundwater sediment microbial communities from an aquifer in East River, Colorado, USA - PLM3-1_200_b2 | ecosystem: Environmental > Terrestrial > Soil > Riparian zone | place: USA: East...
CTCTTTCAAGACAGTGGGGCGGCACCGCATCATCGTCGCCGATCGTATGAAGAAATTTCCCTCGCGCAACCTTATACGCCTCCTCAAAAGCCAGTTGAGGCATGATCCACGTTGGCGGGCGTATATATCTTATCCTGGGATCTTTGAACTCCTTAACCACTTCCTGAGTAGCATCTTCAGAAGCATTGTCGAAAACTACCACTTCGCAATCATCAAAACTTTGCCAAAGCGTGCTTTTTAGGGCTCTTCGCAGCAAGTCGGACCGATTTCGAGTCGGAATAACGACGAGAAGAATGGCTGAGACATTCTAGTAGACCCTTTTTTAAGCCGTTATTGAGGCGGCAGAAGGCGAACTGGCTTCCTTCATATCATAGGACTTCTTGTACCAGTCAATCGTCTTTTGGAGACCCTCCCGCAAATCTGTCTTTGTTTTGAATCCCAGCACAGCTTCTGCTTTCGTTGTGTCGACTACCCGGATCGGGATCATCGTAGGTTTTGAAGCGTCGAAGACAATTGTGGCGTTCGGGTATTGCTCGACTTCTAAAATCGTCTGAAGAATCTCCTTTACGCTGCACGCCTTCCCTGAGCCAATATTGAACGCGGCGTAGGAGTCAATCTTTTCAACGGCCTTCAACATCGCATCCACGACGTCATCTACATAAACATGGTCTCTGATATCCCTTCCCGTCCCCCACACCTCAAGAGGGTCATGTCGTTCGACAACCTTCTTTATGAGCGCCGCCATAACACGCGAGGTTGCCGGTTCAAAATCGTCGTTGGGGCCGTAAATGCTCGTCGGTCGAAGGACTATCGTGGTCATAGACCTGGGTAACTTTTTCCCGTACATTTTGCACAGAATCTCCATAAAACGCTTCTCCCAGCCCACGAAGAAATACGCTGGATATGGATCTCCTTCCAGTATCTCCTCTTCTTTTACGGGACGATTATCGGATAGCGGATACGCCGTTGTGCTCCCAAGCCAGACAAACTTTTTCACCTCGGCAGCGTGAGCCGCGTGCAACATCTGTGTGTTTATCAAGACATTCGAGGTCACGTGAGCCATGGGGCCAGCAACCCTCGCGGCCGCGCCGGCCGACTGGCAGGCGCAATGAAAAATATAGCGCACACCTTCGACAACCTTCTCACAGTCTTCAGATCGAGCTAAGTCGCATTTTATATATTCGACTCGATCATCGGAATCCGCAGGCGTGGTGTGGTGTATCGTGCCGCGAACACTGGCGCCTTCCCGCACTAACCTGGGAATTAGATTGCTGCCTACGAGCCCAGCAGCTCCAGTTACAAGGACTCTTTGACCGTGCAGAACCACCGTTATGCCCTAGCTGAGATCGTTGTAGTCACACAGATGCCGGCGCCGGTCAACGAAACGACCGACTTCAATATTGGCTAGATCTGGATTGGCTTTCACGCGTCGAGCTAATTCAATTGCGTCACTATGAGTTTTCGTCGGGGGTAGGGCTGCGCAGGTGCGTACCAGTGCCTCAATGCGTTTAGCTTCAGCTCCCGTAGCCCATGTCGCCCGTGCTAGTTCAAGGGCAAAGTCGTAATACTCGAGCAACAAGGCGCAGGCAAAGAGGACGTGAATGCCACGCTCAGAGAATACGATCTCTTGGATACATCCCGCTAGAGGGTCCTTAAAAAAAACCGCATCCGCGTAGAACATCCGCTCTCGACCCGCCTCTTTGCGTTTGTCCAAAAACTTGCATGATCGATGCCCTATGGTCGCAAAGCCATAGAAAGCGAATCCGCGGGCACGCAAAAATAGCTCCACATCGGAGAACAACTTCTGCCCTTCCATTACCTGGAAAAATTCGACCTCACAAAATACCGCGACCGTGCGTTCCGCGAGTGTACGTTCAGCGCCTTCAAGAATTTCAAACTCGGTACCCTGGGTATCGAGCTTGAGAAATTCCCCCCAATAGTGCTCTTGGCGCGGAAGGCCGAAGAGTAATTTATCTAGGTTACTGGTGCGCAACGGAACGACACCGATCTGCCGCCATTTAACCATGTTATACCGCTCGGTAAACTCGACGTTGGGCTTAAGCAGGGAATGATTCGTCGGGGTAGACAGTAAGTGCAACTGAGCCACACTCTCACCAGCCGCCAATGCAATCGGTTCGATGCGGAAGGCCGACCACGGCGTCCGAATGCCGGAGTCAGCATTCAACCTCGCGCATTCTTCCTCATCGGGCTCAAATCCCAGTACAGCAGTGACACCGGCCAGCGGTTCGACCAGCGGATGCACCCCACCCCGGGCGCCGATATCTACGAAGCCGAGAGGTTTGCGCCTTAGGGTGGCGCATGGGGCACTTTCAGCGAACAACGGTTCCGAAAGCAAGCTGTTCAACAGTGATTCCATAAACAAGTGGCGTGGAAAACTATTTACGAATAGACATCAACCTCCGTCCGGTTCGCATTAGCGCCTGCGCGGAAGCGCTCGCCACTACGTACGTAGGTCAACAACAAAGAGTACCTAAACTGATCCGAGCAATTCTGCAACGATGAATGCACGAAGTGCGCATGCATGAACAGCACGGCGCCCGCTGGTACTATGAGATCAAGCGGTTCATAACCGATGGGTAGAACCGCCTCCTCCTGGTACGCATTATGGTCCTGACCCGCGTCGGGCGAGCGGCTGGTCTTTACGGTTGGCAAAATCGGCTCGTTGTGGCTTCCCGGATAGCCAACAAGTCCGCCCATTTCGGGAGTAACATCCTGCATCGCAGACCATGTCGACACGAAGGCATCCGGCGCGGTTTCTACAAAGCGATTGTCCTGATGCATAGTAAAACCGAACGTGCCGGGCTTCGTGAAATAGAAAACACTTTGCAGCCCGGACAAGGGCCCGCCTACCAACTTTTCCGCGATGGCAACGATCTTTCGATTCCGTAACGCATCCAGGAATGCAGGGTCTTCCCTGTGTGGCTGCATGAGCGGCGCAAACTTGCCGTCCTTGGCAGAGCGAGAAGTTTTAGCAGCCCGAATCAGGGCTTCGCACTCAAAAGACGTCCAGACATACTCTTCAATGTGGTATCCCAACATGCAATACGATCGAAGCGCACCTTCCGGATCATCTGCAAACTGCGGCAGCCGTATACTGCCTCCTCCGGTCATAAAATATGCCTCCTCGAAACATGAATTCAGACTAAGGTGAGATTCAATTGTTTCCGACACTTACACCGAGCGATGCTCACACCGCCAACCTAACATTTCATACCGGCGCTATTTGACGATAAATTGACTTTCTCGATAGACGGCCAATAGTCGCTCTAATGCCGTTCTTGACATCGCGTCGAAATGACTTGCGGCAACATTTTCTTCTACGTGCTTTCGAGTCAACATGCCGGGTATCGCAGTTGAAACTTCCGGGTACGAGAGGCAAAACCGCAAAGCGAAGTGGCTCGGTGTTTGGGAAGTTGCCTTCTCTCGATCGCTAAAAAACACTCGCCATGCTTCTGACCATCGTCGAATTTGCTCCGTAGACCAACGGTTTCGGTGATCGGATTCCTGGAACTGGGTATTGGTAGAATAGGCCCCGGTCAGGAAGCCAAAGCAAAGCGGAGTCCTAACAATAACTCCTACATCCTCCTTCTCACATTTTGCCAACAAGCCACTTTCTACGGCGCGCTGGTCGACTAGATTGAAATTTACCTGTATACACTTGATCCCAAGCCTCTCGATAGCAACGAGTGCATCATCGGGAGCCCGCACCGAGATGCCGAAGGCCCGGATTTTCCCTTCGACTTGCAGTAATTGCAACGTCGACAACATCTCACCGTCCAATTCGTCTATTGGAGGGCTGTGTAATTGGTATAAATCAACGTAATCGGTGCCAAGTCGTCGTAAGCTGCGTTCGATGGACTGTTTAATATGCCGGCGGGTAAAGTCATGGCGCCCGGTCGCATCCAACAGACCGACCTTGGTGGCGATTACAACTTGCGAGCGAACGTCTCTCAGCGTCTGCCCGATAAGCTCTTCGCTGTGCCCGTACCCATAAAAGTCTGCCGTGTCATAGAATGTTACACCCAGCTCAAACGCCCGCTGTAAAGCCCGCCTGGACTCTTTGTCGTCGGTAGGCCCATAGGCCACGGAGCCATTGACATCTCCACCGATTCCCCAGGCACCGAAGCCTATTTCTGATACCTTGAGGCCCGTGGTTCCAAGCCGCCTGTATTTCATGGACAACTAAAAGTGTCCTTCAAGCTGCCGCTCAACGAGATTATTTCCGTAGAGGTAGGCGCCCTTCTTGTTGCCATACCAAATCACTTCGCGGCACCAGTCATTCCAAGACGACCAGGTGACGCTGGTGCGATCAACTAGGTATGCGCTCACCCGCTTTTCCAGGGGCACCGGTGTTCCCAATAACACCGACCTATAGAACTCCCATAGATTGTAAGAAAGATTTATCTCGAGGTTTTCGCTCTGAAGCGGGCGCTTGATGAGGCTGTTGTTGAGACGGATCGACTCCTGGAGGAGTTGCGGCGGCAGTTCCAGGAACTTACTCGACAAGAATCGTTCCAAAAGGTCCTTTGCTTCCTGATAAAAAGTTTCCAATTTGTTTTCCGCGCACAGTTTGATCAAGATGTATTCATCGGCAGGCCAGCAGATGTTCAGCCACTCTTTGGAGTGCACGTACTCTATGCCCCCGTCCTGAATTTTACGCGCTTCCTTCCTGAAAAACTCGCGCATCTCCGACAGAACCGGAAAATCGTCGAGATTGCCTTCCGTGAACAGCTCCAAGACCTCGCGATAGCCCAGACCGCAACACTCGCGCAGGACAGAGAGTGGAATTTGGAAAACCTTATCAAAGTACAGAAAAGCCACCATCCAGCAAAAGGCGCGGGTCCTCACCCATTCTTCCCGGGGCATGGAATCGGTCGCAATGACGAGGACTTGCTCCTCGTAAACCTCCTCATCCTCCACCGCGCCGTGAATGTTGACGACCTTGGAAACCACCGTTTCCATGCCGTACTTCTTCTGATACTCTGGATCTCCCATCTCCGCATTGGGCAGGATCGACAGGTTATTGAATTGGATACGATTATGCTGGCCGCCCTCGATGAGATTAGCCACGCCGTCGACGAACGAATCGTAGGACTCCGCGGGCAACGCCAGGATCATGTCGGAATAAGTCTCTACTCTATCGCGCGTGAAGCGACGCTGAAGTTCGGCGTAGGTATCCAAAGAGATATTATCCCGTTTGATCGCTTTAAGCGTCGTCGGATCCACCGATTGCACCGATATCGCCACGCCTTTGTTCAAGCCGGCGCCGGCCAGGATCGCCTGCGTCTCGTACGCGCGCTCCGTTGCATTCTTTGTATTCTGTACCGACAATGCGTGGGGAAAGCCACGCTGCTTCTTGACCTGTGCAACGTAGCGCGCGATGTCGACGTCGCGTTTGAGGATGCCGAAGTTGGCGTCGGCGCAGAACACATACGCGATCTCTCTTTCCGCAAACCAGTCGACTTCTTGCAGCAACCGTTCCATTTCAAAAGTATGTACCTTACTGGCCACGGCGGAGCCCCAATCGCAGAACGTGCACGAGAATGGACATCCTCGATTGGTTTCCCAGAGCGCGATCCATCGCTCAGAGGGTTTGGCGCGGATTAGAGACTCGAAAACCCCTTCAAGGTAGGGCGAGGGAACGTCGGCTAAATCCTTGATGCGATCAATCTTTGGCGTATTCACCAAAGAGCCGTCCTTGCGATACGTGATGGAAGGAATCTCGCCCCAACGAGACCGATCGAGGTTCTCGAGGACTGCGAGAAAGATCCTTTCCCCTTCGCCGTGGCACGCGATATCGATGAAGGGATTTTGGCTCATGAAGTCGACGATCCGCTTGGGAACTTGCGGACCGCCAAACACCGTAATTTTTTCCGGCCATCGCGCTTTGAGTCGCTTTGCAATCTCAAGGGACACTCTGATATTCCACACGTACGCGCTGAAGCAAATCACTTCGGCCGCTTTCAATTGATCAACGGCTTCTTCCACCGGAATACGGCGATACAGAGGCAGCAAAAAGTCGTAACGGTCAGGGTTTTGCATGTGCTTAAGCGCATAAGCTTGCAGCATGCCGACGGAATAGGGCAGATAGTTCTGTCCAGAAAAGCTGTTGTTGATCTGGACCAGTCCGACTGTTGTTTTCTCGTCGTTAGTTCTCATTCCATTCGTCTCTTGCAAGCGTCCAACCTGCGCTGCTGAGAGATCGCCATGTAAGTTCGCAGCTATGAACCTACGTGCTCTCGATACCAGGACATGGTTCTTCGGATCCCCTCCTCGAGCGCGACTTTGGGTTTCCATTGGTATTTGCGGCGCGCCTTGTCGGTGTTCAAAGTAACGGCAAACTTTATGGTCGGTTTTGTCAAGTCAAATTCGATGGCAAGCGGCTTGCCGGAACATTCGATGATTTTCTTGACTAACTCTTTGACCGGAATGGCTGAACCATAGCCGACGTTGATCAGTTCGAAGGGCGCCTTCTGAGCTTCGATGATGGTTTCGACGAAGTCAACAAGGTCGGAGACATAAAGCAGATCGCGCGCCTCCGACCCGTCGCCCCAGACCAGGACTCTGCCGTCGCGCGCGGTCATGACCTTCGTCACCGTGGCTCCAAAGACATGAGATCTCTCCAGATCAAATTTGTCGTAAGGGCCATAAACGTTTGAGTGCCTGATGGCCGTATACCTCGTGTCGCTGATTTGTGAATAAAACTCACACATCTTCTCGATATAGACCTTCGTCCAACCCGCGCCAAAATACCTATCGCCGATTTGATAGTTGAAGTCGTCCTCCTGAACGGGCTGCTGCCGGCTCGGATACATCACCGCGCAGCTAAAGAAGACGACGTGCTTTACGCCGCTTTCAAAGCAAGCGCGAAAAAGCAGGCTGTTCATAATGGCGTTGTCGGTTACGTGAATATAGGGCCTAGCCACGATGTCGTTCGATCCACTGGTTACAGCGGCCGCCTGAATGACGATGTCCTTGCCGTTCACCGCGGCGGCAACCTGATCTTTGTTGGTCAGATCCACCTGGTCGAACGACGCGGAATTGTTTATTGCCAACGCTCCGCTGGGCGCGGTTTTCAAATAAGTTCCATAGACCTCGAGATCGTCTCTGCTGGACAATCGCTCGACGATATTTCTCCCGATAAATCCGCTGGCGCCGCATACCAGAACTTTGGTCTTTGCCACTTTTGCCTCATCACGAAGATTGCTACTCCACGTTAGTGGACTGTCACGTCACTCAATATCTTGCACAGCGCCAAGATTTTTTCTTTTTCCAGGGTTGGATAATTTCCGATATAGAATCCGAAAAAATGGACATGGTCGACGTGCGGATATCGGTTGGGATCTTCGTGGATAAGTTTTTTCAGGTAAGGTTGCCGAAGTTGATTTCCCCCGCCGGAAGTGCCCCGGCGAAAATCGACTCCGTGCCGGCTGAGAGTCTCCATCACTTTCGCACAGAAGATCGGATCAGGCTGCTTTAGGATCAGCGTGAAGGCGTAGTTGCAGCTTCCCGCAGTTGCAAAATCAGTTTGATATTTCTTGGGATCGAGATTGTCCAGAAACAGTCTCAGATTAAGCGATCTCCGCATATTGGTTTCATCGAGCCGCTTGAGCTGAGAGCGTCCGATGAGCGCGTTGATTTCGGTGCTGCGAACGTTATAGGCCGGAAACGCGAAGATAAAGTCCGGGTTTAGGTCGGGAAAACCCCGACTGTAAGCGTCTTTGATTTCCGGCGATGTCGCTTCGCGCACCATTCCATGGGAGCGCAGCATGCGCAGCGTCTCATATAATCTTGCGTCGCCGGTGGAGATCATGCCGCCTTCGATGGTGCTCATATGGTGGGCATAGTAAAAGGAAAAGTTCGAAATCAATCCGAAGGTTCCCAGCTTGCGCCCGAGGAAGGTCGCCCCGTAGGATTCGCAAACATCCTCGATCAAAACAATTTTGCGCGCCTTGAGTTCGTCCAAAAGGGTTTGGGTGATACCGTTGTAACCAAGGACGTGAGTGATAAATACGGCTTTGGTCTCCGGCGTTAACTTCTCGATCACCTGGTTATTGTCCATTCCCAGCGTGCGCCGGTCGATATCGACAAATACCGGCTTGAAGCCGCAGTGGATGACCGACGCGATGTCGGAGACCCATGTGAGCGTGGGCACGATGATCTCACCGACGCCATAGTGTTCTTTGAGGGCGGCGATCGTCAACAGATTAGCGGATGAACCTGAATTCACCAGCACGCTATACTTGACGCCGAGCCATTCGGACCATTCCCTCTCAAACTGCGCCACGTGGTTCGATTGAGTCAGTCTCGGATCATCCTGTTGCAGAAATTCAGCGACCGCCCCCAGGTCGCGCCGAGCAATGTTGTTCCTCATGAGAGGCCAATCGAGGTTAACGGAGCTCATTCCTAAAAAGGTCCTTTGAACTCGATTTCTTGCAACTCGGGGCGCTCCTCGGGCATCCAGCCATTCTTCGTCCCGTTGACCAGGTCGTAAACCGCCGACGCTATTTTTCGGCCATTGGGATAAAAAAGATCCTCTAGAGGGGGCGATGGTGGGCACGTGGTGGGGGCAAAGCCCATCCGACACACCCGTATAGCTCTGGTCCCTTGGAGACGTTCGGCGACTAGAGCGGCAATTTCGCTGCCGGCGCCGCAAGTGGTCCAACCATTGTCGACCACGCACAGCCGCCCGGTCTTCCGCGCGGATTGAACAACCGTATCTATGTCCAATGGGCTTAACCAGATGGGATCGATCACTTCTGCGCTAATACCGATCGACTGCAGGTAACGCTGGGCTCGAATGCACTCGACCTGCATGTAGGAAATCCCAACCAGAGTTACATCCCTTCCCGCCGTGACAATCCGCGCCTTTCCGGGAGAAACCGCATAGGATGCCTCGGGGACCGGGCCGCTTTGAAAATGCAAAATTCGGTGTTCGATATATAAGACCGGGTCGTTGTCACGTATCGCGTGAATCAGACAGCCTTTCGCATCGTATGGAGTGGTCGGCGCTACCACCTTGACACCGGGGACATGCATAAAAAAAGAATAAAGCGCTTGGGAGTGCTGCGCCCCCTGGCCCCAACTTTTTCCAATCATGGCGCGCACGACCACCGGGACATGCACCTGACCACCGTACATGTACCGAGCCTTGGCCGCCACATTGATCAACTGATTCATCGCTAAAAGCAGGAAGTCCATGCGGATATGGATATGTATAGGGCGCAATCCCGCCAGCGCCATTCCAATCGCGATGCCGGTCATGCCGTCTTCCGAGAGAGGCGTTCCAAAAACTCTTTCGGGACCGTATTTTTCTTGGAGTCCGCGGGTTGTGCCTTGAATCGCTTTGGGGTCATCGACGTCAAGTCCGAACACCACGACGGATGAGTCCCGCGCCATTTCCTGATCGGTGGCTTCCCTTATGGCGTCTACATATGAGAGTTTTCTTTCCAATGCTCAAGCCTCGAAGACGTCTGTATACAGCTCGCACTCATCCGGGAAGGAACTCTCTTCAGCAAAAGCAAAGGCATCCAGGATTTCCGCGTCTTCCTGCGATTCAATGCGGCGGCGCAGTTCCGAATGGATCAATTTACCGATCGTCGTCACCGGGTCGTTTTTGACCCACGGCTCCGCCTCTTCTCGACTTCGGTAACCAAGGTGAAAATCCTCATTGGGACCCACGTGTTCCAGAAAACGATAAGTCATGCATTCGAAGAAAAACGGCCCCGGTTCGCCGCTGCGGAGGCTGTTAACGGCTGAGCCGACTCGATCCCTGATTCGCAAAACGTCATTGCCTTCGATGCGTTCAGCGCGCATGTCATAAGCCCGAGCACGCTCGCAGATATTCGAGCTTTTGCGGCGCTGGAGTAGATGCGTATGAATCGCATAGAGGTTATTCTCACAAATAAAAATGATCGGCAGAGCTTTTAGCGACGCAAAGTTCATGCTCTCGTGGAATGCGCCTTCCTCCGTTGCTCCGTCGCCGAAAAAACTGACGACGACCGCGTCCCTTCGCTGCAATTTGACGGCGTAAGCATACCCGACCGCGTTGGCGATCGTCGTGGCGACTACGGCGGAAGCTCCCATGACCCCATGTGCGCTGTCAATGAGGTGCATGGAGCCGCCCTTCCCCTTGGCACAGCCGGATACTTTGCCGTACAGCTCGGCGATCATCTTCCTTAGATCGCCGCCTTTGGCCAGATAGAGCGCGTGGCAGCGGTAACTGCCAAAGACGACGTCCTCGGGCCGCAACACCTCGCAAACGCCCACCGCCACCGCTTCCTGTCCGATCGAGAGGTGGACCGGACTTTTGATTTTGTTCGTCGGATAGACCCGCGCGATCTCTTCCTCGACGCGGCGAATCCGGTAGAGTTGGCGATAGAGTTTCGAATAAATGTCGGAGGCCGTTTCACTCATGGGTGATATTGCGGGCACGGGCTCTTGTGGCCTCCTCACGCCAATAAGTGAGTAAAAACTTCAGGCTTTCATCAAAGGTATAAGTTGGTCGCCAACCTGTCTGGCGAACGAACTTATCGATGCACGGTATTTGCAGCGTTACATCCGCGGGGCGAAGCAATTCAGGATCACATCGAGTTGGAATTGGCACCTTGCTCAGAGCGATCAATCGCTGCAAAAATTCGCCCACCGTCATCGTCGTCGTTCCCCCAATGTTGTAAACCTCGCCCGGTTGGCAATGTAGGATCGCGTCCCAATAGGCGCGCATCGCATCTCGAACGTCGAGCAATGTACGTACGGAATCGAGGTTGCCGTGGACCAGCTCTTGTTGCAGACCGTTTTCGATCCAAGCCACCTGTCTGGCGAAGGAAGTGGCGAATAGATCCGCGCGCCGGGGGTTCAAATAGGCAAACATTCGGGTGCGGATAATCCGCATCTTATAGGCGGTAAAGTAGGTCCACCCCAGCATGTCTTGAGCAACTTTGGACACCGCATAGGGACTTGCCGGACGCAACGGAGCATCTTCTTTGACCGGCACGAATTGCGGGTCCAATTGGCCGTACACCTCGGATGTGCTGCAAAGCTGGATCGCCGGATTCAAACGCAACCTGCGCACGGCTTCGAACAGGTTACTTGTGCCGAGAATATTATTCGCCAGCACCGCATTGGGGGTCAAAAACGAGGCTTTTACATTAGCGTGGGCTGCCAGGTGGAAAATCGCGTCCGGCCTGGCATCCTCCAACCCGGACAACACCGAACCCAAATCCGTCAGATCGACTTCATAGATTTTTATTTTATCACGAACCGCTCGAAGATTGTCCCAATCCGCAGTGCTATGCCAACGGCTGAATCCAGACACTTCCACCGCCGGACAATTGTCAATAATATACTCCGCCAGGTAACTGCCACCAGACCCCGCGATGCCGGTAATGAGAACGCGTTTAATCGTCGGCCGAACGGTCATGAATTGTGTACTGGGCCCCGCGCCGGACCCCTGACGGGATTGAGTTCTCGGAATTCATCGATATGGCGATTCGCCCGATCCTTTTCCTCGGCCGAGTAATCGGCTTCTGGATCAAAAAAAATAATTTGGCTACCCGAGAATTCGAACTCAAACGGAACACAGATGAGATTGCTCAATTTTTCTCGAATTCGTTTCTGCGTTTCTGGAGGGGCAAAAAGCAGCATGAAGCCGCCGCCGCCTGCGCCCAGGAGTTTTCCGCCAAGCGCGCCGCCGGACAGCGCAGATTCATAAATCTCATCGATGTGGGGATTGGTGACCTCGGAACTTAGACCACGTTTCGTGAGCCAGGCCTCATGGAGAAGCTCTCCAAACGCCTCAATGCTTCGGTTGCCATTGAGCACGGCAACGCTCTCGTCGACAAGGTCCTTGAGTACTCGAAGCTGGCGTTTTTTGCTAGCCACGTCGTTCACGTAGCTTTCAGCGATCATCGACGAGGTGCGCGCGATGCCGGTGTAAATCAGCATGAGGTGTGAATTGAGCTCCTTCATGCGTTCGGTCGCGATCGTCACCGGGCGAACGGCGATCTCTCCGTTGGCCGGGAACGTGATATGATTCAACCCGCCAAAAGCCGTCGCCACTTGGTCCTGCGATCCGACATTTTCTCGCAGCCAATTTTGTTCGATTTCGATACTTTCTTTGGCGAGCTGATGTTTGTTGGCCATCTGGCCTTTAAGCGCGTAAAGGGCATTAAGCAAGCCAACGGTAAAGGCGGAACTCGAGCCCATCCCGCTACGGGCCGGCAAATCTCCGTCATGATGGATCTCAATCCCACGGTCGAAATTCAAATAACGCAGCACCTCTCGAACCGACGGATGCGAAATTTCATCGACGCTCTGACAATTCTCGATCTTCGAGTAAACGATCCGAATCCTATGCTCGAAGAAAGGCGGCAGATGACGGCAGGTGAGATAACAGTATTTGTCGATGGTGGTCGCCAGCACCGCGCCGCCATGTTCCCGATACCACGCTGGATAATCGGTGCCGCCGCCGAAGAACGAGATACGAAAGGGAGTTCTGCTAATAATCATGGCCCGATCATTACGGCGCCTGACCTGAATTGTCTTTCAGATACGGATTCGTTATCGCGCTAATCCCGCGAAAAAGGACCCGGCGCCGGCGAAGGCGTCAGGGGTGCCGATATCCATGAATCGCGACTCGGTTTCAAACCCATACAGCCCGCGCCCCACCCAGCGCGGGAAAACTTCGCGCTCCAATGAAACAGATGTGCCCCCCGGCATGCTGGTGATGAGATTTCGGGACATGAGATAAATCCCGGCGCTGATAAGCCCGGATCCTGCAGACGTACCCTTTTCCTGAAACGCCGCCACCGCGCCATTTTCTGCCACTTGCACCCGGCCGAAGCGTTGCGCATCATCGACTTTAGTGAGCAGCAAACTCGTCACCGCTTGACGGCGCCAATGCCATTGCCAAAAACTCCCAAATTCCGCGTCGCAATACGAGTCGCCGTTCATCACCAGCACGGGGTCGGATCGAAACAAGGGCAGCGCCAACCTCAGGGCGCCAGCCGTGCCAAGGGGAAACGATTCAACGGAGTAAGTGATCCCCAGTCCTCGGTACCTGTCCCCCAACGTATCACGAACTTGATGACTTCGGTATCCGGTGCACAACACAACCTCGCCGATGTTTACTTTAATGAGTTGATCCAGGAGATAGGTCAAAAATGGCCGTCCAGCAATCTCGGCCAGCACTTTCGGCCGATCTTGAACCACAGAACGAAGCCGAGTTCCCAAACCTCCGGCGAGGATGACGGCGTTTAGTTCCGTGAGCGTCCTTGCCTCCCGTCCAACTCCCTGGCCGGCGTGCAAACTTCCACGCGACCTTGAATCACTACGGCTCAAGCGTTCTCAAACCTCCCGCGCCCCATCATGCGGTAACCTTTTAACAACTCCTGAATGCCAGACGCCAGGGAGCGCTGCGCCTCGAATCCAGCCTCGCGTAACCTTTGGTTGGAAACGATATAGTTGCGCTTATCGGGATCTGACCCGATTTGCGCGTAATGGAGATAAAAATTAGGGACGAATTCTTTGATTTTCAACGCCAACTCTTCTTTGGACAGATTAGCGGCGTCCAAACCCGCGTTATAGGCGCGGCCAGCCATTTGCTTCGCGTTGCCGATGCAGTGGAAAAAACAATCGGCTACGTCCCGAATATGGATATAATTGCGCCTGAAGTCCTTTTCAAAAATCACAAGATATCCATCCGTCGCCGCCGCATAAACGAAATGGTTAACCAAAAGATCGAGACGCATCCGCGGCGACATGCCGAACACGGTCGCCAAGCGCAGGCTCACGACGTTACGACTCTCAAGCAGCTCCGTTTCAGCTTGGGATTTTGTTTGCCCATAAAGCGAAATGGGCTTCAGAGGCGTCTCTTCAGTGCAAAAAACGTCGCCCGATTGGGTTCCGTAACCGCTGTTTGTGGTGGGGTAGATAACTAGCTGGTCATAACTTCTTAATCTATTGACGAGGCGAACGGCTTCCAGATTGACCGTCCGCGCCAACACTGGATCCCGATCGCAGGCCGGCGCGCCGACCACCGCGGCAAGCGGAATGACGATGTCCGCTCGTTTAATCTCGCGCCGCATCAACCCCTCGTTGCGCGCGTCTCCCAAGACAAACTCGAATTTTGGATTGGCGCAGAGATGAAACAAACTACGCTGTTGGTACATCAGGTTATCGACCGCTGTGACGGAAAACCCAGCGTCCAGAAGCCGTCCGCACAGGATCGAGCCGATATAACCGGCGCCGCCCGTGACAAGAATATGTGGTTCCATGTTTCTACGTGATCAAGATTAAATGGCCCGCGGAATTGTTTTCCCCAACCCGAAACATTAATTGTTTACCTTGCCCCACATCTCCAATCTGAAAAACACCGTTACCTGAAAACGGCCGATAACGATTAAACGCGCTCGGGCACCACCCTAACCACAAACTGATAGGCCAACAGCGTTCGCCAAAAACGTACAGCCAAGAAATGCAGCTCGTGGAGGGGTGAAAATACCGGCCGATCCGTCAATGGGAGAACCAGTTGAACGGGTACCGGCGTCGGCGCCACTTCGATCAGACGGCAAGAAGCCGCGCGGATCATGTTCTCAAGGTTCGCCAGCGTGTAAAAGCGAAGATGGGTGCGGTCGAGTATCCCCCGGTCGGCGTATTCGAACCGTCCGAAGAGCAAACCGAGGCGTATGACAAAGTTCGCGACGTTCGGGACAGAGATTAGGATTTGACCGTTGGGATTGAGGGCTGGCAGGGCGCTGCGCAATACTTTTTCGGGATTGCGCAAATGCTCCAGCACGTCGGCGAACAGGATCACATCGAATTCATTGCGGTA
>Ga0184640_10000197_pt1 | contig 14816 bp, 23 predicted proteins | sample PLM31_200_b2_FD_133161 | JGI IMG/M metagenome (GOLD analysis project Ga0184640, IMG submission 133161) | Groundwater sediment microbial communities from an aquifer in East River, Colorado, USA - PLM3-1_200_b2 | ecosystem: Environmental > Terrestrial > Soil > Riparian zone | place: USA: East...
CATCTGATCGACGAAGATAAAGGGTCCGACCATTTGCCGCCGCGAGGACGGAAGCGCCCGGCGCACCTCGAAGCCGCCGAGATCGCGCGTGCGCGGAAGAATCACCGTCTCGATCACGCCGGATGAAATCGCATCGCCCGGCTTGGGGTCAGTATCTGTTTGCCAGCTCATAGCACACCTCTCTGCCGTACAGCCTTTATCCTTCCGTCATCCTAGCGCGCCAGCGCGTCCTGTTCAAAGCCATGCCTGCTTATAGTCTTGCACGTACTTTCTAAACCCAATCGGCGCCCGGCCTATAATCGTTTGCACGTCTTTGGTCACCTGGGCGTTATAGCCTTCCTTGAGAAAACCGAAGATTAAGAGTAGAAAATCCGTGTAGTCTTGAGGCAATCCCGCAGCCAGAAGTCCTTTCCTAAAGGCACCAGGCTCGGTGTTCTCATACGTTACCTTCTTTCCGGTAACGCTGGAGATAATCTTCGCGACCTCGTCGTGATCGATCGACTCCGGACCCGTGATGTCGAGGGCGCGGTTATTGAAGTCATCGCTCGTCAGCAGTTTCGCCGCCACCACCGCAATGTCCCTGGCATCGATAAAGCTAACTTTCGCCGAGCCTGCGGGCACAAGAATCTTCCCCTGCTCTCTGATCCCCTGAACCCAGAACGTATTGAAATTCTGCATGAACCAGTTGGGCCGAATGATGTTGTAAGGAAGGCCGGATTTTTCCAGCTCGACCTCGGCGCGGCGGAGTGGAGCCGTTTCATTCGCGTTCGCCCCAAACGCCGACATCAACACCACTTTCTGAAGTTTGCGTCTCTTGGCTTCCCGGATCAGGGGAGAGAGAATACGGTATTGATCCGCATAACCCGCCGGCGAGAGAAAAAACGCCCGATCAACCTCTTCAAATGCCTCTTTAAGGCCCGCGCCTGTGCTGAGATCCACGCGGACCTTTTCGACGCCATCGGCTGTTTTTGCCGAGGTCTTCTTGCCGGTAGTAGCGCGGACCTGTTGCCCCTGCTGCTTAAGCAATTTTACAATTTCAGACCCGACAGTTCCCGATGCGCCGACGATCAAATATCTCTTCATAAAATTCTCCTTTGTTAATTTGAAACAACTATGGTTACAATTACGCCAAAAAAAATATTCTAGACCTGCCTCTGCTATTTTATGTCCTCCTTTCTAATCACCTTGATCAGATCGGCCAAGGTCGTCCGTTTTAACGTTTCGTCCACGGCACCTTCAGTTGTCGCGAAGACGGAGTCCAAAACAGGTTTAATATTGCGGCTCACCGGACACTTTTTGTTTTCGGAGTTTGCGTGGATCGCCATGAATCCCTTTGTTTGCAAGGCGCGGTAAATATCCAACAGCGTGATCTGTTCCGGCCTGCGCGCTAATCGCAGACCACCTTGGCTTCCGGTTTGCGATTCGACCAGGCGGGCTCGCTTAAGCGAGCTGAGAAGCCTGCGGATCACCACCGGATTGGTGTTGACGCTGGAAGCCACGGTTTCAGAAGTCATAAACCCCTCGCCAAAATAACCCAAAACCGAGAGGGCATGAACCGCGACTGCGAATTTGCTATTGGCCGCCATTTGTATCCAAACTAGTTACAAATATGCCAAAAGTCAAGCTCCTTTGATGCCTTCGCGTCGGCTATCGTGCGAGCACGTCCTGCCACTGCGGCCGACGGGCGATTTGCAACTTTACATACGGACAAATCGGCACGATTTTTAGCTGTTTCGCGCGCGCGTCTTCCACGGCGCGCCTCACCAGGGCGAGACCCAGGTCACCTCCGCGCAGCGCGGGAGGCACATAGGTGTGGGTGATGAGCATGCGGTCATCAGCGCGGGAATAAGTAAGTTCCGACTCCTGGCCGTCTACGGTTAACACGTAGCGACCCCCCGCCGCACGCTCCTCGTGATCAATTTGGAAGTCGTTGTTCATGGCTTATTCTACAGCCATTATACCGCGGCGGCGGCCCAATGCCGGGCCGTCTTCCGGGAAGGCCTGCCGTTTAAGGCCGCGAAACTGCCCTTGCCGTTCGCGGTTTGCAACGCCTACTTTGATTTTTCCGGCTTGGAGTAGTCGCGGTTTTCCTCGGGGTCGAACTCTTTGGCGCGCTCGCGCCCTTTGTGTTCGGCGTCCAGATCTTCGCTCGCCTCCTGCGCCGCCTTCTCGACCCGGCCCTTCTTGACGAACTCCCGGGTGTCCTTGTTGTAGCGCCTGGCGGACTCGCGATCGCCCTCGCCCTGATTCTTTGTTTCGGCCATAACCTACCTCCTTTGTTTACATCGTCTCTATTTAATACCGTTGCCGGCGATTGTCATGGGACCTTGTGCGGACGCGTGAAAAATATGGCATGATCTATCGACCCTAAGCGATGACGAATCCCTTGTGAGAAAAAACGACGTCCCTAGTCACACCTTACTTCAACTGCTTGCCGGTTTGCTCATCGTGATTTTGCTCACCGCGGCGAATGCGGCACCGGCACTGGCCGACAGCGTCACAAGCGCCGTACTTGATGCCGCGCGCGTATGGACCACCGTGCACGTTCGCACGATACTCGTCACCGGACTAGTCGTCATTGTCTGCGTCGCTCCCAGCAGGGGAACGACCTTACCTGGTAGCTTATATCCAAACCCCAAGCGGCCTAAAGAAACTAGGCACTCCTTAAACATCCCGTTCACGAAGGGGAAACTTGCAGGGTATTATTCGATCCGAATCAATGACCAGTGGCACATTATATTTCAGTGGGAAAGCGGTAATGCCAGAAACGTTCAGGTTGTCGATTACCACTGAACCAAGCGCGCAGGAGTATCAATTATGAAACAGCCCAAGAATCCTTTTCATCCCGGCGAGATCCTCCTGGAGGAGTTCCTCAAGCCCGGCGGCGTCACCCAGACGGCATTCGCCAAGAAGCTTGGCTGGACCCGCGCGCGTTTGAACGAGATTATCAAGGGAAAGCGCGGTATAACGGCCGAAGCTGCCTTGGACCTGGCTACAGCGCTTGGAACGTCCGCGAAGCTTTGGATGAACTTGCAGGCGACGTATGGCCTCGATCAAGCGATGAAACGCCGCAAGGCCGCGTAAACTCGATGAAGTACAAAGATTATCTAGCCGATGTTCAGTTCGATGATGAAACCGGCATCTTTCACGGGGAAGTGATTAATACCCGCGATGTGATTACCTTCCAAGGCGCATCCATCAGGGAACTGCGTAAGGCATTTAAAGATTTGATTGAGGATTATCTTGCCTTCTGTAAAGAGCGCGGCGAAGAAACCGGATAAACCTTTCTCCGGCCGGTTTGTCGTGCGTACATCCAGGGAATCCTAAACAAGCCCACATCGTCATGCCCGCGTAGGCGGGCATCCAGGCTTTTATGGGGTCTTCTGATTCCCGCTGGAGCCTGCCCTCGACTGTGATCGGGGGCGGGAATGACTTGTTCAGAGGTTTCCCGGTAGTCCACTCAATTGGTTTATTTATTTTCCATTTCGTATACCCTAGGTTTACTATTCTCTACGATTTTAAACTGCGGACACCAGCCTTGGCGACGCCGTAGACATTCGCCACATCCTTGAGCGCCAGCAAGAACACCGCGGGATCGCTGACGTACAGGCGACTACAGGGATGTGGGAGGTAGGGCAACGCCGGGAGCAGTTGCCGAGATGTACTAATGCCGCGGGAGGCACGACTGCATGGAAGCACGACCCCATGGAAGGGAGGTAGAGCGGCGTGGGAACAGCCGCCGAGAGCAGTTGCAATGGACTCTTATGAACTCATGCCGCCGACGCCGGCCGTGATTTATCCGGCGTGATGGCGAGCTTAAGTCCTAGCGTATGCAGCAACGCATTGAGGCTGTTGACCGTAGGATTGCCATTTTCGGACAGCATACGATACATGTTCTCGCGATTAAGTTTCGCGGCTTGAGCCACCTTGGCAACGCCGCCGTGGACATTCGCCACATCCTTGAGCGCCAGCAGGAACACCGCGGGATCGCCGTCTTCGAGGGCCGCATTCAGATACTCCGCCGCTTCCTCCGGATCGTTCAGTGTTTCTTTCAACGTTTCGTCGTACGCTCTGCTCTTAGCCATTGTCTCTGCTCCGATAATCTACCCATGCCGCCTTGGCTCTTTCGATATCTTTACTCTGGGTGCTTTTATCACCACCGCAAAGAAGTAAAATCACTTGCTCGCCCTCGCGGCCGAAATACACCCTGTAACCCGGCCCGAACGTCATTCGTAATTCAAATACGCCGTCGCCGAGCGATTTGCAGTCACCAAAATTTCCGAGGCGCACCCGATTGAGTCTCGTTAATACCCGCGCCCTTGCCTGCCGGTCACGCAGACCCTTGTGCCACTCTGAAAATGGCGCCTTCCCATCCGGGGTAAGGTATTCACGGACTTCGATCATTGTTAATGTAGCTTATAAACTACAGATAGTCAATTGGCGTAACCTCTCATGTAGCAAGTCCTCGCAAGGAGTAAGCCAGCATTGTGCCCAGGCGGGCACAGCAAAGGAAGCCGCAATTATCGTTGTACTTGTTTATCGCCGGACACCGGGCATGCTCGCATCCATCTGGAATAATTCCGATATGCTCAGGCCAAAGGCAAGCGCGAGCTTCTCGATATTATCGAGGCTGATGTTGGGATGTGTAGCCAAATCCAAATCTTACAGTCCTAACTTCCTTTTCAGCTTTTCCAGCGATTCCGCGTGCTTCATTTTATTCATTTTCTGAATATTCATTAATTTCCACTGAATAGCCGGAAGTTTCTCAATTCCTTCAAGCCCCATAAGGTTCCACCTTGGCCGTCCCTCTTTCAGCGAGATGAGGAACGCCTTCTCGTCATCGGTCAATTCTTTCTTCAATGTCTCAATGAGCGCCTCCCTAGCCGCGATCAGATCTGCGTACTCGATCTCCTCGACCGTCATGCCCACGAAATCGCTTTCATAGATCTGTCGAATATCTTTCCGGGTTGGGTCGAGCAGCTCGTTGATCGGCCGATCATGGCTTACGAGATAGACAATAAATGCCTTGCGTATGTCATCCGTAATGCCTTCGTTTTCCAGTAGCACTTTGACATCGAAAAGATCCCGCGGATGCTGACGGTCTAAGGCGGCGCAAAGCTTGCCTCCGTACAAATCAGCGACCGAAAGCGTTCGTGCTGATACCGAAAGTTCAAACATATCCTCCGCGCGCCGTGTCAGTTCATACTTTTCGACGGGAAATACGGAGCCGCGAATAACCTCATTCGGCTCGATTTTTATTCTTGTCTGCCTGCCCAACCGCCACAATGAGCTTTGTGATTCGCCCCGGCTCCTGTGATCGGCTCTCCTGAACCTTCGACCCTGGAACTGCCTTTCTAATTTCCACTGCAATGCGGCTGAGCGCCTCGCTGATTTGTTTCAGTGCTGTCTCGCGCGGCTCGTCGACCGGCAGATAGGCAAGATCAATGTCCACCGACAGCCGCGGCATATCCCGCACAAACAAGTTGATGGCCGTCCCGCCCTTCAACGCAAAGCAACTTTCCGCTGCAACATGCGGTATCGCCCTGAGCATCAACTCCGCTTGCTTGAAATACGGGCTGTCTTTCAAGCGCCGATATCCGGAACAGAGATGTTATATTTGGAGTCAAACCGCCCGCCCCGAACCAGCATGCGCTTACCCTTGCCGAAATTCACTTTCGACAGGTCGAGCTTTCTGACCCAAGAGTGCCGGCAGCTTTCGGCGAGCACCATGAACAAGCGTTTTACCTTCACGGAAGAGCAGTGTTCGAGCAACGTCTGCATCAGACGCGGACGCAATGTCGTGAGCCCCTCCATGAGCAGTCTTGCTTCTTCGTACGATTCTTCTTTTGGCACCAGATACAAGACCTCCATGATGGCCCGTTCGGGAGCGGAAACGCTGACCGCGTAAAATCCCATTTCCTTTTTTGTCAGTCCCTGATTCGCTTCACCGATAAAGAGATTTGTTGTTATGTACCGGATCTTGACGCCCCAGCGGTATTGCTTGAACCACGCGGGCAGTTTGACATCGGGAAGACCGAACAAGGAAACCGTTGTGCCCTTCCCCAGCGGCAGGAAATGAGCGTAGCCTTGCATTTGAAGCGCGGTTTTTCCTCCCGCGTGTATGGGAAGTCCCAATTGCTCCTGGATGGCATAAAGACCGCCAGTCCATTCGACCTTATCGCCTGCCCTGGCATAGGCCCCTCGACCCACCCGGCGCAGCCAGGAGGTTTTTTCATATTCATGCACCAATTGCTGATAGACCCCCTGCTTTTCCAGCCAAGGCAACACCGCCACCGCGCCTGGCGGCCATTTTTTGAGGAGCTGGTTTATTTTGCTGCTGGTTTCACTAGTCATACTTGTTAAATTAGAGGAATATTAAACCGTCTGCAAGCAGAAGTTTATTTTTCCACCGATTTAACAAGAATAGCTTGTTATTCAGGCGCCAGAATAAACTCACACGATTTTGGCTGTGGATTAACCACTCTTTCAGCAGGCGCCCAGCAGCGGTCCTTACTTACTTTATCGCCGGCCGCCGGGCATACGCGCTTCCATCTGGAATAATTCCGATACAGTGAGGCCAAAGGCAAGCGCGAGCTTCTCGACATTATCGAGGCTCACGTTACACCTCGCCCGCTCGATGGCGCTGATATAAGTGCGGTGCAAGCCAGCGGCATGCGCCAACTCCTCTTGCGACCAATGGTGCATAAAGCGCAACCAGCGCAGTTTTTGTCCTAGCAGTTCCCGTGCACGCATTTCCATGGCGATTATCCTTACCTCCGGGCGTCTGAGAGCCTTTTCTTGAGAACGTATCATGCCCGTTATCGACAGAATACTAAGGAGTTCTTAGTATCCCGTCGTTGATGAGCAATTGACAAAATAAGGGAACCATAGTTAAGTGTCGATCAAACTATGAGCATTCTTCCAACAGACTGGCCGAGTTTCCTGTGGGGCCTTGCTATTGGAGCGTTGGGTGCGTTCTTTACCGGCTTTTTGAAGAAGTTAGGTGAAGAATCTTGGCTCGTACTGAAGGGCAAGCTCTTTCCAACCCCCCCTGAACCAATTCAAGTGGCTACCAACTTTGAGCCAAACTCGTATGAACCTGGTAGTTGCGCCTGGGTGCCAGAATTAAAGCTACACGACAAAGTGGCGGAAAGTTATACCTAGTTACCCGCATCCAACCGGTGGAGCGAAGTGCTACCGTGTAGTTCGTTCAGGAAACGGCAACCTGAGTAAAGAATTTCTAATGGCAAAACCAGATGCTAAACGAAAAGGTATCTAAAGCCGATTCCAGTGCCGCATAGTTACGAAGAGATAAGAAGTGTAGCCCTTGATATCTTGGCGGGCCGAGAGGCGGTGCAATACCCGCCAGTGCAATACGAGAACATGATGCTTGGGATTGCAGAGATATATGCGCGCCGAGAAGGGCGACCCCGCAACGGGCGGCCACCCCAACTTGATGAAGCTGATAGGGAGCTGTTCCTCGAAGTCTTCTGGGAGTTATTCCGCCAAGGCGTAATAACACTCGGTCTCAATGATGCGAACCGTGAATTCCCGCATTGCCGCCTGTCGGAATTTGGTCGGCGACTTTTGGCGAACCCGCAGGCCTATTTTTTCCACGACGTCACTTCCTACACCAACGTCATACAAGCGGAGATTCCTGGTATTGACGCAATTACTCTGGTCTACTTGCAAGAGGCCATGCAGGCGTTCAAGGCAGGCTGCATTCTTTCGGCAACCGTAATGCTCGGAGTCGCGGTGGAGCATACGTTCATGTTGATGCTGGAGGCCGTTGAGGCAAACCCTCGACACCAGCCCACTTATCGCCGCGTATTCACTGAGCGCATGCTTCTTCAAAAGGTGAATCGCTTTAAAGCAATTTTGGACAACAACGTTGCTGGGCTTTCGCCCGAAATACGTGAGGATCTTGATACTCAATTTACCGGAATCCTTTCTATTATTCGGACGTTTCGAAATCAATCTGGACATCCTACAGGGCAGATTGTCGGCAGAGAACAGGCCTATGTGTTGTTGCAACTATTTATCCCGTACTGCAAAAAGCTCTACCAGTTACGGGCCTATTTTCAGCAGCCGTGACGAGCTAGCTAGCCGCTACAACCGACGCGCTGAAGTACGCGGCTGAGCGCAATGTTAGGTATACGACGTGAAACTCACTGCTCCGAAAGATCTGCATAAATACCTCCGCGACACCGAGCACGCAGTAAGGCACCTCTACGCGGGATTGGGCTCATGCTGGTCGTATTATCAGCAAGCTACTGAGCACTGGGACATTAGCCAGACGGGCCAACCCATGACGCCAGAGAGAAAGGCGGCGCTTGATCGGTACTTACATCTAGCCCGGCAGTATTTCGACCTGAAGCCGTCCGAAGCCACGTTCGCTGGCGCTATCCTGCAGCTAGCGTACATGGCCGTGCGGCTCTATTCACGTAACAACACGATCCCGCCAGATTCACTAATTCTTGTACATCCGTCCCAAAAGACCGCAGTCCAGTTTTGCATCGGGCCACTGCGCCACGGTATCCGGACCGGTCTCATAGTGTTTGCGGCGAGGAATCAATACAACCACTGGGACGAGGAAGAACCGCACCAGCCTACGAGGAAGATCTTCGATGCCCTCTCGGTTGCTTTCTCCGATAATATGTGGGCCGACCTGGCGTTCGAGCTGTCGAACCCGACGATCAACATATACTCTAACGAGATCCTGCTCACAGCGCTGGGCTGGAAGACGTACGATATCTATCTCACCGAGGTTTCGGCCATGCTGGGCGCGTCATCTCAAATTACAAACGCGTCGGTCGATTCCTAATCAGCGATTGGAGCCGACAGCTAAAACAAAAGGGGCAAGTCTTGAAATATAATTTTCAGATTTCTCCCACTCTTGATTCGCCGTCTCGCTGATCGTCATTGTCGTATAGTGCATTTTGGGCTGCCGATTCATTGGGATTTTGCGGAAATGGATTAAATAAAATACTAAATTTATATTTTATAACAAGCACTTGGATGCATACCTAACCATTAAAATATAGTGAAAATAGCGAAAAACTATGTTTTAATTGCGCGCAAGACGGGGACATGGAGGAAGTAAATGCCTAAAAGAAAACGCTCTGTAGCGGAACGTGAGGCTGAACTAAAGTTCTTTAGAATCCAGGAAAGAGGAAACAATATAACAAAGATCGTTAGGGATTTAATAAAATACGGCACAATTGGTGCTATTTTCATTAGTGGTTTTTATTTCTATTTCCAATCGACTATTATTCTCGCCGGTAAAGAGACCAAAGCAGATATTAGCCTTTCCGCCATTCTGTCAGTGTTATTATCCAACCAAAGTTGGAGTAACAATTTTCTGCTTGGGACTACATTGTTGAGCTTATTATTTGGGATAAGCGGCATAGTCTATGGTCTAAGAGAGGCTAAACTTAGAAAAGACGTGATAGAAAAATTTGCACCATTCCAGGAAGCAGCAGAAAAGAAGATCGATCCTTTTCGTTCGTCTAGCAAACTCTTACCTCGAGGTGAGACTCGGCCGGAGGATATTTAAATGAATAATTATCTTTTGATGTTTTTAATAACAGTTAATCTCGTCGCCTTAATTGGTTTATGGTGGCTGTATTTTGTTGGTTTTCGTAATCATGCTGGTGATTTGACACGCCAACGGCTATTTGTAATTCGAGACCGCTTATTTCAAGAGGCCCAGAGCGGTGTTATTTCATTTAACTCCGCCGCTTATAAGTTAACACGGATAACTTTAAACGGCACGATTCGCTTCGTTCATGAGCTTTCGCTGTTAAGATTTTTATTGATTTTGATTTCTAAAATGGGTGACGATCGTTATATACGACTCTTTGCGAAGAAAAGAGAGAAAGCGATATCTGCATTGCCGAAAGCTGGCCGCGAGGCTGTTAATAAAGCGATTGCCGAGATGCATTGGGTAATTCTGGCCCATATCTATCACACGTCCTTGTTCGCAAGAACAATGTTTTTACCTTTTAGATGGCTTCTCATGATCCTCCATCTTTGGGGGACATGTCGGGACTTAGCGACTCGCCTGGTAGCATCAAAAAGATGGCTAGTCGTGGATGCAGAAGTCAATGTGATAGGTAGCGGAGTGGCTTCTTAAAGCGAGACCTCAGGCTCAGACTCGAATTAAGGCAGTCGTTTGCGTTCGTGGCGGAAGGCGCTGCGCTTTTCCGCCCTACACACTTTCTCGCCAACCGAGCCGGTCTTGCCGGTGGGTGCGACGGAGACCCTTCCGGCGAAAGCCACTACGGCGGGCGGGAGCTATCCCGCCTACCGTAGTGAAAATACCGGCCCCCGCGGTACGACATGCTCCTACTTCTTATCTGTCGGTATTTCATTTTGCACCACGGTACCGCTTGACCAGGAACCAGCACATGCCTAGTCCTAGGACACGACCGAGTCGCGCCATCTCTTCCTGAGAAATCCCCATCGGCTTATGAGAACCCGGGCTAACGAAACCGAACACGCCAGCCAGACCACGTTCCTCCTCATCGGAAATGAAAGCCGCATTCTTTAGGTATCCAATCACCGATCCCCACTTCGTGGATTCGTATGTGCCTGGGTGCGTATTCGACCATACGCGTGCGATCGTGGTCGCAAGGGTTTGCAATGCAACTCGGATGTCGTTTAGGCAGGCGTTGTAATTGGGTGCTGAGGCGCGAAAAGATTCCGCCGAACTGTTGATCTTATCAATGATGTCATTTGCTTCAGGCAACCCTGATTCCTGAAGCTCTTTAGTGAGGTCATCATCCAATGGCGGAACATGGTCTATCGATGGGTCAAGCCGGATTACCCCATCATCTTCAATACTATAACCGTCCAATTGTAGACAGCGGTTTAGGTCCTGAAACCGTTCCTCGTAGCGATACTTCGGATTTACTCGAGTTCGCAGGTCACCACGGGTTCGCGCTATTTCATCCAACAACGCCAAAACCTGCTGCTCCATCGCTGATTCCAAGTACTCAACAAGACTTCTTAGCAGCTTGCGTCGTTCAACGTTTGCGTGTATCCCATGTTTTGCCAAAAGCACCAAGAAGAAGTCGACCTCTTGTAGCGCAAGATACTGTGCAAGCGATCCAATAGTTCTTGAGCCCACCATGAGAATATGAATTACTCTGCCTTCGTGTCTCTACTAATCCCAATACGGAGAATCTTGCGGAACCCAATCCTCAATAATTTTTTGAGAAAATTGTTCTCCCTTGCGATTTTTCTCTAGTAGTCGAGCCAAGGATACTCCGTATCGTACCCAAGGGTTACCTTTTATGTCCTCCTCACACCATTGCCGTCGCAGCAATTCATATCCCTGAATTCTATCGTCTACGGCGTAGGATTCCTCGCCACCAGGAACAACGAACTTGGCCCTGAGAAGCTTCGCCATGTTGATACATCCATGCCAACTGTAAAGCGCGGCAATGTAGCTTTCGTGCTCTGCGAGCAGCAGCAATCGTTCGTTTCGGACGGAATCTACAAGGCGTAATGCTTTCTCAGAGAGGTCTGCGGCCGGAACTTGGCGCACCAATGTGCCACCGCTAACGAAGTAACGCTCAACTTTCTCCACGACGCTTACCCCTAACTCCTTTTTGGGAAGTTCCACCGGTAGCTGAACACGGAGAACATTTGCTACTTTCCGCGCATGCCAGAAGATATCTATAGTATTGGGATCTCCCCGACTATAGAGTTGCGGCCAAGAACGGCCAGTAGATTCTACTGCTTGCTGGAGAGCTATTTTTGAATTCATTCCGACGTCTGGGGGCGAAAATTGCATTTAGGTCATCCTTCTTGTAACTTCCTTAAGGCCTCTAAAAGCGAATCAGTATCTGTAAGACGGAGGATTTCCTTTTCGTACTTTTCCATCAAGGGTGTCCGGATATCGCTTGCCTTGGCGTTGATCAGATAAGTTATCCCATCCTTCCCATCGCGCCGCGACTTTGCGCTTGAGATGGAGTGTCGCGCCAAATTCACGGGCTTGGGACTTCCTATCTTGCTAGCGGCGTAAAAGTCCGTATACAAAACCGCGTCCACACCTGCCAAGTCCCTTATTACTCGCACTCGCACCGCATTTCTAGACTGTCGCCTAGGATATGTCATCGCGGAGTTCACACGATCAGTTTCACGTCTCCAGAGTATGTCCTCAGCTTGTTCGAGAGACACTTCGGGCAAGAGAACAAGGATCTTAGCGTTAACCCGCGCGCCACCTTGCGTGACAGGAACTAACGTTGGAGCACCGTCGCGGCTTCTGCTGTAACGTGCAAACTCGACAGGAAACGGCGTCTCAACGCGTACTCTCTGTACCTCCACCTCTTTCAGTTCAACACCCGGGTCATTAATGAGCGACCCAAACGCGAGAATACCGATTCTGTGCGATTTATTCATTTGTGACAAAACTCAGACCTACGCATTATGTGCCTATCTGCGTGTACATGGAATCGGGGTATCTCAGACTCGATTTATATCTGGCTGTCCAGAAACGCCCCCAGCGCCCTCACTCATTCTTCCCGCATGAAAACGAAGCCGTCGTTGTGACCACCTTGCAGTTCCAAAAACTGTTTCGGTCCAGGCACCGCTTGGTACAGCGCCTTGCCGTGCTCGTACGGCACGATGTCATCCTGGGGGCTGTGGGCGACGAGCACCGGGCAAGTGGCCGACTGCAAATATTCGCGCGTGTTGTAATCGAAGCGGGACAACGCGTAGGGCGGAAAAGCCCAGCGCCTTCCGCCGAAGGCTGACACATACCATGATGGCACAATGCCCGATTACCGCCGACGCCGTTTACCGGGCGGCGCCCCTTTTTCACCGTCAATCTGCTGGCCATTAAGATCCACTTTGCCAAAGCGATACCGGCGACGGAATACCGCTCGGGCGTACGCCGGGCCAACGGCGAGCATGGTATTTGGCAACGCCGTTTTTGGGAACATACGATCCGGGACGAACGGTGGTTTAGTGGCACGGGTGGCCGACTGGCCGTATTCGACCTTTCATAGCTATGTCGATGTGGGGCTTTATCCTAAAGACTGGGCAGGTGAAGTTCCTGATTTGCAAGTAGGGGAACGCAACCTAGCGGCGGAAGGCGCTGCGCTTTTCCGCCCTACACGCTAATAGTCCAGATACGGCAGATACGGGGTCAAATCTTGACAATTATCAATTTAGCCAATTAATACCCATTACAGTAAATATAACCCTAACTAATCACCTCTTATTGCGGGTGATCGGTCGTATTGAACGAGTAGGATACGACAACGTTATTGGCATCAAAACGAATGACGAGGTCTTTGGTATTCGCCGGCCCAATGAGTTGGTAATGATATTTGCCATAAGTCCACGTACGCTGCCCGTTTTCCACCCCGACCCTCCAGGGCGAACCGAACATATTTTGAACTTCAGCCTGAGTTGTCTTGCCTATACGGATATCGGATACGTGGGACTCGGGAAACTCTTGCCCCACTGTCATGCAGGATGAAGCAATGAATGAGAGGCACACGAGCCCCAGTACGCCGGCACGCCGTATATTACTTAGCGAAATAGCACCGAAATGTCGCAGCAACTCGATAATCATGATTTAGCCCTCCTGGTTTCGTATAAGCATCAACTGTGCGCATCGCCGATCAACAGCGGAATCGGAAGCTTACTCCAGAACCCGGTTCCGGTGCAGCTAGCGGGGATAACAATATAGACCTCAGGGTTAAACTCGAATTAAGGCAGCGTTCGTGGCGGAAGGCGCTGCGTTTTTCCGCCCTACGGGCTATTTAGTGATCGTTTGCGCGTGATCGCTTCGGTGTTCCTGGCGTGACAGCGCTAATAGAGAAAATGAATTACGATTGAGTTCGCTGTTACGGGCCGCTATAGTATGAAATTCCTGCCTGGTTATTGCGGCGGGAAATTTATCGTTAACCGAAAAGGAGGTCATGTTATGGAAATAAGAAAGTCGCTGTACATGCTCGGTCTCACCCTTTTGCTGATGTCACCCTTGGTTGAGGCGCAGGTTCCAGTAAACATTTCGTATCCCATCAATGGCGGCGCTTACACCAATTATTTTACTTCCAAGTTCGACGTTAATTGCCCGGGCGGCGCGTTCACCGCCAAGTGGGGGTTTGACGGCGTGACTGTGGGCGGCGGCGATTTTTATGACCATATAAGCGGTCAGTTCGGATATAAACTGCCGCCGGGACCGCATGTCTTTTGGGTCAGCACCTCGTGCGGGGCCGACCAAGTCAAGTTTCAAGTGCTATAAAGACTGATGGCGAGTGCCCGCGCCCGTACAAACGGGTGCGGGCTTTTTTTGCGCCATGCCCGCTGATTTCGATTGCGTCAAGCAGACGGAGGCAATATAGGAGATCTTGAATATAATTTTCAGATTTCTCTCAAAATATTATATTTCAAGACCGACCCCCTCAAGCTCACAAGCGGGGGACGGAAAGAGGGATCAACCTGGCGGCGGAAGGCGCCGCGCTTTTCCGCCCTACGCTTTTCCGCCTTACCCGTTCGATTTATATCCGACTGTCCAGAAACGCCCCCAGCGCCCTCACCCATTCTTCCCGCATGAAAACGAAGCCGTCGTTGTGACCACCTTGCAGTTCCAAAAACTGTTTCGGTCCAGGCACCGCTTGGTACAGCGCCCTGCCGTGCTCGAATGGCACGATGTCATCCTGGGGGCTGTGGGCGACGAACACCGGGCAAGTGGCCGACTGCAAATATTCACGCGTGTTGTAATCGAAGCGGGACAGCAACCGCACCGGCAGGAACGGATAAATTTTCGCCGCCACGTCGGGTACCGAGGTAAATAC
>Ga0184640_10000198_pt1 | contig 14815 bp, 14 predicted proteins | sample PLM31_200_b2_FD_133161 | JGI IMG/M metagenome (GOLD analysis project Ga0184640, IMG submission 133161) | Groundwater sediment microbial communities from an aquifer in East River, Colorado, USA - PLM3-1_200_b2 | ecosystem: Environmental > Terrestrial > Soil > Riparian zone | place: USA: East...
AATCCGCCAATGAACTACCTGACCGCGCCAATGACGCTCGAACTCCTCGAGCTGATCGGTGAGGCCGAACGCGACGAGTCCGCGCGCGCGATCATTATCACCGGTGGTCTCGAAGGTAAGTTCATCACCCACTACAGCGTTGACGAGTTGGCGGCGACCGCCGCTGATCCCGCTGAATGCGCGCGGGTATTTCCGGAGGCCGAGGCGGGGTTTCATCGCCTGCTTGATCGCATCATGCTTCTGCCCAAGGCCGTAATCGCGGCGATTAATGGCGATTGCATGGGCGGCGGCTACGAACTCGCGCTGGCATGTGACTTCAGAATTGCGGCTGACGGTCCCTACCAGATCGGCCTACCCGAGGCAGTGCTTGGAATTCTGCCCGGCGGCGGCGGAACCCAACGGCTGCCGAGATTGATTGGACGCGGGCGAGCCTTGGAAGTGATGCTGTTCGGCAACGTCTATCATCCGCGCGAGGCGGAGCGGATGGGGATGGTGAACCGCGTGGTCGCGCCAGAATCGCTGATGGCGTTCGCGATGGGTTGGGCACGGACGCTGGCGAAGCGCCCCCCGCGCTCAATCGCGGCGATCAAGCGCGCCGTACATCTCGGCGCGGATCGCGACTTGCCAACCGGGCTTTACATCGAGCGGACCGAGATGCGCGATGTAATGTGCACCCAAGATGCTCGCACGCTTATGACCGCCTACAACCAGGCAGTTGCGAAGGATCCCATGGCGGCGCGCAGCAACTTTCTCAACGGCTACGGAGTGCCGGCCGCCAAGGGGCGTTAGCAGGGTGTTGAGAAACCCAGAACATGGCGCGGCGGATGCGCAGGCGCGCTCAACACCCTGCGTGAAAGCCGGCTGCCTTCCTAATCTTCTCCCCCTCCGGGGGAGAGGAGAGAGAGGGAGCAGGCGGTTGAAAATGACTTTTTCAACAGCCTGCTAGCCAGGCGGGCGCGCCTAACCTTCTTCGTCAACTGCCTGCCGAATCGAATTCAGGATGAACAGGAACTGGCGCGGTGTAGTCACCCGGCCGAGCAAGTTGACCTGGCGAAGCACGCGGAGTTCGCGCGGGTTGACCTTAAAGCGGCGCAGCATCCCGCGATTCCCTGCGAAATCGCGCCACACTTGATCGGAGCTCGGCTTGGTCACAGCGTCGCGATGCGCCCCAATCAGCATTCGCGCTTCCGGATGGGTCAGCAGAAAAAGCTGCTGTCGGTCGAGCCCCATCGTATCGGCGATGCGCGAAATTAAGGACAGCGACGGCCGCCGGCGCCCATTCTCAAGGTATGCGATGTGACTGGCCTTGACGCCCAACTTCGCCGCAAGTTCGCGCTGCGTATAAAACATCGCTTCACGGCGCTCCTTAATTACGCGGCCAAGAGTTTTCTTTTTCATGTGTCGTATTCTCCAAGAAGCGCCCATCGTAGTTTCGCGTAATGAATCATCCCGGCCAGATACCGGGCCTTCTGCTCCGGCGACTCCATCTCGTCGAAATTTACCTTGAAATACCCCTGGATTCGCTCGCGCACTTGTTCAAATGACTCCTCGCTAAGTTCGCGCGCCTGCGCGACGATCCTGCCAAAGACCCCGTCAGACCCGAATATCCTTCGCGCGAGCCGTTCCGGATACGCTGCAAGCGCCACGATCACGTCGGCCGCAAGCTCCGATGAATCATCAAGGTGCGCGGCGTAGGCGGCATCGACGAATAGATGCACCGGATCGTTCGACGAGTGAAACATCGAGCTCGCCATATAATGCCCCATTTCGTGACAGAAAGTGGCCAGCACTGCAACCGGGTGGTGCGCCGTGTTTACATATACCAGCGGCCGTTTCAGCAGATGCTCCCCTCGATTGACATAAAAACCCCGCAAAGCCATCCCTTCCGGGCCGCAATAGGGCGCCGCCTTGAAGTGCAAATGCATACTTGCTGCCATCGCAGCCATCCGCGACGTTCCCTGTATTTTTACCGACTCCCGATTGAGCCGCGGCCACATCTGGGTCGCTGTTTCGACCAGCGCGACTAGCTCCTGGTAACGGAGCCGACGTCGTAAATCCTGAACGTAGTCTCTGCGGAACAACTGCCGCAGGTCGTCTTTTGGCCTCCTCCATGCGTTCAATGCCCTTCGTCCGGGCTTGCCCGCATCGCCAGTCAACAGCTGCGATACCAGCGCCTCGACCGTTGGGCGCGCGTTGACGCGCCGACTCACTTGTACGCGTGCGTAAGCCATCGCACTGAAAGTGTACTAACGCTGGCAGCCTGTCTGCAAACTGTCTTTTGTCGCTTGAAAGAGGCAGTGGTTGCGTAAACAGTGCGACTGCGAGCACTCGACACATTGTTAACGAATCACTGCAAGCTGCATGGCGATGCTCGGCGCCTGCACCCCTCACCCAAGACGGCAGTCCCGCTAGCGTTCGCGAGGCGCCACTTAGCCCACTGGGAATTGAAGCAGGCCCCCAGCCGCTACGCACGGCGCGGAGGTAAAGAGGGGTCCTCCGCCCACCACATCCATAGCAGAGCGAGCCTGACAGGTCGCATCACAGGCCTCCGCGCTCGCATGCCGTTGTGCGCCGGTCCGGACCGCTGCGGCGTTCATCTGCGATTACCTCGGACTAACCGGGGAGCGCGGCGTCCCCGTAATGGAGGACACGTAAAATGGAATTGCGATTACTCATCTCAGAAGCGGAGCGCGAGGTCTTCACGCGTCATCTGGACGATGCTCGCAAGACGCGCAATGCCGGCTTCACGGAAACCAAACGTTCGCGTGTCGGCGAGGTGCATTTGCGCTACTGCCAACTGTACGCCCTGTTCGATGAGACTAGTGACACGCCATCAGAGATGCTCGGCGGCTTCGCGATGCATGACCTTGGCATCCTTCCGCAGAGCTACCCTAAACCCGATCTGACCCATCTTCCGGCTCGATCGGTTATCGAATACGGCGAGCTTTGGTCGCGCGCCAAGGGCGCAGGCCGTGTGTCGCAGCGCGGCGCGCTGGTGTTGAGTGGCTTGCTTCAGACCCAAGCGTTGCTCGTGTATCCCATTTGCAAGCCGTGGGATCTGACCGGCGGCTACAACGGCGTCTTCGAATCGGCTTGCGAACCTGTGGCGTGGCCCTACGCGCGTACTCTCGACGGCGCAACCATTTGGGTGCAGCCGATGGTCCTGACCGGGATGCCCCTGCAACAGGCCGTGCGCGTCGGGTGGGAGATGGGTTTCGAAACCTCGGATCAGCATCGCCGAATCCGCTTCGACAACCCCTTCCAACTGTCTCCGCGGCTCGCGACGCCATCACAAGAACCCAGTGCCTCGCATGACGAGGTGAACGGCGCAGCGCACGCGTAGTTTCAGTGAACAGGAGGGCGTGGCGGCTGCCGATCGCCTGCTACGCCACGCCCTTTGATACCCGACAGATGCGCTTAGACGGAATTTGGATCGGGCAGAACCGGCGCCTGGCAGGGTCCTGCCGCGATGCAGCTCAGACCCGTCGCGAAGTAGATCACCGCGACTTTGAACGGATAGGCAACATAGTTTAGCGGGGTTTCGATTGGGTCGAACGCCCGCCGCGGACCAGGCGGCCGCTCCTCGATCCGCGTAGTTCCGCCGGTGGTGCCTGCTGCCGCCGCAACATCCTGAATGCTCGCGATGCGATTGTCTGGGCCAATGATCGCCGCCTTGCCGGACTTGAGCCACACATAGCGAGTGGCGCCCGCCGGGTTGGACAAGCTGTCCTTCAAGTCGGGTTGTCCCGCCGCTGCGACCGCCTGGTCCGCGGTCATGCCGGTCTCGAGAGACCCGCTCGATGAGGAGCACGACGCGCCGCAAAGCGCCAGCACGGCGCCTGCCAAACACGATACCAGCGACCTCGCGAGCCAGACCCTCATTGCAGTCATCGTGGCAACGACCTAACACAAGGATTCAGGCGGGAGCAATCCACCATCGACAATCCGCTCACACCGCCCGCCATTACTTGGGCGTCGATTCGGAGGTGGGCGACTGTGCGCCGGCGGCTGCGCCTTCAGGGGCGGCTGCTGGTGTGGCGGTTGGCGTTGGTGGCGACAAAGGAGGCATCAGCGCGGAGCCCAACTGCGGTGGCGGCGCCGGCGACATCGGTGTCGCTTCCGATTCGGGACTCGAAAAGGGGCTCAACACACCGCGGACGCGCTCGTAGAGCCACAGACCCCAGCCACTGCCGCCGCCGAACACACTTTTCATGTCGTAGTAGAGGGTGGGATCGTTCACGATCAGCCCTGCAGTGCCTTGACTTGCGTTGATCTTGTAGAGGATCTCCTTCAAGTCGTTGCTTGACTGCTTGAGATTGGCCAGGACTTCGTCAGCAAGCTGCTCGTCCTCGAGGAATCGCGCCGCGAGCCCGTGCGAATTCTCGAAGCGCGTAACCAGCTTGTTCACGCGGTCGGAGGTGCTCTGGATGGCGTCAGCCGCCCGCGAAACCCGGTTCAGTAATTCCCGGCCATTGGTCTCATTGCTCAACATCGCGCCCACCAGACCTTCACCGCGGTTGATCTTCCCGATTAGCGCCGACATCTGAATCGAGAGCTGATTGACGCTATCGAGCGTCTTTCGGATCGACGCGATTGTGAGCTGATCCTGCTGAGAGCCGCTGGGGGCGCCGCGAATCAATTCGCTAAGGATCCCCTCGCCTTTGTTGAGTGTTTCCAGGAGCGAGCGCGTGGAATTCGAAATGGCGATGAGGTTGGCAACCAGATCGTCCGTGCCCTTCTTCTGGAGCAACGTCTCCAGGTCGATCGGATCTCGCGCAGCAAGCACCTGACCAGCTTCCGCTGCGGGCGATGCGGCTGTGCCGGGCGAGAGTTCCACAAACTTGTCGCCCAACAGTCCCATCGTGTTGATCTGGGCGACCGAGTCGGCGAGCACGCGCGCAATCGCGGCGCGTTCCACCCACATCCGTACAACTACGTAGTCAGCGCCCGGGTCCTGGGGAAAATAGATTGAATCCACAGCGCCGATCTGGACGCCCGCGAGGGTGACCGGCGCTCCCGTCTGCAGGCCGTTGATGCGCCGAAAGTGCGCTTCGATAGTCTCTGAGCGCGCAAGGAAACGCGCGCCCTGGCCGATCGTCACTATCGCGAACGCAAGCAGCGCAAGCCCGGCCGCGATCACCAACCCCACCCGCAGCGCTGAGTATCGCGTGTCCGTCACTTTCCCGTTGGCTCCTAGAGTGCAGTCTCGACGAACTCCCGCATGAGTTCGTCGTGTGTCGCCCGAACTTCCTGTGCGCTGCCGCTGAACCGAATGCGTCCCCGGTCGAGCAGCGCAAATCGGTCGCCCACCTTGAACGCGCTCTTGAGATCGTGGGTTACCACTACGGACGTGAACCGCAACTGCCGCTGCAACCCCCGAATCATCAAGTTTATCTTGTGCGTGACGAGCGGATCCAAGCCCGTGGTCGGCTCATCGTACAGTACCGCGCGGGGCTCCAGTGCGATCGCGCGCGCAAGCGCCACGCGCTTCTTCATTCCACCTGAAAGCTCCGCCGGATACAGCAGCTCGACGCCGCTCATCTCCACCATTTGCAGCAGCTCGCCCACCCGGCGGCGCATCGCGCCTTCGTCGAGGCCACTGTGTTCGCGCAGCGGGTAGCTGATGTTCTCGTACACTGTCAGAGAGTCGAAGAGGGCGCCCGACTGAAAGACCATCGAGACCTTCTTGCGCACTGCGCCCAGTTCGTCCTCACTCATCAGGTTGAGGCGCTGCGCATCGACGATTACTTCTCCCGCGTCCGGGCGCTCAAGTCCGTTCAAATGGCGGAGCAGGACCGTCTTTCCCGACCCGCTCGCTCCGAGCACCACCACCGTTTCGCCCTCGATGACGTCCAGATCGACGCCTTGCAGGACGGCCTTGCCATTGAAGCCCTTGTAGAGCCCGCGTACGGAGATAAATGGTCGTTTGCCGTTCGCAGCCATTACAGTGACAGGAAAAGCTTGGTTAGAAAGAAATCGGATATCAGCACAGTGATCGATGCCGCGACCACCGCCGAGGTAGTCGCACGCCCGACGCCGTCGGCGCCACCAGTGGCCGTGAGCCCCATATGACACGCGATGACCGCAATCTCGAAACCGAAAAAGACTGACTTGCCAAGTCCGCTCATTAAATCTTCCAGTGCGGTGTGCTGGATGAGCGATTGGTAAAAGTAATCGCCGCTGACACCGAGCTGCGTGACAGAAATGATCAAACCGCCGAACAACCCGATCGCGTCGGCAATGATCGTCAGTACCGGAAGCATGATGACGGTTGCGAGCACGCGCGGCACCACCAGCTTCTTGACCGGGCTGGTCGCCAGCGCCCGCATCGCGTCGATCTGTTCGGTGACCTTCATGGTGCCGAGTTCGGCGGTGATTCCCGATCCGACGCGCGCGGCGACCATCAATGCGCTCAGCACCGGGCCCATCTCGCGCAACAGCGAGAGTCCCATGATGCGGCTGACGTAAATCTTTGCCCCGAAATTCGCCAGGAACTGGCCCATCTGCAGCGCCAGCACCATGCCCGAGAAGATCGCCGTCAGGTTGATGACGTTGAGCGAGCGGACGCCCACGCTGTCGAGCTGAGCGACCAACAGCCGCATCTCGAATGGGCGGCGGACCAGGTAGCGGAAGAACTGACCGGTCAGCAGGCCGACTTGGCCAAGTTGCTCCAGGAACAGGTATAGTCGGGAGAGCATTTCACCTGCGTATCACGAAGGGTAAGCGAACCTTTCCAGCCCGGCAATATCAGGTGGGCACAAAGTCCGGCGATTCATCGCTGTTTGCTTATGGCGCGCTGATGCGCGGCGACCAGGTGCGCGAACTACTGGGCCGCAATGCCGCCTCGACGCGCGCACGACTTGCTGGTTATGAGCGCGGGTACGCACGCTGCTATTTCATCCGGGTGAGAGCAGGTGCGACAACCCAGGGTCGTATGCTGCACGGTCTCTCCCAGAGCGACTTCGCAATCCTCGACAAATTTGAGGACGTGCCACGCCTCTATACTCGCGAGCGCATCGAGGTCACCGGCGCGTCGGGCGCGCTGGTGAATTGCTGGGTGTACTTGCCAACCGGATGGGAGCGGGTCGAATCGGCGCGCTAGCCCACGCTGCTACTGCTTGACTTCGGCGGGCGGTGGCTTGCTCTCGCCGCGTTTCAATCCGAACTTGTCGATCCGATACTGGAGCGTCCGGTAGCTCATTCCCAGCATCTTGGCTGCTTTGGCGATCACCCAGTCGTTGCGCTCCATCGCCTGCACGATCAAATCGCGCTCGAAGTGCTCGAAGTTGATCCCTTCAGTGGGAATCTCGAACCGCTCCGAACGCGATCGATCACCCGCGCGCCCCATCGGCTTGCGCGCCAGCACTTCCAGGGGAAGATCGCGCGGCATGATCTTGTCGCCCTCGCATAGCAGCAGCGCGCGCTCGATCGCGGATTCTAGCTGACGCACGTTGCCGGGCCACGAGTAGTCCAACAGCACTTCCATCGCCTCGCGGCTGATTTCCTTGACGCGGCCCTCGGCGAGATGACCGTACTTGGCGAGCGCGTGGCTGGTCAGCAGCGAGATATCGCCGTGGCGTTCGCGCAGCGGGGGCAAAGTGATCGTCACCACGTTGACGCGATAGTAGAGGTCCTCGCGGAAGCGCCCCTCGGCGACTTCCTCGGCAAGGTTGCGATTGGTCGCGGCGAGCAGGCGCACGTCGACGCGGAACGGCTCGTTACCTCCGACACGGCGGATTTCGCGCTCTTGAAGTACGCGCAGAATTTTTGCCTGCAATCCGGGGCCCAGGTCCGCAATCTCGTCCAGAAAAAGCGTCGACTTGTCCGCGCTCTCGATCAGTCCGACCTTGCGCTCGTTCGCGCCGGTGAACGCGCCGCGTTCGTGGCCGAAAAGTTCGTTCTCGATGAGGCTGTCTGGGATTGCCGAGCAGTTGATCGCCACAAACGGGCGCGCCGCGCGGGGCGATAGCCGGTGAACAGCGCGCGCCACTACTTCCTTGCCGGTGCCGCTCTCGCCCTGGATCAGGACGGTCGTGTTCGATGGGGCAACCCTGCGGACGATGCGCAGCACTTCGAGCACGGTCGGGTCCTGTCCGATGACGCCCTCGATTTGCAGCTTGCCTTCCAGGCTGCGCCGCAGCAGCAGGTTTTCTTCCTGCAGGCTCGCAAGCTCGGCCGCCTTTGATACCGTCATCACCAGGGTTTCGCGGTCGGTCGGTTTGGCCAGGTAGTAGAAGGCGCCGTTCTTCATCGCCTGGACGGCGCTATCGATGGTGCCGTGTGCGGTGAGCACGACCACCTGGGTGGCGGGGAACTGCGGACGAATCTTTGAGAGCAGCTCTTCGCCCGACATCCCGGGCATCATCAGGTCAGTCAGCACGACGTCGAAACGGCTCGACCCCAGCAGCTCGAGCGCGCGCTTGCCGACCGCTGCCTCCTCGACCGCGAAGCCTTCATCGCGCAACGTGTCGGCGGTGATTTGCCGCTCGAGGTCGTTGTCTTCGACTATGAGTACGGATGCGCGGTTCATACCTGCCGGCGTGGACCGTTGGCTGGGAAGCAGAACGTTACCGTGGTGCCCGGACCGGTTTCGTTCCTGCCGATGGTGATTGTACCACCATGCGTTTCAACAATCGCCTTGGATAGAAACAGTCCCAGCCCGATCCCTTCGCGCTTGGTCGTGAAGAACGGCTCGAACACGTGGCTCGCGATTTCCGGATCGATTCCGGGGCCGGTATCGGAGAAGCTGACCTCGAGGTTCCCGTTTTGCGGTTGGATTCCAATCGTGAGCTTGCCGCCGTCGGGCATCGCCTGAATCGCGTTGGCGACCACGTTGACGAAACAGGTGCGCAGCTTATCCGCATCGACGTTTAGCAGCGGCGGCGCGCCGTTCAGCGGCTGGAAAACATCAATACTCTGTACCTTGAGCTTGGAGTCCGAGATCGCGAGCACGCTGTCGATGAGCTGTCGCAAATCGGTGGGCGCCGGATGGATCTCGATCGGCCGGCCGTAGTTCAGGAAGCTCTGGATTAGTTCCGAAAGGCGGCGTACTTCGTCCTTCATGATGACCAGTTGCTGCTGGAAGCCGGCACGGTCCTGCGTCAATTGGCCGGCATATCGAGTGCGCAATTGGTCAAGCGCGAGGCTGATGAAGTTGAGCGGGTTCTTGATTTCGTGCGCCAGGCCGCCGGCGAGCTGGCCGAGCGCGGTGAAGCGTTCGAGCCGGTTCAATTCGTGTTCGCGTTCGCGAGCGTGGCGGAGCTGGCTCACCATCTCATTGAAACTGCGGGTGAGCAGTCCGATTTCGTCGCGCCGGTTCGCCTCGGGAACCGGTTCCAGGCCGCGCGCTGCGATGTTCTGTGCCGCGGCCGCGACTTCGTGAATCGGCTGCACATATCGATCCGCGAGCAGGTAGGCGAAGCCCAGACCAATCGCGAAGATGACGAACGCGGCGGTGATTTGATGCACCCGGTTTTGCTGCAGGGGCTGCGCGAACTCGGCAAAGTTGGCGACCACCCGAACATAGCCGAGCAGGTGGTCCTCGACTTTGACCGGAATCAGGTACTCGGTGGTTTCATGCAGTGGAACCACCACGCTTCGCTGGCCTTCCTCCTCGGGCAGCACAACCTGGCGCGTCACGATCGAGTGGTCGGCGGGCGGAATCAACGCGGCGCCGATCAAATTGGGGTTGGAGCTGTTAATGATGAGGTTCTGACTGGACGCGATCGATACCTCGAGTCCCTTGTTGGGCAGCTTGGCGACAAAGTCTTGCAACTGGCCGCGATCCATGTGGGTGACCGAGGTGAGTTGCTGCACGCTGATCTGGATGACGCTCGCGAGGTCCTTTACCTTCTGCTGAGTGGTGCGAACAATCGCGTCCTGAGTACCGAGGCTCACCCATACTTCCGCGCCGAGAGTCAGTCCGAGCAGGACCACAATTAGAAGTATGAGCTTGGCTTTTAGATTCAGCACCGGAAGCCAGCCGTCCACCGCGTCTCTCCACTCGCGCATCATACTCATCAGCCGATCCAAAATCGTCACTCCCGGCCGCGCGCCGAGCCTGGTGCACGCCACCTGGTGTCATTCACGAACTGCCGCCCTCTCTCACGCATCCGAACATGCTACCAGCGTAAAGGAGCGCGACGGCCATCGCTGCCACAAGCCTCAGGCGCTCAGAGCCGGTCAGGTAGTCGGGCAAACGCTACTTACTCTCGGCGAACCGGGCGCGAAAAATGTCTCGGATTTGATCGATCGAGACCCCCTGGTTCGCCAGCACCCGCGCTTCGCGCGCCTCGGCGACGCAGATCGAGCAAGTCGCGCCGTGCCGGTCGCGGAAGCAGTCGAGCAGGTTCTGATGTCCGTCGGTGCGGTCGCACCCGCAGTAGCAATGGAGCTGCGCAAGCAGGGCGGGGTCGCTCTCCGCGATTTCGTACGCCTCGCGCACCGGGCCCTGGAAAAGCGCGGGCTCGAGCGTTAGCCGCGGCGCGCTACTGTCGCCGGCCGCGCGCAGGCAGCATTGCTCGCCGCTGGAAGTGGCCGCCGGCGTACCGGCGCCGCGCGTGCGTGAGATTCCTGCGTAGCCGAGGGCGCCGATGGCCATCACAGCGCCGAGCCCGAGCAGCCCGAATTTTCGCCGCTTCGACATGCTCAATCTTCTCCCAGCATCATAGCATCTCGACCAGTTGCAGGCCGTGCTGCGCAAAACTGTACAGCGCCGCCGGCCGATGGGCGCCGCGGCGCGATGATGGTTGTTTACGCAATAGATTCATCGCCGCTATCCGCCGGCGGAAATTGCGCCGGTCAATCGGGCGGCCAAGTATCTTCGCGTACAGCTCCTCGAGCTGCGCGAAAGTGAACTCGCGCGGCAGGAGCGCGTAGGCGATATTGCTGTACTCCAGCTTCGACTTGAGACGCCGCAGCGCGTACTCCGCCATCAATGAGTGATCATACGCCAGCGGCGCAAGCCTGGACACCTCGTACCATTTGCCCCCCAAGTACTTGCCGCGCGGCGCGTTGACCCGCGACGGGTCGGCGATTAGAGCCAGGTACGCCACCGACACGACGTGCGCGTGCGGATCTCGCGACGGATCGCCGAACGTGAAGAGCTGTTCAAGATAGGCACGGTCCAGTCCGGTCGAGGCGCTTAGCTCGCGACGCGCCGCGTCATCGAGCAGCTCGCCCACCCGTACCAGTCCGCCCGGGAAAGCCCATCGCCCGCGATTCGGTCCACGGCTGAGTTGAACGAGAAAGGTCTTGAGGCGCCCGCCCTCAAGCGCGAACACAACCGTATCAACTGCGACCTTTGGGCGCGCGTGGCAGCTGCGGTACCGCAGTCGGGCGGCTGGTAATGCTGCCGGCGCCGAGGTCACGCGCCCAGTTCAAGCATCCGTTCCAACGCTCGGCGCGCTCCGTCGCGCACCTCGTCGGAAAGCGTGATCTCGTAGCGCAGGTTTTGCAGCGAATCGACCACCCCCGGTAGCGTGATCATCTTCATGTAGCGGCAGAGCTTGCACGCCTTGAAGAATCGCTTGTCGGGCAGTTCCATCAGCAGCCGGTCGGAAAGCCCGCACTCGGTCACCACCAGGAACTTGTCGGCATCGCTCTCGCGCGCGTAGCGGACCATCGCGGAAGTCGACAGAACCGCATCGGCCAGCGCGAGCACGTCGGTGCGGCACTCCGGATGGGCGAGCACCTTGATGCCGGGAATCGCGCGCTTAACGCGGTCAACTTCGGCGGCGGTTATTTGATGGTGAACGTAGCAATTCCCGTCCCACGAAATAATCTGCTTGCGCGTCTGCGACTGCACGTAGTTGGCGAGGTTTTGATCGGGAACGAACAGCACATGCTCGGAGTCAATCGCCTCGACAATCGCAACCGCGTTCGCCGACGTGCAGCACGCATCGGAGAGAGCTTTTACATCGGCGGTGCAGTTGACATATGAAACCACCCGCAGGTCCGGGTAAATCGCCGCCAGCTCCGCCTTGCGCTCCGCAAGCGCGTCGGCCGTAACGCTGTCGGCGAGCGAGCAGCCGGCACGCAGATCGGGGAGCAACACCATGCGTTCCGGATTGAAGACCTTTGCGGTCTCGGCCATGAAGTGCACGCCGCAGAAAACGATAACGTCGGCGTCGCGCACCTCGCGCGCCTTGCGCGCAAGCTCGAGCGAATCACCGATGAAGTCGGCGACTTCGAAAATCTCGGGCCGCTGATAGTTGTGGGCGAGCACCACCGCGCGGCGCGCACGCTTGAGTTCGTGGACCTCCGCGATCATCGCGGCGTACCGGTCGCAGCTGTCGAGGTCGTAGCCCGACTCGCCCAGCGCCGCGAGTTTCTCGTAAAGCGCGTGAGCGTCGATCGGGCTGGCGGCGGTTGCTTGATTCACAGGGATGCTCCGTAGTGCAAACTTGTAGCTACTTTGCGTCGGATTGACACTTACCCTACCAGCCTGCCGGCGGCCGATGCAAGGGAAACGGCCGGCGGGCTGATGCCGTTCCAACCCCGCCCCGGCCCGCCCCTGCACTGGACTCTTTCTCTTTTAGCAAGCGCACTCAGCTGGCGGTGCATTCGCGAAGCTGCCGCAGCGCGGCGCACTTGTTTCAGTAGCGGCTCACTGCTGCTGCGACACAGTTGAAGTTGAGGCGGGTCGATGTACCAAACCCGGCGGAGCATTGTGCGACATCGCGGTTACGGCACACAGGCGGGTTGCACTCGTGCAAAACGGGCGACGGCGTTAGGGCAGCTCAAGCGCGGCTACGCAGGGATAAAGGGAGCCTCCCTGCCGACGCTCTGTCGCACTTCTCTACATCATGTATCAAAAGCGCGGCGGCACCTCGATTGCTGTACAACCCATGGAAGGAAAATATTGATGATGCGCCATGTCCCGAATCTGATCGATTCGCCAGGCTTCCAGAGCCACCCAGGCAATTCGCGGACCTCGATGCGCACGCTGGTGGCATTGGCGCTCGCGGTTGCTCTGCTGTTGTCAGCAACGACAGCGCGCGCCGCCGCAGACGACTGGGCACCCGACCGGCTCATAGTTCAGACCCGCGGCGGAGTGCCGGCCGAGGTCGCGCAGATGATCTTCGCGCGTCACGGCGCGGAGGTCATCGACGTTATCCCAGATCTCAATACCTGGGTGCTGCGCGTTCCGCCCTCGCAACTGAGCAGGGTGGAGGCCGGACTCTCAACCAGCCGTCATCTGAAGTCGGTCGGCAAGGACTATCTGCGTTACCTGCAGGCCACCGCGCCCAATGATCCGTGGTTCCCGGGCCAGTGGCATCTCGCCAAGATTCAAGCGCCGCAGGCGTGGGACTACACCGTCGGAACTTCGGCCGTCGTGATCGCGATCGTCGATAGCGGCGTAACCGCGGTGCCCGATCTCGCCTCCAAACTTTTGCCCGGCGTGAACCTCATCGATGCGGCCGATACCAGCGACGGCCTCAATCATGGCACTCCCGTCGCCGGCGCCGCCGCCGCGGCCACCAACAACTCGTTCGGCGTTGCGGGCGTCAACTGGGGCAGCACCATCCTGCCCGTCAAGATCTACAACAGCAGCGGCAGCACCACCTGCTCCGCGGTCATCGACGGCATCAAGTACGCGGCCGATCACGGCGCGCGCGTGATCAACATGAGCTTCGCCGGAACCAGCGCTTGCAGCGGCGAGTCGAGCGCGATCGACTACGCATGGAGCAAAGGCGCGGTGCTGGTCGCCGCGGCCGGAAACAGCGCATCGACGACCCCCAACTATCCCGCCGCGTACCGCAACGTGATCGGCGTCGCCGGTTCGCGCTCCGACGATACGCTCGATCCGAATTCCAACCACGGAAGCTGGATCAGTGTCACCGCGCCCGGCGTCGGCATCTACACCACGTACAATACCGGCACCTATTCGAGCAGCGCAGGCACCTCCATCGCGGCGCCGGTCGTGTCGGGTCTCGCCGCATTGGTTATCGCCGCAAACCCGATGCTCTCAAACGCGCAGGTGAAGCAACTCATCGAGGACTATTCCGACGACCTCGGCGCACTCGGCTTCGACACCACCTACGGCTGGGGCAGAGTCAACGCATACCGGGCGGTGATGGCGGCCGGCGGTACGGCGCCTTCTCCGGCGGACAAGATGCCACCGGTCGCGTCTATCAACTCACCCAACGACGGCTCGAGCGTGTCGGGCGTGGCGACAGTTAACGTCTCTGCCAGCGACGACACGGGCGTGACGCGCGTCGAACTTCATGTTGACGGCACGGTGTTCGCCAGTGATCCGACGGCGCCGCACTCCTTCGCGTGGGACACCTCTGCGGTCAACAACGGAACGCACCGCCTGGAGGCGGTCGCCTACGATGCGGCCGGCAACTCGGGCGACTCGAACCAGGTCAGCGTCACGGTGGACAACTTGGGGCCGGCGCAGCCGACGGTCGCTATCAGTTCGCCGGTCAACGGAAGCTCGGTCACCGGTACCGTGAAGATCAAGGTCTTGGCGAACGGCAGCTCGACGATCAAGAAGATCGAGGCGTACGCTGACGGCAACCTGGTCGGTTCCAATGCGTGCGCATCGACGTCGTGCTCGGCGACCATTCGCTGGAATTCGAAGCCCGCAGCGGCTGGCCAGCACACGCTCAGCGCGAAGGCCTACGATGCGGCAGGGAACGTTGCTGCCAGCAGCGAGGTCAACGTGTGGAAATAACCGGGCGCGGCGCAAAAAGCGCGCTGCACGAAGTGAGAAGGGCCGCCGGCTTTCAACCGGCTGCCCTTCGTCGTTTCAGAGCCGTCCTCCCACACGCCTCACCCTGCAATTAAGGCGCGCAGGTTGCTACGAAGT
>Ga0184640_10000199_pt1 | contig 14757 bp, 20 predicted proteins | sample PLM31_200_b2_FD_133161 | JGI IMG/M metagenome (GOLD analysis project Ga0184640, IMG submission 133161) | Groundwater sediment microbial communities from an aquifer in East River, Colorado, USA - PLM3-1_200_b2 | ecosystem: Environmental > Terrestrial > Soil > Riparian zone | place: USA: East...
CTCTACCTGCAGATCAAGGCGGGGCGGCCGATGCCTAGTGACGCGATCGTGTGGCGCAACTGCGGGCTCTTGCGGCAGCTGGAGGATTCGATCCAGCTGATGTTTCTGCGGATGGGGCAGATGGTGCGAGGGAAGGACGATGGCCGAACGTGATGTAACTTTGAAGGTATCGGCGAAGCCGGCTCCAGGCGCGGGCGATGGGTTCAAGAAGCTGGCGAAGGATGTAGACCAAGCCAAGCAGGCGACCGATAAGCTTGATAGCGGATTCCGCAAGGTGGCATCCGGAGTTGCGGGACTGGGAGCCATTGCGCTCACTGCTGACAAGGATGTTAAAAAACTCCTGGAGACCTTCATCGCGTTTCGGGCTGTCTTGGATATTTTTGAGGGCATTACGTCCGCAATTAAGGGTGCTAGCAGCGCGCTCAAAGGTTTTGCGGCTAGTGCGGGCGGAGGAATTGCAGGTGGGGCATTTGCGGGACGAGGAGGCAGATCGCTTGCCGAAGAAGTCGGAACAGGAGCTGCAGGGCAGGTTGCTGGGAATGTCATTAGCAGAGCTGGCGGCAAAGCCTTTGCCGGGGGTGCGGCCACGACAGCGGTGGGCCTTGGTGGGGTGGCATTGTTGAAAAAATTGGGCATCGGCTTGGCTAGTGTGGCAGGCCCCGCTACCCCAATCCTATTAGGCGCTGGAGCTTTGGCGGCCAGTGCTTTCCCGGAAGCGACGGCGGGATTATTTGGCCTCGGACCAGATGAAAAGATCAACAAGCAACAGGAAGCCCGGCAGAAGTTCATCACCGAGCAGCGCGAGCAGATCACCGCCAACGCTCAGAAGCTCTTTGAACTCCAGGAGAAGTTGAACGGCGCCATCAAGGAGGAATCGAAGCTGCGGAGCGATGCCCTGACGAAGCAACGCGATCAGCTCAAAGACCAGCAGCGGGCCGCCGAGGAGACCGTCAAATCGGCGCGCGAGAACGCCGAGGCATTTGGCATCCTGGACCCCTTGGAGCGGCTTAGTGCCAGGAACATCGCTCGGCGATTGGGTCAGGGCCAGGGCGCTGGGCTATCCGGCGAGGAGTTGCAATTCGCCAAGGGGCTGCCTTTCCTGCGCCAGCAGGTCGAAGCCTTTGCGACTCAGCAAGCCCAGCAATCCCCGATCTTTCAGGAGATCAACCAACTTGCGGGCGGTCCCTCGCTGGGGCGCGCGGAATTTCAACGCCAGCAGTTGGCCCAGCAACAGGCGCTGGTGGAGCAGCGACTTGCTGCCGAAGAGCAGTTTGTCCAGCAGCGTGAGCGGCAGATTCAAGCTCAGGTCAATCAAGCCATTCAGGTGACGATTATGCAATCACCCGAGTCACTAGCGAGCCAGATCGCTCGGACGATCCTGCCGGAGCTGCTGGCCCTGAACGCGAAGACCGTGGCGGCGTTGCAGAAGCAGATTCAGGACGCGCTGCAAAATCTGCGCTCCGGGAATCGCGCTACATTTGGGATAGCAAGGCCACCGTGATTATGAACCAAAGAAAGAGTGCGAATATTCCAAGCGCGATGCCGGCAACGCCATAGCCGCGATCATGCTCCTTTATCAGAGAAGCGATCCCTAAACCGATGGAAGCGAGTCCCAAAGGAAAGCAGAGCGCCAGGGAGACGATGCCGAGCCAGAAGGCGGCGTAGCCGTGGATGCCACGGCGTATCGGCTTGACAACGGGTGGCTCGCCCGGCACCCGCAGTTTCGTCTGGCAGGTGGGGCAGCCGATGGCGTAGCCGACCCAGCCGCTACTGAGCGTGATGGTGGAGCCGCAGCAATCGCAAGGAACGTCAATCATGGGGATTCGACGGAAAGAATCCGAGAGCCGTGGTAATGGGAACATCACCTTCGAGGGTGATTTCGTAAGTGCGACTTCAATGTGTCCACGGTCGGATAACCGTGGTAATGGCCTGCAAAATACCCCGCATTCGACACGTTTCTCGGCTTCAATGTGTCCACGGCTCCCGGACGGCCGCTAGTATGACGGATTGATTTCGGAACGCAAGAGGTGGGACGTGTTTCTTCAGTACGGCTCTTACATTCATGATGCGAATGAAGCGGCTGTAACGATTACTCGGGTCCCACAATACAACGAAGGTGGGATTCAGACGGGCTTTCGGGAAACCTGGAGGCTTCGGGGGGTCCTGCAGGCGGCCACGGCGGACCTCCTCACGATCTCGATCCGGCTGCTCAACGTTGCCTACAGCATTCAGGACCGCAACATCGGCCTGTTCTTTGACTCAGGCGCCCCAACCGCGCATGTGCTGCTGTCGAGCCGGACGCTCGGTGGTATCCGGGTTGTGGACGGTCCCAACTGGCCCGAGGGCGAGGGGGCTGAATACAGCACATTCAGGAGCTACGAGATTACCCTGGAGGGTGACGTCCCGGATCGGCGGATTGGGCTGCTGGCCTGGACGGAAAGCATCACGTTCTCAGGCGGCGGTCCCCGGTTCGTGATGCAGCAGCCACTCAATGGCGTCCCGGTCAGGCAGAAGGTGGCGGAAGCGACGCCCTTCCAGGCGCAGCAGACGGGCGCCGCGGTTGGGCACTTCAGCTACCCGGTACCCTCGGCGCCGCTATGGCCTGCGGATGAACACCGCGATCAGCGCCGGATCGAGCCTGGACAGCCGAAGCGGCACGGCAATCAGTACACGGAATTCCCGATGCAGTGGAGCTACACGTTCGAGGCAGCGGCCCCGCTCCTGGGATTGCCACGGCTGTGGCCCAACATCTGAGGTCCTGATGGGATTATTCCATTTTCACAGATTTCGCATCGTTCGCGATACTGGCCGCAATTGCTACCAGAAATGTCGTTGCGGAACCAGGCGTGTTTTGTGCTATGGCCCAGGGTGCCAACCCATCGACCGCCAGTGGTTGGCTACTGGGCAATGGGGTCTCGCATGGGAGCCTAGAGAGATCATGACGATTCCTCGCGGGTTTCAATACATGCCTTCGGCAGAGGTGACTCGTGGCAAATAAGCGGTGGAGGGGTGATGCGAAGAACGTGGCGCAGTTGAACACCATCACGCCCACGGCGCAGAATGCCGAGACCTACAGCGTCACGATCAACGGGAAGAACATTTCTTTCCTGTCCGACGCCTCGGCGACCGTGGCGGAGATCACCGCTGGTCTGGTGGCCGCCTTGACGGCTTCAACAGTCCCGCCGGAGTTCCAGGAGATCACTTGGGCCGACACCACCACGACCGTTACCGCGACGGCTGTCACACCAGGAAAGCCCTTCACCCAGACCAGCTCGGCTACTGGCATCGCTACGCTGGTGACCGTCATCACGACCGCCAACAAGTCCAGCAACGACTGGAACGACGCCGACAACTGGGACCCCACGGGCGTTCCCGTCTCGACCGATGACGTCTTCATTGAGAACAGCTCCGTCTCGATCCTGTTCGGGCTGGCACAATCGGCGGTGACGCTCACGAGCCTCAACATCGCCTCCTCGTTCACGGGCGACATTGGTCTCCCCAAATACACCGGTCTCTACTACGAGTACCGAGCCGATTACCTGGCGATCGGGGCCACGACCCTGAATGTCGGCAGTGGCCCCGGGAACGGCTCTACCAGGCTCAAGATCAACACGGGATCGGTCCAAACGACTATCAACTGTTTCGGCACCGCCGCGGGCGCAGAGAGTGGGCTAGAGGCCTTCTTGTGGAAGGGGACGCATGCCTCGAACGTGGTGGAGATCAGCCGCGGGTCGATGGGAGTGGCGGTCTTTGGCGGCGAGACGGCCGTGATTGCGACGCTTCGCTGTGGCTACCAGAGTAATGTGGCCTCGGATGTATCGATGCGCTGCGGCATCGGCATGACGCTGAGCACGATTCAGAAGAGCGGCGGCGATCTCACGATTCAGTCAAACAGCACGACCATCAACCATGTGGATGGGACGCTCACGATCCTGCTCGGGATCGTTACGACTCTGAACCTCGACGGCGGGACTGTCTATTACCAATCGACTGGGACCATCACAACACTCAATGTGGGAAATGATGCCACGATAGATTTCTCGCGCGACATGTCCACCCGCACGGTGACGACCACGAATCTGCACGCCGGTAGTACCCTGAATGATCCCTTTGCGACCGTGATATTGACGAATGGATTCAAGACTCCGCGCTGCACACTCCAGGAAGTGACCGTCAATCTGGGCAATGACCGCACTTACACACCGAGTTAATCCATGCCCGAGCTGCACGGCCGGGCTACCTTCCCCGGCATCCAACAAGTCCTGTCCTGCTCGTATGTCCTGTCCCACGGGATCAGCCCCGGGGTGGCGACGCTGGAGATCGTCCCGCAGTCGAACTTCATCGCCGCCGGTGGTTCGCTGGTGCTGTTCGACGGCGCCGTGCGGCTGGAGTTCCCGCGCTGCAAGGTCGATCAGAGCACCGTTGGGTTGAACGCCGGCGGGTTCATCACCTCCCTGGCGATTTTCGACCGGCGCTGGGCCTGGGCATTCGGGGGACTTTCTGGCAGCTACAATCTGACCTCGGCGGATGGCACTTATGATAAACGCCGGCTCAAGACACCGCAGCAACTCGCGACGCTATGCCTGCAACAGCTGGGCGAGACGGGTTTCGATGTCTCGGAAATGCCGAACGATTCGTTACCTCTCGTGGAATGGGACCACGAAAACCCTGCCGAAGCGCTCGCCGATCTGGCTCAGAAGATGGGCTGCCGCGTGGTGCTACGGCTCGATGGCCGAGTCAAGCTGGCTCGAACTGGCTCAGGGACGCAACTTCCGCGACCCCGACAAGACATTCTGGAAGATTCGCTGACCATCAATCCGCCCGAGCGCCCGGACGGCATTCTGTTCAGCGGCGGTCCCACGAGGTTCCAGGTGGATTTCGTCCTGGAAGCCGTGGGGGAAGATGTGGATGGGAAGATCAAGCCGATCTTCGATCTCTCCTACAAGCCAGCGGGCGGTTGGTCCGGTGTGGTCCCACCGTTTTTTGGCCAAGTGAGCAAGATTCCTGTGGGGATCTTGGACCGTATTCCGCGTGACCTGGCGAAAGCCACTGTCTTTCGCTGGTACCGGATCGACAATCGCGACGTCGGCGATCTCAGGAAGAACATCCTCATCCCCGGCTATGGCCGAATCGACATCCTAGACCAGATTTTGCCGATCGAGGATGAACTGGTTCAGACGTTCATCGACGTCGAGAACGGGCAACCGAAGAACTTTCCCGCCGAGGTTGAAGGCACCTTTTACGATGGCAAATTTGGTGACGAGAACCGGGTACACGCCACCTACACGGACGATTTTACGATTGACCGGGAACTGGGTATCGTCAAATTCAGCGGTTACGTCGGCCAATTGAATCCGATTACTGGCAATTATCTCGCAGCCGATTTGATCTTGCGCACGGCCTGCTCGGTTCGCAACTCGGTGACGTGGGCGCTGCAGCGCTTTGAACGGCTGTTCGTCTTCCCGGGGCCGCGCTTCGGTACGGGTGCCCAGCAGATCAAGCAAGACGATCTCCAACTCACACTGTATCCAACCTACAACGCCGCCAACAAGGTGATGCGGATCACGACGAATGAGAAGGAGATGATCCGTCAGGCCGATTTTGAGATCGCGGCCGCGGCTCTTGCGTACCAAACGCCGCTCCCTCAGGAGATCGCCTACGCGGGACTGAAGGCCATTTCGCCCGATGGAGCGATCCAGCAGGTGGCGTGGTCCGTGGGGTCCGGGGGTTGCACGACGCGGGCGAGCCGCAATGACGAGTTCTCGGTCGTGACGCCTTCTTATCAGGAACGGCGTGCCCTGGAACGGCTGCGCGGCGATTTCCTCCAACAGCTCCAGAAGCAGCTGGCGCGGCAACGCCAGGAGCGGCGGGCCCGGAAGGAGGCACGAGGCAAATGATCCAGGTCATCTCCCCTGTGGCGGCGATCCGTTTCCTGGAGTGCCAGAATGGCTCCGGCGAGGTCATCCCTGCGTTTGCCGTCATGCGCGTCACGGGCGTGACGGACAATGTCTTGCAGGTTGCCAAGCCAAATGCGGCGAGCGACACCAAGGCCGTGGTCAACGGCCCGACCCCGATCCCAATCGCCGGCAAGGGCAACGCTACCTACGACAGCCCGTACTTCGTCCTCTACGAGACAGCCGATGGAACGCCGGCCTTCGGGGAATCATGGGGGACGGAGAATGGCAGCTTCAAGCTGCGAAAGGGCAACGACGGATTCTCTGGAATCGGTGGGGCCACGGCAGGGAGGGCTCTATTCGCCAGCAAGGGGATGATGGGAGGGGCTTCTGCTTCCCTGACGGTCCGGGATGTGATCCTTGGGGATTTTGTCCTCATGGTCACGACCTTGGAATTTGCCGATGGGCTGGACGTCACTTCGCCGGTAGCCAACACGGCTCGCGTGACACCACTGCTGGCCAGCCTGACTCAACGGGGCATCATCTCTCTCTCGGCCCAGACACTTGGCGATGGAGACAAGACGTTTCCAGACAATGCGTATCTGAATGCTAACGCCTCGGCGTTCATCTCCTGGACCGACGCGTCGGTTGATTACGCTCAGATCATAGGTACCAATTTCTCGACCGAGCAGCTGAGGTTGAATGTTCGTACCATCGGCTCGGCCGTTGGCAGCAATCCATTCTCCGCCATCATGGCCCGTAACATTTTCCGGAATAGCTTTGTTCTCAGCATCACCGGGACCTCGACATCACCAGTCTTTGGCGTCTCAGATGACAGCGGGACGTCGTATGGGATCAGCGGAACTGGTCTCGTAAGCATCGACGCTCGCGGTGGTCTTGTGATCGCCGGCTCAACGCTTCTCACGGTTCCCAGCGGTGGCACCGGCGCCACCTCCTTCACCACGAACGGCGTCCTCTACGGCAACGGCACCTCGGCTCTCCAGGTGACGGCCGTGGGAGTGAATCGCAAGTTTCTGGCAGCTCATACCGGCACCGCGCCTACATTTGAGTTTTTGCCCGAAGCATCGTTTAGCAGTGAAGGCATCATCACCTTCAATTCGCCGCCAGATTTCACCAATGGCCAGGTTCTGGGTAATGGCCTGAAAATGGCCGATCAATTTGCTGTCGGAACCTTGACCGGCCCCCTGACAGCCAACAATCTCTTCGAGTGCAATGGCGAAAGTCTCTTTTTCGACCCATTGCGGATCGCTGCGGACTCCGCCATCCCTGGTATCATTGAGGCTTATGACGCCGGCAACACGGGAATGAAGATCGAATTCGTTCCTCGTGCTACGACGCTGGACGTCTTCCGTACGATCATCCGCAGCGGCAGCAACACGTTCAAAGCCCAGATGAACGCCGATGGCACGGATGGCAACGACACCTTTGATCTGGTGCATTCGAGTACCAACACGCCACGCTTTGCAGTCGGGGGTACCAAGGGAATCACGCAATCGGATGTAGCGGTTGCGACGGTCAAGGGCGGCATCATCACGGCTGCCGAGGCGACGGGCAGCTCGTTTCTCTCACGCAATTTTCTGGGGATCTGATGGCCTTCACCGAAGCCTCGAATGATGGCACGCTGAACGGCACGACCCCCGTGACGATCGTCGCGGCCCCGGCTGCGTCCACGCGCCGACTCGTTCGCACTATCACGATCTACAATGCTGACACTGTGTCCGCGACGGTGACCGTGAGCTTCGTCAGTGGAGCAAACACGCGCATCATCCTGAAAACCACCTTGGCATCGGGGGCTACGTTGATTCTCGGCAACACCAGCGGGGAAATCTTCATTCTCAACGCGACGAACAAAAGCATGACCGCAGTGCTGTCGGCCGCGATCACGACCACGCAACCGGACTTCACGAGCCACTATGCGGATGTGACCTGACCATGGTGCAGATTTTCAATCCCACCGGCAACGCCGTATTGACCGTCACGAGCTTCACCGCTACCACGACGGCGACGATTGCCAACACGACGACCGAGACGACGCTGGTCGGCTCCGGCGTGGGCTCGCTGACGTTTGGCGCCAACACGCTTACGGCTGGCAAGACGATTCGGCTCCGGTGTGCCGGCTACTGGAGCAGCGATCTTCTTCTGGCAGGCACCATGCGCTGGCGCGTGAAGCTCGGCTCCACGGTAGTACTGGACACGGCAGCCTTCACCCCGATCGGCGGTATCACGAACCTGCTCTGGCAATTGGATGCCACGATCACCTGCCGCACCACGGGAGCCAGCGGGACCGTGTTTGCGCAAGGATCTGCGGAGCGCCAGGAGACCGCCGGCATCGCTTTCCCGGCGCGAGCGATGGTGAACACGAGCACTAGCACGATCGACACGACGGCCTCGCAGGCGCTGGACGTGACGTTCCAGTGGGGGACGGCGGATGCGGACAATACAATAAGTTGCAGCAACGTCTCGGTAGAGACCTTGAACTGATATGAGGGTACCAATGCAAGCTTCTCCGATCCTGTACATGTTGCTCGCGATCTTGTTGCCAGCGACGCTATTTGCCCCCATGGCCTGGCTGCTATACCGCTGGTTCGAGCGCATGCTGGCGAAACAGCAGGTCATCGCGCAATCCCTGGAAGGACACGCGGCGATGCTCATGACCTTGGTCCACATGGTACACCCGTGCCGGCATCGCGGACAACCGCTGGAGCGGGTACAATTGTACCAACTCGGCCAGGAGCGCATCCCGTTGGAGCTGTACCGATGCCATCACCCCGGCCATGCTGGTGATCCCCAGACTACGGAGCTGAGGTGTATCGAGTGCCCGGACTATCAAGAGGTCAGCAGCAATGGACATTATTCAGCTCATCCAGGCGGTGGGGGTACCGGTCACTCTGCTGCTGCTGGTCCTGATCTGGCTGTGGCGAGCCGGCCAGTACCTGGCGGTCCAGGTGGTAAAGCCCTGGACCGAACGCCACATGGCATTCATCGACCGGATCGAAACCAACACACTCCAGCAAGCGGTGATCCTGGCCGCGGTGGTACGGACCCAGGAGCAGCACGCGGCGGCGTTAAATGAACTCGTCAAAACCCTCGAAGCGATTCGAGTCAAAGTCTCAGGGGACAAGCAATGAAGATGTTGCACGTGGAACAGTTGGAAGAACGCTGCACGCCCTCGAGCGTGAGCCTGTTCGCCGGCACATTGATATTCCAGGGCGATGATGCCAACAACACGCTGCTGGCCCAGGTCAATCCCCTGGACGCAACCCAGATCCTGACCAACGCGGATGGGCAACTGCGGACCTTCGCCGCAGCGGCGGTCCAGCGGATTGTGATGGACGGCGGGGCTGGGGCCGACATCCTTAGCTCGATGGTCTCAACCGTCACGACGATCATGCAGGGCGGGGCCGGGAACGACAACCTGGCGAGCTTCGGAACCACCGCGGCTGACTTCCTCTTCGGCGGGCCCGGGCGGGACCGACTGTATCTGATCACGACCCAGGTGGGCAACTACGCGGATGGCGGTCCTGGGGTCGATGAGGCGATCGGCAATACGCTCACCACGTTCATCAACGCGCCGGGAGATCGAGCCAACGTGGTGTTCGACACCACTATCACGGTGCCGATCCTGCGGGCTGGCGTGGTCCTGATCCCTGGGACCGCGGGGAACGACTCAGTCATGCTGACGGCGTTCGGCAATGTCCTGAACGTGACGTTCAACGGGGTGACGACGCTGTTCCCCCGCAACCAGGTCGATCGCATCGCCACCATTCTGGGGCCAGGGGACGACGCCTTCAGGAACTTCACCGAAATCGATAGCGTGGCGTATGGGACTGGAGGCAATGACACGCTCATCGGCGGCTCTGGCAACGATCTGCTCAAGGGCGGAACTGGGAATGACCGGTTGCAGGGCAACGCTGGCAACGACGACCTGAGCGGCGACGCTGGCAACGACGACCTCGATGCTGGCGCTGGCATCAACATCTATCGGGTTGATCTGGCGGACATGTTCCGCCCGAGGCGGCGGGACCGCGTGGTGAGCATCACGGGCTAACGGTGGATGAGCGCATCCTCAAGGCGGCCCTGACGGCATACCGCCTGCTGCTGATTCAGTCCGAACGTCTGCTCCAGCGAGCCGGCGAAGTGGATCGGCTGATTCTGGCCAAGGTGGCCGACCAGGAGCTGACGGTTCAGCAAGCCCTGCGGGTACAGCAACAGCTCCTTGACCACCTGGAACAGCAGAGCAAACGGCTCCAGGGCGTGTCGCTGATCTTCGGGAGTGATTTCGGACCTGAGAATGATTGACCTACAGCCGCCTCACTAGCGGCGAGGGCCGGGTGGCTTCACTGCCGTGTTCGCCCCCGGCCCGTTTTGTTTGTGGAAGCTTGCAATCCTGCTCTCTCCTGAGGATAATGAGCGCTGAACACGGCAGGAGAGATTTGTCTTGCGTGCTGCCGCGTTTGCACTTCTACTGTTGTTCGGGTTCGTGGAGCCGGCCCTCGGGCAACCTGGCTTTTCCTGACGTAACTGTCCCATCCCCGGCCAGGTTGTCCGGGCCGTTTTGCCTCCAATCGTCCGCGAATCCCGCGAACCCTACCGAGTGACTCAGGTCGATCCTCGGCTCGTGGCGGCCAGCGTCCATATCACGAATGACCTCGGCGGCCAGATCAGCAGCGGCTCCGGCACCATCGTGGCCGTGGAAGCTGATCGGGCCCTGGTGCTTACTTGCAGGCATCTGTTTCCGCAGACGCGCGCCGGGCGGGTAACTGTTAGACTCCCGTCCGGTCGCGGTTTTCTCGCAACGCTCATCGCAGTAGATGACCGGGCCGACCTCGCCGCGCTGGCCATCCGGGCCGATACCGATACTCCGTGGGTGCCGATCGGGTCTGTACCTGCTTCGATAGGGGAGGCGGTCTGGCAGGTCGGCTACCCCCACGGTCGCGGGCCCCAGCAGCGGGTTGGCTCCAGCAATGGTATCCGCGGGCACGTGCAATCCGGCTCGCTCGTGACAAGTTTCCGGCTTTCAACCACCAGCGGCGACAGTGGCTCCGGGATCTTCCGAGCCAGTGATTCCACGCTCATCGGAATTTTGTGGGGTGGCAGCGGTGGTGAGACGTCGGCTACTGGCGTGACAGAAGTGCAGCGGTTCGTCGAGCAACGGTGTCTGCGCTGGTTCCCACGCTGGCGCAATCCCGATGTAGTGGCGGGGGCACCAACGGCTCCGAGCCGTCCGGCCCCGGGCGTGGGTTCTCCTTCCCCCCCGGGGCCCTTTCCTCCAAGACCCGATCTTCAGCCCGTGTTGGCGGAACTGCGCAAGCTTCAGGAGCAGATCCATGAACTCAAGGCCATGCGGTTGCAACCCGGATCTCCGGGGAAAGATGGAGAGCCAGGAGCTGCCGGCCGTGATGGGAAAGATGGCGTGAACGGCAAGGATGCTGACACCACGGCCATCCGAGCCGACATAGAAGCGCTACGCAGGCAAGTGCAAGAGATCAAGATAATCACCGAGCGGGAACGTACCCGGATTGAACCTATCAAATGAAGGAGTATCGGTATGGCGATAGATGCAACGATCGCGGGCAGCCTCGAGCACGTCGTGCTCTCGAGCGCTCAAGGGCATGCGTTTGTGATGGAGGCTCAGCGGATCGGGATGCTGGAAGGCAAGGTGGGGATGAGGGAAGGCCTGACGCAGCGCATCATCGGGGAATCGGGTGGCGGCCAGGCGCGGGCCTTCTTGCCGGCGATGCTGGGCGGCACCCCCACGGCAGTGCCAGGAATGAAGCCACCGGGAACGTAATATGCTGACGAAGACGTGCCTGACCATCCAAGACCTCCAGGAGTTACTGGCAGGGGTCTGGGAGTACAACCAGCGTGGCCCCGTGGTGGCAGTGCGATGCTTTTCTGAGTACGGCAACACATGCGATATCAGATGGATCGAAGTGGTGACCGAGGAATCTGGCTTGCGGGTACGGAGTCGGCCGGAACTGTCTTCTGGGCAGATCGTGGCATCAATCGGCGTGGGTGTCCTTGATGGCAACCGATGAGGAGCTGCTGGCTGCCGCGTTTCTCGACAACGTCAAGCTGCACGGTCTGGCGATGCAGGAACTGAGGCTCGCGTACCTGGAGCGGAAGGAGTCCATCAGTGCTCTTTTGGCGCAACGGCAAGCGGAAATCCGCAGCGCCCGCCAGCAGCTCCGAGGTGGAGGACCAGGCGCGGGCGGAAGCGAGCCAGCAGATCCTGGCCAAACGGTCAAAACTGGGGGTGGCCCAGGAGGCCATCCTGACCAAGGACTTGGCGGAGTTGGCGGCAGCGGATCGCGCGAAGGTCAGAAGGTTGGAGGACAAGGTCTTGGGGAGCCAACGAGTCAACCCAAGCCCTGACGAGAGCGTGGGCGACATCATCGTCTGCGACGATTACTCAGTGAACCGTCCCTCGGGTTGGTCCAAGACTGCTGTCGGGGTGGGATCCTTGCTGGCCGGGGCGGCAACAGCGGTCGGGATCTGGTGGGCTGCCCGCGATCCAGGGAAGGGAACCATCATACCCCCGGCGACGAAGGCGCAGGAGTGGTGGGAGGTACGAGAGAAACAGCAACTGGATGGAACGTGGAAGGAAACGGGGCGGGTGAAACTACGAGCGCGACCCGATGGCACCATCGAGGAAGTGAAGTGATGCCGTGGCGCTGGCGCGATTGGCTGCTGTTCTGGTTGCTGGCCACGGCGTTCGTGGCCTTCATGCCGCTCTGTACGCTGATCACGATGGCGCGGGATGAATATCGGAGGTGAAATGAACGTAGTTACAAGTCACAAGCTGAATGATCTGAACAAGGGTCTGGAGATCGTGGGCCACTTCGAAGGAGCTGTTGGCGGGGAGTGTACGCAATACAAGATCGGACCCAAGGACAAGACGCTTTGCGTACTGCAATTTCAGAATGGTCCGATTCCCGAGGTCGGCATCAATGGCCTCAGTAACGAAGCTCTCATCGCGATCGTGATTGACCGACTTCAAGGATTCAACAAGGGTGCTTATTCTTGCCGCGAGAATTCCCTGGCGATCACGAAGCTCGAAGAGGCGATGCACTGGTTGCACCATCGTACCCTCGATCGTATGGGCCGGGGCGTCGAGGGGTCATACCAAAAGTAAGGTGCCAAGCAAGTGCGGGCGGCACGAGGCCTTCGTGCCGTGCAGCCCCCGGCGGGTCCTTAGCGGTCCCCGCCGGGATTGAACGTCACTCCTCGATGGGAGGACGAATGGGGCCCGCCGGCGTCGACTTTCCGCCGGCGGCTCTTTGCTGAGGAGGTGGATCATGGCGGTCCTATCGAATGCCGAACGCGTCGATGTGCGGGCCAAGTGGATGCGCGAGAACACAGACACGTGCACGCTCATCAAAACGGATCTGCTGGACGCCATCGCCGCCACCGATGATTGGGCCGATCTCAACGCCTCCGCGTTCAATCTGGCACTGCCACTCATCGCACGCACTAACCTGACGGCCAAGCAAAAAGCCCGGTTGTTGGCGTTCATAATCCAGCGGCGCTTTGAATTGAGCTAAAGGAGGTGCTGTATCGCGACCGTCACGCAGACTTTCGGACCTCTCGCCTCGATCGCGCCGGCCACCAACCCCGCGAGGCTCGACGTCGTCTCGGGTACTAACTTCCCCGTCGCGGCTCTGGATTTCGACGCCACTACCGATCAGAGCGCCTACTTTGTCTTCCGGGCCACTCAGTACGGCTCGGGCAATGTGACGCTGGACATCGATTTCTACGCTGATACGGCCTCGACCGGCAACGTCGTCTGGGAAGCTCAGTTGGCGGTCATCACGCCCGACACCGATACCCAGGACATTGAGACCAAAGCCTTTGCGACTCTCAATTTTGTGCAGAAAGCGCATCCGGGGACGACGGGTCAACGGCTGCTGCGCGCCACCATCACGATCAGCAACCTGGATTCGCTGGCCGCTAACGACTGGGTCGTGTTGCGCATCGCCCGGGATGCCAACAGCACGAACGCTACCGACGATCTCGCGGGAGATGCCTCGCTGGTCCTGCTGGCGATCAGCTACTCGGATACATGAGATATGGCTAGGGCATTTAGCAAGGATGTTGCCAACTACATGACGCTCGGCGCCGACGCCATCGCGCCGCTGCTCAACGGCGCGGCCAAGCTGAGCGTTGGCGCATGGATCAACGCGGCGACTTTCACCAACGGGGCGAACGATAACGGGATAATCAATATCCATATCGACGGCACGGCGGTCGGCCTGCAGCTCAACATCGGCAGCGCTGCCAACACCGTGCGCTGCGCTGGCCGCAGCCAGGCGGCCGATGCCCTGCAAGCGTCCAACGGCTCGGCGGTCAGCACCGCAACCTGGCATCACATCGGCGGCGTGCTGGATGTGTCGGGCGACACGATTCGGACGTACCTCAACGGCGTCCAGGGATCCTCAACGGCGGTGACGTTCGGCGCCACCACGTGGACCCGGGCGACTCCCACGGGTACGGACTTCATCGGCGCCCGCACCTCCGCGGCGCCACCGACGACGGCCCAGCAGCTCAATGGCAGTTTGGCCGAATTGGCCGTGTGGATCGACGACATCGGCACGGCTGGTTTCGCGGCGCTGGCCGATGGCATCAGCCCCATGGCGATTTTGCCAACCGCCCTGGTGGATTACTGGCCGCTCATCGGTTATGCGTCGCCGGAGATTGACCGGTTCGGCGCGAAGTCGGGCACCATCACCGGCACCGTGGCGGCGGCGGCGCACATGCGGGTCATCTATCCGGAGCCGAGGATTTTCATTCGCGCGGCAGCGGCGGCTGCCGGCGACGCTGTGCCGCAGGTATGGGCGCAGTA
>Ga0184640_10000201_pt1 | contig 14647 bp, 13 predicted proteins | sample PLM31_200_b2_FD_133161 | JGI IMG/M metagenome (GOLD analysis project Ga0184640, IMG submission 133161) | Groundwater sediment microbial communities from an aquifer in East River, Colorado, USA - PLM3-1_200_b2 | ecosystem: Environmental > Terrestrial > Soil > Riparian zone | place: USA: East...
TCACCCTCTCACCCACGAAGACGTGGTGGAGAGGGTATGATAAGAAGAGAGAACTCCGGCCTTCCAGGTGAGTCGTGTTGAGTTAAGGTGAATTCCTTCTTCAAACGGGGAATGAGAGTTTTCACCGCCGCGCTTCTCGGCGCGGCGATCAGCGTCAACGTCGTCGCTTTCATGCAGGCGCGCGCAATGACGCGTTTTACGGAAAGCGGCGAACGGACGGCTCGACCGGAACAACTCAGCTCGTTAGAGACGGCAGCCATCTTTATCTCAGGCGTGCATGTGCCGCGTCCGCAAAACACCCGGACGCCGGCGGCATTCGATCTGCCTTTCGAGACATATCGCTTTACGAGTGAAAACGGGGCGACGATCGAGGCTTGGTACGTAGCCGGCAAAGACGAGCGACTGATCGTTGCGCTGTTTCACGGTTATGCGGCGAGTAAGTCGACACTACTGGCTGCTGCGCGAGTCTTCCATGAGCTTGGATACGGAACTCTGCTTGTCGATTTCTACGGTTCCGGCGGGTCGTCCGGCACCGATACGTCGTTGGGTGTCGAAGAAGCTCGCGATGTCGCGGCTGCCGTGATTTTCACCCGCCAAAAGTGGCCGGGTCGAAAAGTCGTGTTGTATGGCATTTCGATGGGCGGCGCTGCAGTTCTTCGCGCTGTCGCGACTGAAGGTATCCAAGCAGACGCTGTGATCGTTGAGGCGACATTCGACACGCTTCTCAATACAGCGAAAAATCGTTTTCATGCTACCGGACTACCGGGCACGCCGTTCTCCGAGCTTTTGATCTTCTGGGGCAGTTTGCAGCGGGGTTTCAACTTTTTCGCGCACAACCCGGTGGATTACGCGCGCTCGGTAAATTGCCCCGCGTTGATTTTACACGGCGAAAAAGATGAACGGACGACGCCGGAGCAAGCGCGCAGCATCGCTCAAGCGATGGGAAAGAGCGCGCGGTTTGTCGCCTATGCCGGCGTTCCGCATATGCCGATCGTCCAAGCGCTGCCTTCGGACTGGCGGCGCGATGTGAGCGAATTTTTGGCGCGAGTCCTGTAGACAACGTGGTCGGTATGCGTTCCTTAGTCTCTCCTACCGAAGGGCCGGACTATCTTGCTTTTCCGATCGTTGCGGGCCATTCGAAGAACAGAGCGCGCTCAGAATTTTATATTCCGCCGATCTTTCATTTGCCGCACAGCGCGTTCAGCGTTATTAATCGAGAAATTTACCGAGCAAGAACAACATCCAAGTGGCTTCACGCATCAATTACTTGCTTCTGGCGACTGCGCTGCTGGGGACGTTCTTTTCCGGAACCGCGACGAGAATCGTCTCCATATCGCTGCCGACGGTGGCGCAGAGTTTGGGCACCGACTTGCTGGGCATCTCGTGGGCGTTGCTCTCCTACCAGCTTTCGAACATCGGCCTTTCGGTGATCTTCGGTCGCATCTCGGATCTATGGGGCCGAGAAAAGATGTTCGCGCTTGGCTTTCTTGTTTTTGCCGTGAGCTCGCTGCTTTGCGGTTTCTCGCAGACACTGTTGCAGCTCGTCGCAGCGCGCTTTGTCCAAGGCGTCGGCGGCGCGATGCTGCAGGCATCGAGCCGTGCCTTGGCGGCGGAGTCGGTGAGCGAAGATCTCGCCGGTCGGGCGCAGGGATACATGACCACCGCGCACCATGTCGGTTTCATAGTCGGGCCGAGCATCGGCGGTCTGATGATCGATTATTTTAGCTGGCGTTGGAGTTTTTTTCTGCTCGCGCCGATCGGTTTCGGCGGCACTTTTCTGGCGCTGGTAAATCTCCAGCGCCGGGTGGCGGTGCCAACGCGCCACACGGTCTCAATCGATTATCTCGGCGCAGCATTGCTGTTTGCGATCACGACGACCGTGGTGTTCATGTTCGACCGACGCACACAAGCGTTCCTCGACGGTTCAACCAAAATTTTACTGGTCGTCGTCTTTTTTTCGAGCTTAGCCGGATTTCTCATCCACGAGTCGCGCACCAAGAGCCCGTTCGTCAATTTGGAATTGTTCCGAATCCGCCGATTCAGTTTCAGCGTCGTCAGTCTTCTGGTCATCGCGATCTGTTACTCGCTCACCGGTTTTCTGATGCCGTTCTATTTGCAAGACGTGCTACACCTTTCGCCGACCAAGATCGGCGTACTCTTCATGGCGCCTTCGATCCTCACGGTAGCGCTGGCGCCGCTGAGCGGGTACATGACCGATCGCCTCGGGCCGCGCGTGCCCGCCACCGTCGGCGTCTTATTCATGATCGTTTCTCTCGGCGTCGGCGGACTCCTGCGCGCGGACTCCCATTGGACTTTGCCGACGGCGCTGATCGTCGTCAGCGCCATTACGAACGGCATTTTCAATCCAGCTAACTCGACGGCGATGATCAGCATGATGCCCAGGGAGCATCGCGGCTTTGCGTCGGCGGTCAATCACGTAACCTTCGGGTTGGGAAATGTATTGGGGGTCGCGCTGGGAGGTCTGTCCATGTCCCTCGCCTTCGAGCATTACACGGGAATGCAGGCGACGAATCTGACCACGGAGAATCCACTGGGTTTCGTCGCCGCGCTCAATATCACGTTTGTCGCGGCGATCGTCTTGAGTGTCATCGCCGTTTTTACTTCGGCGTTGCGCGGCGACCGCGCGCGCGATACGGCGTAGACTTTCAAACCGGAAAGTTTTCCTGTTGTGGCGAAGCCGCGATTAAAAAAAATGAAAGACGTAAGAATTTTACCGCAAAGAACGCAAAGAACGCAAAGGAAGGGCGCAGCATGTTGCGCCATCTACCTCTGAAGGAAGATCATCGACAAGAAAATTTGCGCAAGCCGGGCATTCACTGAGTCACACTATGAATTGTCATTTCGCCATCGCGTCGTTGCTGGTTGTCGCGCTCGCGGCGATGAACCCGGCGAGTTTAAATGCTGCTTCCGCTGCATCGGAAAGACCGGCACCGACGGTGATCAAGGATATTCCTTCTAGCGCCGCCGCGCGGGGAGACCAGCGGCAGAGCTTCGATCTTTATTTGCCGGCGAATTCGAGTCGCAAGCCGCCGCTGCTTATTTTCATTCACGGCGGCTTCTGGTTGCTCACGGATGACGATTACCGCATCGGTCCGTCGATGGCGGAAAACCTGGTTCAAGACCGCGTCGCCGTGGCGCTGGTGCGGTATCGCCTCGCGCCGCCAAACCGTCATCCAACTCAGGCTCAGGATGTTGCGGCGGCGGTCGCGAAGTTGGTCAAGAGCGCCGGCGAATATGGTTACGACCCGAAGCGCGTCTATCTTGCCGGTCACTCGGCTGGGGGACACCTGGCTGCCCTGGTGGGGCTCGATCGTAGTTACCTGTCCCAGCATGGTTTGCGACCAAGCGCTGTCGCAGGTGTGATTTCCATCAGCGGTCTTTACAATCTCTCGCCCAACTGGAATGTCTCGGATAATCAAAAGAACGGGACCGAAAAAACGTTTGGCAACGACAAAGCAGTCTTGCGGCGAGCGTCGCCGATCCAGCATGTTCGCGCTGACGCGCCGCCGTTTCTGATCATCAATGCATTTCAGGATTTACCCGGTTTTCCATTGGACGGGCGGCTGTTTGCCGACGCGTTGCGGCAAGCGGGAAGCAAAAACATCCAGCAACTGATGTTCAAAGGCGTGGATCATTTTTCCGTGGTCAAACTCGACGACCCGAACAACCCGGTGCGGCGGATCGTTCTCGGCTTCATGGGCGCGAAAGCGCTGCCTGTTGAACTAGCGGACTTGATCCAAGCGGAGCAACGTTGGGCCGACCCGCCTTATTCTACCGGGCCCTTTTGGCAATACGCCAAGCTCGTGCGCTCCTACCCCATCGATGAGCGCTTGACTAAAATGCTGCTGTTTGTGTATCGCAACCGCAAGGAAGAGCTTTTCAAGTGGCCGCTCCGGCGGTATCACGCCGTCGATTTGTTTTCCTTTTTGAACGCGCTGCCAAAACAGCAAGGCGGCGAAGGCGACTATATCGTCCTGACCAACATCCGCGGCGAAAAACAGGTGTGGAAAAGGGATCAAATCGAACGCTTCAAGCCGGTCATCGTCATTGGCGTGCACGACGAAAAAAACCTCTTTCGCTTCAGTGTTTTTTATCGGATGCACCACGAGTATTCGTGGAAGCCCGGCGCTCCGCCGCCGCTCACTTTAACTCTTGGCGCGTTCGTCCATTTCCTCGAGGAGCCGCCGCGCGAGCTTGCCGCGCAGTCGTGGCATTTCGGTTTGACGGAAAATAGTTTTCGCACAGTGAAAGAAGATCCGTTGAAGGCGATTCGCGATGTACCCAAAGACGTCGAGGAGGCGCTGACCTTTCGCAACGGCTGCATCTATTGCCACAGCTTTCGCGGCATCGGTGCGCGCAGCCATCACGTTCACGCGATGACGGGGAAGCCGCAAGGGGGCTTCGCCTTGCCCTTGGAGGGCTACCCGCCGGAGGTTTGGAAAACCTTCATGTTTGACCAGGAAGCGGTGGCGAAGAAAATGGGCGCAACTCCCAACATCGTGCAGGAAAGCGCGCGCCAACCACTTTTCGAGCTGGTTAATCGTTCGCGGCGGGAGCAGACGAGTCGATCAACGAAATAGCTTGCCGAGGGCGGGTGCCCGCGAGTTGAACGATCAAGCCCGCGGCACGATTTCGATGAGAACTGCTTCCGGGTCGGCGCCCCAGCGTATCGGCAACGCGACGCTGCCCAGACCGCGCGACACGACCAGCAAAGCCGAGTGGTAGGCGTAGACGCCTTCATCGAGACAGTAGCGGCTTTGCCTGATGATCGCCGGTCCATTGGGAAAACGAATCTGGCCGCCGTGAGTGTGGCCCGAGAGCGTGAGCGTCACACCGCGCTCTTCGGCCTCGTAGAAGTGATCCGGGTTATGCGCCAATAAGAGATGCGGCACTCCGTGTTTTTCCACTACGCGCGCCCAATCGGGTTTGCCCATGACCCGATCATCGATGCCGCCGAGCACGAATCGGCCGCCGCGATGATCGAGCGCGACGCTTTCGTTCTTTAGAGTCTTGATGCCGATCGCCGCCAAATTTTTCTGGAGCTCCGCCGGGTCGCCGCCGAAATAATCGTGGTTGCCGAAACAGAACCAAGCGCCGAGAGGCGCCGCGGTCAATTGCGCGAGCGCGCTCAAATAGGGCTTCGCCTCGCTCGTATGACCCGTAACCAGGTCTCCGCCGACGACGACCAGATCCGGTTTTGTCTCCATCAAAGCACGTAGGATCTGCCAGAGCGTCTGCGGTTTTAGAAAAATCCCCGCGTGAATATCGGTAAGCAAAAGCACCCGAAGCGGCGCCAGATCGCGAGGCCAACCCGCGGGAGCAAGTCTAGTTTTGGCGAGACAAAACCGCCGCTCGAGAACCCAACAGTAGGGACTCCAAAGATGGCCGAAAAGCGGAAAGACAAAGCGTGAGAGAAGTATGTCCAGATAGCGCTCACTGAGCTTGATGACTCCTCGGTTGGGATTTAACCTGCGGCGTTCATGGCCGGTCATTACCCGCGGCGCAGAGAGTTGTCTCGTTTTGAGAGGCGTGAAGCGATTTCCAGTTGGGGAATTTGAGGCTGGCATGTAGACAGCCGCCATTGTAGCGCGCCGGTGGCACGAATTCACTCAGGGGAAAATTGTCGCGCGATATCTCTATTCGAAACAAGCGAGATTCACCCTCGCCCGCTTTGTGGGAGGGCAGGGGTGAGGGTTCCCTTGCGTTGCCCCCTCACCCTGAGTCTCTCCCCCACGAAGACGTGGTGGAGAGGGGATATTCGTTGTCGGCTTCGGGCTGGTGTCATAACTATTGCCTTTGAGGCGAGGGCTCTTTTGTTTTTCCATTTTGTTTGATCGATTGTCGATTGTGATCAGCGACGAACCTGTTCGATCCAACGGTCCATTTTCGTTTCCAGTATATTCAGCGGCAGCGCGCCGTCTTTGAGCAACTCGTCGTGAAAGGCGCGCATGTCAAACTTCGATCCCAGGGCTTTTTCTGCTTTGGCTCGAATCGCCGAAATTTTAAGCTGGCCGATCTTGTAGGCCAATGCTTGCGCCGGATTGGCGATATAACGGTCGATTTCCAGCGCCGCACCGCTCTCGCCGGTCATTGTCGTGTCCATCATGAATCTCATCGCTTGCTCGCGACTCCAGCCCTTGCGATGCAAGCCGACGTCGACGACCAATCGTACAGCGCGGAACAATTCGGAGTTGAGGCGGCTGAAATATTGATCGGGTTCTTTGTACAATCCGAGCTCTCCGCCGAGACTCTCCGCGTACAGCGCCCAACCCTCGACAAAAGCGGTGTATCCGCCGAAGCGCTGAAAGCGCGGCAATTCTTTTTGCTCCTGTTGCAGCGAGATCTGAAAATGATGGCCGGGAACGGCTTCGTGGAGAAACAGTGATTCCGACGCGCGACGGGGATTTTTCTCGATTCCCGAGGCGTTGACGTAGAAGATTCCCGGTCGAGAGCCGTCGGGAGAGGCGGACCAATATTGCGACGGCGCCGATCGCTCGCGGAATTCTTCGATCGTGCGAACCTCGAACGGCGCCCTCGGCACGTACCCAAAGAGTTGCGATAGGTGAGGAGTCACGGTTTGCCGGATTGCTTCGTAACCTTCGATGAGATTTTCTCGGCTGGCGAAGGGACGGGGCGCGGTTTTTGACAAATGGCGGGAAAATTCTGCCAACGTGCCCTGAAAATTGCTCCGCTCTTTAACTCGCTCCATCTCTTGCTTGATGCGCGCGATCTCGTCCGTGCCCAGGAGAAAAATTTCATCGGGGGTAAGGTCCGTCGTAGTCTGATTTCTGACCAGATAGTCGTACCAGGCGTGACCGCCGGGAAGCTCGGACCAGGCGATGGTATCGCGGGTCCGGCTCAAGTACTCGTCGCGGATAAAGGTGACGAGCTTACGGTAGGTCGGCAGGATCTTTCGCTCGATGGCGTCGGTGTAGGCGGCGGCTAATCGATCACGCTCGGCATCGGTAAACTGGCCAGGCAACCGCTTGATGGGCTGGTAGAAAAGGCTGTCTTTGGCGTCCTTGACGACCATCGCTTCGAGCTGCGGCAACGTCCGTTCGATGACGACTCTCGGTTGGACGATTTGTCGCTGGATGCCTTCGCGCATGTTCGCGATGGCGGTTTCCACCCAGGCCTCGAAGCCATCGATGCGTTTCAAAAAATTTTCGTAGTCCGCAACGGTTTTAAACGGATGAGAGCCGCTGCCGGAGCCGAGCAGAGGAAATTCGATGGGCAAACTGCCGAGCTGGCGCACCGGTAAAAGATAGCCCGGAAATTTTGCCGCCTCTTCGCGCCGCCGTAGCGCACGAACGAGGGTCTCGTGATACAGTCGTTCCCTAACGGTCAAGTCGTCGATCTTGATTGCCGACAAGCGATCGAGAGTTTCGCGATAAAGTTTTCGTTGTCGCGCTCGGTGATCGGCGCTGATATTGATCGCCAATCGGTCGTCAAAGCGATGGTCGCCGATCTGGGTGGCAAAAAGGGGAAAAAGCTCCAGATACGCTTCGAAGTAGCGCTCGAAGATTTCGCCGAGCCGGCGCGACTCGGCCGAAACAACCGGCGGAGCCTGCTCGTGTGGCCCGCCCTGGAGCGTCGCGCAGCCGATTTGAAAAATAACTAAAATCAAAAGAACCAAATTACGCTTCATCGTAATGCTCGAATCGCCGCTATTCAGTGACACTGGCGGCAAGAGTAGGGCAGAGGGGCGGTTTGCGTCAAGCAGGTGGGGCTGAGTTCTATATTGACATTATGAACGCGAAGACCCTATTTTCGCTCGGAGTTTGAATGATAGGCACAGAAGTATAAGGAGACTAGAGATGTGTGGATTTCTTAAGTGCGCAATCCTCGGTCAATTGATCAGCTTGGCGTTTGTCATTGGAAGTCTGTGGATTCGACCCGCTGCAACGATAGCTGCGGAAGCGCCCCGTTCGGGAGGAGAGCTGGTTTTCGCCGTCGGCGGCACGCCGCCTTCCTTCGACGGTCATCGTGAGACGACTTTCGCCATGCTCCACCCCGTGGCGCCGCACTACAGCACGTTGCTTCGGTTCGATCCGCATAACTATCCGAAGATAGTCGGTGACGTAGCGGAAAGCTGGACGATCTCTAAGGATGCGCTCACCTATACCTTCAAGATCCGCAAGGGCATTAAGTTCCATGACGGGAGCGATCTCAGCGCGAGAGATGTTAAAGCAACCTACGACAAACTAATTTTTCCTCCTGACGGCGTGGTCAGCACCCGCCAAGCCACCTATGACCTGGTGAAAAAAATAGAAGCGCCGGACGCGAACACCGTCGTTTTTCAGATGAAGCATCTGTCCGCGGCTTTTCTCGCCAACCTGGCGTCGCCGTGGAACTTCATCTACAAGGCGGACATCCTGGCCAAAGACCCGCGTTGGTATGAGAAGAACATTATGGGGACCGGCCCATTCACGTTCGTTGAATATATCGCCGGTTCGCACTGGGTGGGGAAGAAGAATCCCAACTACTACATGAAAGGGCGGCCATACTTAGATGGCTTTAAGGCGGTGATCATCCGCGACACGGCACCACGAGTGGCGGCGGTGCGCAGCGGGCAGGCGCTGATCGAATTTCGCGGTTTTAACCCGGCGGCTCGGGATGACATCGTGAAGACGGCGGGGAACCAGGTGGTGGTGCAGGAAAGCCCATGGGCCTGCAACCTAACCGTTACGATCAACAACGAAAAAAAACCATTTGACGATGTAAGGGTGCGGCGCGCGTTGACTCTGGCCATCGATCGTTGGGGCGCGTCGAAGGCGCTGTCGCAGATTTCCCTAATGAAACACGTTGGCGGTCTGCTTCGGCCTGGGTATGGCCTGGCAACTCCTGAGGCGGAGCTCATCAAGCTAGCTGGCTTCGGTAAGAATATCGAGGCTGCGCGCAAGGAAGCGAGACGATTGCTCAAAGAAGCCGGAGTGCCGGAGGGTTTCTCTTTCACGCTCAAGAACCGTAACGTCAGAGAGCCTTACGAGGTCACCGCAGTCTACGTCATCGACCAATGGCGTCAGGTTGGACTCAATGTCAATCACGTCCAACAAGAGGAGGGGGCCTACTTCAATGACTTCCGCCAGGGCAACTACGACGCCGGTATCGACTTCGCGTGTGATTTTATGGACGAGCCGGATCTCCAGCTCTTTAAGTTCGTGAGCAGTGAGAAGAGTCCAATCAACTATTCAAGATACAACGACAGCGTGTTGGACGATCTCTATGAGAAGCAAAGCCGCATGACGGACCCGAAAGAGCGTTCAAAGGTCCTCAGGCAATTTGAGAAACGAGTGCTTGATGAAAAGTCCTACCAGTTTCACGTACTCTGGTGGCAGCGCATCGTTCCGCACTCGGTTAAAGTAAAAGGCTGGAAGATCACTCCGAGTCACTACGTCAACCAGGATCTAAGAGACGTCTGGATCGCGCAGTAACCAAACCGAGGATGGAGGATCGAGAATCGCACGATCGTCGATCTTCCATCTTCAATCCTCGACTAGCTGACGCGTGCGACAATACATCCTCAAACGCCTCTTGTTAATGATTCCGACTTTGTTCGGGGTCGCCGTTTTGATTTTTTTTCTCCTGCGCGTCGTGCCGGGAGACATTGTCGAACTCAAATACGCCGGTACTGGATCCTATGCGCCGAAGGAGGCGCTCGCCCGCGAACGCGCGCAACTGGGCCTAGACCAGCCCATCTGGAAACAGTTCATCACCTGGATCGTCGGTATCCCCCGCCTGGACTTCGGCACATCCATGTGGACGGGACAGCCCATTACCCACGAGATTGCTATTCGACTTGAGTTGAGTATCGAGCTTGCCTTGATGGCGACTTTCGTCGCCATACTCATCGCCGTCCCCCTGGGAACGCTGGCAGCAGTGAAACAAGACAGCTGGGTCGACTACTTTGTGCGGATTTTCTCCATTGCCGGACTCTCCATCCCGTCATTTTGGCTCGGCATTGTCATCATCCTCACTTTCATCATCTACTTCCGCTGGCTGCCGCCGCTTACCTTTACTCCGTTCTGGGTCGATCCGAAGGCGAATCTTTCACAGTTAATCTGGCCGGCCCTGGCGGTCGGCTACCGTTATTCGGCCGTGGCGACGCGTATGACGCGCTCGGCGGTGTTAGAGGTATTGCGCGAAGACTACATCCGCACCGCGCGGGCGAAAGGGTTATGGGAACAGGCTGTTGTCTTTCGCCATGCGCTCAAAAACGCGCTGCTGCCGGTGATTACCGTAATCGGACTTGAGTTTGCGTTTCTCGTCGGCGGTCTGGTGGTGACCGAGCAGGTGTTCAACTTGAACGGTATCGGCAAGCTCTTCGTCGAAGCCATCAGCCAGCGGGACTACACGATGGTCCAAAGTCTGGTTTTGCTCACTTCATTTGTTTTTATCTTCGTAAATTTCCTCGTTGATTTAATAAACGCCTGTTTGGATCCACGCATCCACTATCGATGAACGAACACAAAGATGGAAGGTGTTCAAATAGTTCAAAACGTTCAAGCGTTTCAAGACGTCAGATCATGTTGAACCGTATGAACCGTTTGAACGAGCTGCGATATGGTAAGAACTAGCGTTCAAACCTTGACGCTTCCGGTTGTCTCTCGCCTTGATCGGTGGCTTGAGGCGTCCTTCCGCTTCACCCGTCAGCGCCCGTTAGGAGCCGTCGGGGCGGCCATAATAGGCATAATGATCGCGGCTGCCGTCCTTGCGGGGTTTGTTTCACCGTACGATCCGTTGGCGACGGATTACGGAAAGATGCTACAGGCGCCGAGTTCACTTCACTGGTTCGGAACGGACACTTTCGGTCGAGACGTATTCGCCCGTATCATCTACGGCTCGCGGACCGCATTATGGATCGGCTTCGCGTCTTCCTTCCTTGGGGCAACCCTTGGAGCCCTCATCGGCGTAACCAGCGCGTATTTCGGCGGCAAGATCGATCTCGTGCTCCAACGTTTCATGGATCTGCTTTTGTCGTTTCCATTGATCATTTTAGCGCTGGTGCTTGTTTCGTTGCTGGGCTCCGGAATGACGAATGTCATCTTCGCCATCACGGTTCCCATGGTGCCGCGGTGCGCTCTCGTCGTGCGCAGCAGCGCCCTCGCTTTACGTGAGATGCCATTTGTCGAAGCCGCGCGCGCTCTCGGCTTCGGTCCGTTGCGCATCATTGTTCGCCACATGATGCCCAATGTCATGGCGCCCTATCTGATCATGCTGACCGCGTTTCTCGGTCAGGCGATTCTCTTGGAGGCCTCGCTTTCCTTCCTCGGTCTCGGCGTAGCGGAACCGCAAGCAGCCTGGGGTCTCATGCTGCGCGGCGCCGCCGTCGAGTTCGCCGAACGCGCGCCGTGGATGGCGATCTACCCTGGGCTCGCCATCAGTCTTTCGGTTTTCGCCTTCAATCTTTTCGGCGATTCATTGCGCGACGCTCTCGATCCGAAGTTGCGACTGCCGTAGTGACTGGTAACTCGTAGTTGAAACCCGAATCGTTCACCACTCGGATCTATTCGTGCCCCTTCCAAAGATCGACGCGCTCGGAGTCGCTGCGCTTTTGATAATATTGCTGTTGAAGTTTATATAATTCCGCATGAGTCATTTCTGCTTTGCACGTAGCGCCTGCTTTGTTCACATACTCGAACGCGATACCGTTGAGGTCTCTAAAAACCTTGATCAACCGTCCTTCATTGGCGTCAATGATTCTTCCGACGGTCCGAAGCGCTTCGCCGAGGTTTCGAATATCTGGTATCTTACCGGCTTGTGCGCGCCGGCGCAGAGCGCTTTCATCCAGCCGGTTGATGTCGTCGGGGCTGTAGGTCCGCTCAAAGGTCGCGATTTCGGCTTCCTCCGACGGGGTGGCCAACGACGGCTTACCTAATTGATACGTCGCGAGTTTATGGAAGACATTTCGTAACCCTGATTTCAGAGGCTGGGGTTTTTTCTTTTCTAATCTCTTGCGGTCGCAGCGAACGCGAACTTCAAAGCTATCGCCGCGATATTCGATTTCGAGTTGTTGCGGGAACAGGTCCGCAAGGTCCTGGCCGATCGCTCTGAGCGCGCGGGCATAATATTCCGAGGGGTGCCCCCCCTTGACCTCAAAGGGCTCGGAGAGTTTCATCATTGCTTAAAATCGGCCAGTTGCCGGTGGACTTAAAAATAGCCGGACAGCTATTACAAAGGGCGAAAAGGCCACGAGATACCCCGAAAACCGGCGGGGAGAAATCTTCTTTGAAGTCCGTGCGAGTTACCATGAGATAACTCCATTCGCAATCAGCGCTCGCTGTTTTGCGCTCGACTAAGTCGGATTAGTGCCGCCGCGTTCTGCGGCGTAACGCTGCTGCAACTGGTACAGCTCGGTATTGTTTAATTCTTCTTTGCGCGCCGCGCCGTTGGCGTCCTGGTATTCGAATATGACTTGATGCAGGTCCTTGAAGATTCTGACAATAGTGACGGGGCGCCGCATGCTAGTTTTGGCAGGAAATTACATCCCGAGTGCGTCGTATTGACCGATAGTCAGCGGCCGTACTAGAACCGTAATACGCAACGACGCAAACGCGCGGTCGCAAGCTTATTCAAACAAGGAAAGAACGACATGGTTGAACCAAACCTCAAACGTCCCGGCAATGAGCTGGGTGCTAAGACCACGTACCAAATCTTCTTGGAGAAGGAAGGCGTGCCGGCGGTGTGCGGATTTCATATCGAAGATATCAATGCCACGGAGCTTCATCCCTGGGCGCGCATGGGCGGCCGCGGCGTGTATGTCAACCTGGAAGGCTCGGAGGGAATCAATGATTGTTATATCTGCGAGATCGCGCCGGGCAAATCTTTAGATCCGCAAAAGCATATGTTCGAAGAGCTGATCTACGTCGTCGGCGGGCGCGGCGCGACGACGGTGTGGCAGGAGGACGGCAAGAAGCAAACCTTCGAGTGGAGCGAAGGCGCGCTGTTCTCCCCGCCGCTCAACGCCTGGTATCAGCACTTCAACGGGCAAGGCGACAAGCCGGTGCGGCTGCTGGCGATGACCAATGCGCCGACGGTGCTCAATCTCTATCACAACGTCGATTTCGTCTTTAACTGCGACTATCGATTCACCGACCGTTACGCCGGCGAGGAGGCTTTCTTCAGCGGCATAGCGAAGATTCCCGGCGAAGGTTTTCACGATACCAATTTCATCCGTGACGTGCGCAGTTACGAATTACCAGAGAGAAAAGACCGCGGCGCCGGCGGCAGGATGCTGATGATCGAAATGTCGAACAACGTCATGTCCGCGCATATCTCGCAATTTCCTGTTGGCACCTATAAGAAAGCGCACCGCCACGGCGCCGGCGCTCACGTGATCATTCTCAAGGGCGAGGGGTTCTCGATGGTCTGGCGCGAAGGCGACGACATTAGGCGCTACAACTGGAAGGCGGGGAGCTTGCTCGTTCCGCCCGAGCGCTGGTTCCATCAGCATTTTAATATAGGCGCCGAGCCGGCCCGCTACCTGGCGCTCAAGCCGTTCAGCAGCCGCAAGTTTCCCGGTTTGCGTAAGCAATGGGGAACGTCGGAAAGCGTAAAGAACGGCGGCGATCAAATCGAGTACGAGGACGAAGATCCAAGGATTCGAACCGCGTTTGAAGCGGAACTTTCCAAACGTGGCGCCGAGAGCCAAATGGGGAATGTTTACAAGGCCGCCTGAACGATTGCAGATTTCAAATTGCCGATCTTCGATTATCGGCGAAGCATTGACTGCCAATGCCAAGGTGATCACGGAGGCTCGTTAGGAAATGGCCGAACACGTGAAGATGAGCCCGCAGGAAGCCAAAGAAAAAGTCGCGGCGCTGCGGCAAGTGGTTTTCGATACCTATGAGAAGACGATCAAGAACCAGCCCTTTTTCGTCGAGCTACGAGCGGGAACTTTGCCGCGCGAAAAGCTAAAGGGGTGGGTCACCAATTGGTACGCCTTTGCGCTCGAGGTCAATACCGGCATGGCGACGGCGTATCATCAGTTCGTCGGCTTTTTCAAAAGACATCCCGAGTGCGAAGATTTGATCGCGCAAAAGATCGGCGAGGAATTTACCATCCCGGCTATCGGCGGACATGCGCGCATGCTGCCGGTGCTTGGCAAGGCCCTCGGCGTCGAAGCGCAGGAGATGATCGAGGCCCAGCTCATTCCCGAGCGCGCCGGCTGGCCGCTGGAATACTGCGCCCGCGTCGCCGTCGAAATGGTCGCGCTGTTTTTCGAAGGCGTGTATCGCAGATATTGAACCCATATTTCACCACGAAGCACCTCGCGCTGCCGAGCCGCAACAAAAAAGAGGGAAGAGAAGAGGAGATTTCACCGCAAAGAACGCAAAGGGCGCAAAGTCTAAGGGCGCAGCATGCTGCGCCCTCAACGCTGGAAAAGGATCATTGACAAGAAAATTTGCGCGGCCTGTGAGAACTTTCACGGATAGAAATATGAAGCATTGGGAAGGGCTGCCGCAGAAGGTTACCCCCGCAGAACTTATGTGTGAGGTTTATGTGTTCTGTGCGGTAAAGTCTTCTTTGTGCTGTTTGTTCATATTGTATGCGCCGCCGCCATTCTTTTACGCCACGGTGCGATCAGCAGCGCGTTAAGCAGCGCTGCCAGAAGTAAAATCACAAA
>Ga0184640_10000203_pt1 | contig 14507 bp, 16 predicted proteins | sample PLM31_200_b2_FD_133161 | JGI IMG/M metagenome (GOLD analysis project Ga0184640, IMG submission 133161) | Groundwater sediment microbial communities from an aquifer in East River, Colorado, USA - PLM3-1_200_b2 | ecosystem: Environmental > Terrestrial > Soil > Riparian zone | place: USA: East...
CTTATTCGGTCGGGAAAGACGATCGCTGCGGTCGCGGAAATGTGCGGTCGGACCGAAGGAACCATTTTGCAACATCTGGAATCTCTCCGCGGACTGGGTAAACTTTCGGCACAAGACATCGCCCATCTCGGGCGCGGTTCCGAGCAGGCGATCGCCAAGATCCATGCCGCGTTTCGCGAACTTGGCACCGACAAACTCTCTCCAGTCTTTGAAAAACTTGGTGGCGCGTATTCATACGATCAGTTGCGGATCGCCCGAATCATGCTCAATGAACGATTCGCGCAGGAAATTCCTATGCCGTCTGGTTTTGAAAAGATCAGAGAAAAGCATCCGAATGCCTATGTGTCCTGGGACCAAGCACAGGATGAGAAACTGCGGGAACTCTTTGTTAAAGGTTCATCCGTCGTTGACCTGGCAAAAACATTCAGCAGAACCAGCGGAGCCATCAGAGCGCGCCTTGCCAAGTTGGGGCTTTCGGATTACTGATAAATTACAGTAACGGCGAAATGGATCACCTAGTCTATCCACGGATTGCCGATTTATTTTAACTTCGCGTTCTTGGCGAGCGGGCAAAAATGGCGGGGCCGAAGCGGCTGTGCTTTTTCCGCTATGTTTATTTTGATTTGTCCACCTGTGTGCCCTATAGTCGCATTCATGGGAGTCAGCAAGGTTTTGATCTGCTTCACTCAGCACCTGGAAAAGGCAAAGCGCCGTGCCGGTAAGCGCGTAGCTATCGTGGACGACGAAGTCATCGCCGCCGCCAGCGAACATGGCATCGCGATGATCTTCACCGGCATGAGGCACTTTCGACATTAGCATTGGCACTTGCGGTTTCAGCCTAGATTGACATGGATTGCCCGTGCGATTATCTTTTCACCTATGCTACAGCGCACATACAAGGTAGAATTCGAAACAGATCTTCACACTAAACAGGTCGCTGCCAAGCTCCCCACCTTGAATCACACCGCGGATTTTGGCGAGACTGCGGAAGCAGCGCTGGCCAATCTTAGAGAGTTGGCAAGCGGGCTTATCGAGGTTCTGCTAGGCGAAGGGAAAGAGATTCCACCGAGCGACAAGACGGAAAAAGGTGGAGTCTTTCTGTCTCTTTCCTTAAATATGAACATACGCTCAAAAGCGAAGAGGGTCCGAAGGTAAGCATGGCTGCTAGGCTGCGGCCAACTAAAGGCAGAGAGGTCCTCCGAAAACTCAAAAAGGCCGGATTGAAATCGTCCGAATCAAAGGTAGCGCCTATTACCTCAAACATCCCCGGACCGGGAGGCTGACGTCGGTTCACATCCATGGCAGTCACGACATTCCGCTCGGAACACTAAGAGCCATAGTCATCGAACAGGCGGGATTATCCCCTGATGAGTTCGATGAACTTTAGCCTTCTACTCGATTCGTAATGGAGTCGATAAAGCGGCCAAGGCGGTTGTAGGCGGCGATTCAACCGGGCGGTTTAATCAAGGATGACGAAGCTAGCGCTGCGACAAACGAACACGGTATCGCGATGATCTTCACGGGCATGAGACATTTCAGACATTAGCCGCGGATTTTGGCCGAGGATGGAAGATGGAGGATCGAAGATCGCGATCCTCTATCTTCCGTCCTCCATCTTCGACGTTTTATGAAAGTTCTAGTCATCGGCAGCGGCGGGCGCGAGCATGCGCTGGTCTGGAAGATCAGCCAGAGCCCGCGCGTCTCGAAAATCTATTGCGCTCCCGGCAGCGCGGGCATCGGCGAGCTCGCCGAGATTATGCCGATCGGTGCTGATCAAATCGAACAACTCGCTGATTTCGCTGAAAGAGAAAAAACCGATCTGACGGTGGTCGGGCCTGAGCTGCCATTGACACTCGGAATCGTCGATTTGTTTGAATCACGGGGTCTAAGAATTTTCGGACCGAACAAATCCGCTGCGCAGTTAGAAGGCAGCAAAGCCTTCGCTAAGGAAATCCTACACACCAACAACATCCCGACAGCTTCTTTCGGCGCATTCACCGAAGCTGCGTCAGCCAAACGGTATCTCTCCCAACAAAAACCGCCCTATGTCATCAAAGCCGACGGTCTGGCCGCCGGCAAAGGCGTGCTCATTTGTCAAAGCCGATCTGAAGCCGACGCCGCGATCGATGAGATTCTAGTTCGCAAAGCCTTCGGTCAGGCCGGTGAGAGACTCGTAATCGAAGAATTCCTCGAAGGCGAAGAAGCTTCCTTCATGGTGTTGACCGACGGTGAGCATATTTTGCAGCTGGCCTCGTCCCAAGATCACAAGCCGGTTTTCGATAACGATGAGGGGCCCAATACCGGCGGCATGGGCGCCTATTCGCCGGCACCGGTGCTGACCCCGTCGATTCACGAGCGTACTCTTCGAGAAATCCTCGCTCCATTGCTCGTGGGTTTACGGAAGAACAATATTTGCTATCGCGGCGTCATTTATGTCGGCCTGATGATTACCGCAGACGGCCCCAAAGTTTTGGAATTCAACGCAAGATTCGGCGACCCCGAGTGCCAGCCGATCATGATGCGACTGAAAAGTGATCTCATTCCACTCTTAGAAGCGACCATCGATGCCAAGCTCAACATGATTCAACCTGAATGGTACGACGACTCTGCCGTCTGTGTGGTTTTGTGCGCAAACGGTTATCCGGGTTCGTATGACAAGGGCAAAACAATTAGCGGCCTGGAACAGCTTAGAAATTGGCAAAACGGTTTCGTTTTTCACGCCGGCACGGTTAAAGAAAACGACCGCTGGCTGACATCGGGAGGACGCGTTCTCGGTGTGACGGCGCGAGGAAAAACGATTGGCGCCGCGGTGAAAGAAGTTTATCGCGCGGTCGGTGAAATTTCCTGGGACGGCATGCATTTTCGCAAAGACATCGCGCGTCGCGCTCTTGGCCATGTCACGAGTCTCGGCTCCAGAGTCTCAGGTTGACTCGCCGAGACCGAAACTGATTTCACTCGGAGGAATTTTTCGTGGCAACTACACAACAACCTAAAGTCGGCATCTTGATGGGCAGCGATTCCGATCTTGATGTCATGCGCGAAACCGAAAAACGGCTCGATTCCTTCGGTATCGCTTACGAGACACGGATCATGTCGGCGCACCGCACGCCGGACAAAGCCGCCGAGTACGCGGCGAGCGCCCAGCAGCGCGGCTTGCAAGTGATCATCTGCGGCGCCGGCGCCGCTGCGCACTTGGCCGGTGCGATCGCGGCAAACACAATGCTGCCGGTGATCGGCGTTCCAATCGATTCGTCCAGCCTTAAAGGCCTCGACGCCTTGCTCGCCACCGTGCAGATGCCCGCGGGCATTCCCGTCGCGACGATGGCCATCGGCATAGCCGGCGCCGCGAACGCGGGTATTTTCGCCGCGCAAATCGTCGCGCGCAACGATGCTGATGTCTCGGCAAAATTGGCGCAATTCAAAAAGGAGATGGCTACGGGTGTCGAAGAGCGAGACCGAAAGCTCCAAAGCGAAAGAACCAAGAGCTGAGAATATCGGCGACGCCGTCGCCGCGCTCCGTCGCGGCGAGGTCATCGTGTTTCCGACTGAAACACTCTACGGTTTGGGCGCCGACGCGCTCAACCCCGCTGCGGTAAGAAAAATCTTTCAACTCAAAGGCCGGGATCCCGATAATCCGATACCGGTGCTTGTCGCCGACAGAAATATGCTTGGCGCTCTGGTCACGGAAGTCTCCCTTCTCGCCGAAAAACTGATCGCGCGTTTCTGGCCCGGTCCGCTGACGATCGTTCTTCCCGCGCGCAGGAATATTCCCGGACCGCTAATGAATTCCACCGGCGGGGTCGGCGTGCGCATCTCCAGCCAACCCATCGCCATGGAACTTGTAAGAATGTTGGGACGCCCTTTAACGGCAACCAGCGCGAATCCCACGGGAAAGTCTGCGGCTCGAACCGTAGGAGAAGCGCGAGATTACTTTGCCGGTCAGATCGATATCTTCATCGACGGCGGAGAGCTGACTTCGAAGAGCGGTTCCACGGTGGTTGATATAATGGGAAACTCGCTGACAATCATTCGTGAAGGCGAAATCGGCAGGTCTAAGCTTAAGCGAGTTCTCGGGAAAGGCAGAATTCTACCATGAAGCGAGATGCGTTTGTCTTACTATTGGTCGCCGCTGCCCTGTTTTCACATTACGGCTGTGACTCGAAGTCGGACTCCGTAACCAAGGGAAGAGAAGCCGTCAAAGAAGTGGTCACACAGCCGTTCAATACGCTGGAGAACGCCAAAGAGTCGCTCAACAAGAGCGAGGATAAAACTAAGGCGGCGATCGAAGAATTCGACAAGGAAACGAAACAACCCTAAAACCAATCTCCAATCCCAAGCGTCCGCCTTCATGAACGCGAACTTGATTTCACGATGCGCTCGATTTCCTTGCCGTCTTCGCTGTCGTAATAATTGACGTTACTATCGCGAACATAAAGCGCGCGAAATCCTACGTTTGCTCCCACCGCCGCCGTAGCATACGCGCCGACTTTGTTCGAATCGGGATATTCAGAGAGGTCCGGATATTCCATCGTGCTGACGACGAGATAATGCAGATCGGCGGCGCCGTTGTTAATCAGCTGATGCGGAAAATCCGAGCCCGGCGGGCAGGCAACAAAGGTTCCAGCCTCAACCGGAAACTCTTCCTTGCCGAATCGTAGAACGCCTTCACCGCCGATGACGTAAATCATTTCTTCGTTGCCGGCATGCGTATGATAAGGAAAGGCCGCCTTGCCCGGCGGCACGGTGAAGAAGCTGTAGCCCAATCTTTGCGCGCCGATGTGCATGCCGACTCGCTGGCGCAGGCCGCCGAATGACGAGCCTTGCGGCGTATTGATTTTGTCGACCGGTACCTCGGAAAGATGGATGACATGTTCGTGCTTCGCCATAACGACTCCTTATTGCTACCATTCTACTCCGCCTTCGTGTTATCAAAACCAATAGATGCTTCTGCTATCGGAAAAGCAAGTTCAGAGCCTCATCGACCTCGACGAATTAATTGCCGCTTTAGAGCAAGCCCATATTCAATATTCCACCGGCAAAGCAGTGATGCCGGTGCGCTTGGTCGTACCCCTGCCGCAAATACAAGGCCGGATAACCAGCATGCCGGGGTTTTTGAACGAAGATAAAGCCCTGGGCATGAAGGTGGTTACTTATTTTCAGGAGAATCCGAAGCGCGGCCTGCCGGCGATCCTCGCGACGATCATGCTGTGCAGCGCCGAAACCGGAAAAATGATCGCGGCGATGGATGGCAGTTATATTACCGCGATTCGTACGGCATGCGCATCGGCTGTGGCAACCAAAGCTTTGGCGAATCGTGAAACTGCCGTGCTCGGAATTCTCGGCGCCGGCGTTCAAGCGCGCGCCCATATTCAAGCGCTGTCGCACGTGCGACGATTCACGAAAATAAAAATTTACAGCCCGTCGGGCAGCAGCGCGGCGAGTATTAAGAACGATTTGCAGTCGGAGATCGGCATTGCCATTGAGGTCGCGGCCAGCGCCGAGGATGCGGTCACGCATTCGGATATCGTTGTCACCGTCACGACGGCCAAGGAACCGATCGTTAATCAGGAATGGCTCAAACCAGGCGCTCACATCAACGCGGTCGGCTCGCACCGGCCGGATCAACGCGAAATTGACGGCGCCACGTTGGCGCGGGCAAAGATCGTCGTCGATTCGCGCGATGCGATCATGGCCGAATGCGGCGACATTCTGCTCGCTATTAAAGAGAAGCAGATTTCGCCTGACGCGATCCATGCCGAGATCGGCGAAGTGCTGGCAGGAACAAAGTCGGGTAGAATCGACGCTGATGAAATTACCCTCTACAAATCAGTGGGCATCGCGATTCAAGATGTCGCTACGGCCAATCTCGTTTATCGTAAGGCATTGGAGCGAGGCGTGGGCACGAACGCTGAAATTTAACCGGTAGAAAATTGGCGGGCGGATTTTCTAACCCGCATGGATAAAGCCATGACCTGGGATCTCACTAGCTACTTTCCGGAATTCAACGGTCCGGAAATGCTTCGCTTCAAAGACGCGATCCGTAAGGATGTCGTAGCGCTGCAACAAGCAGCCGCGGCGCTGCCCGTACTTGCAAGCGAATCGTTTTCAGGCTGGGAAGATATCCTGCTGCGCAATGAAGATCTCGCGCGGCGCATGTCGCACTTGAGCTCGTACGTCGGCTGTCTCGCTTCGTCCGACGCCCGCAATGAAGCGTATCTGAAAGAAGAAGCCGAGCTCACCCGCACGCGCGCTGAGCTCGCCAAAGTGCGCATCGAGCTTTTGCGGGCGTTCAAAGCGAGCTCCGACGAAGCCTTTTTTGAATTGACCGCGAGGCCAGCATTGGCGGGCGCGCAGAATTATTTGAACCGGTTGCGCGAAGAGGCTCGCCGCGCCATGTCCACGGAGAAAGAAGTTCTCGCCACGGAACTCGGCATTGATGGCATTCAGGCGTGGGGGCGGCTCTACGACACAACATCGGCGAAACTTGAGTTCGACATGATCTTTCCCGATGGCACACAAAAACGATTGCCCATGTCGCAACGCCGCTCGCTGTTGGACAACCCGGATCGTCGAATCAGGAAAGCGGCCTTCGAAGGCGGCAATGCCGCGTGGCAATCGATCGAGGACACGGCGGCAAGCGCGCTCAATGCCATCGCCGGCACGAGGCTCACGCTCAATCGCCACCGCGGCGTCGATCATTTTCTCGACATCGCTCTGTTTCAAGCCGCGATCACGCGAAAAACGCTCGACGCGATGTTTGAGGCGCTATTGGCGAATCTGGAAATTCCTCGGCGAATCCTCGCGCTGAAAGCACAGCTAATGGGTCGTGATACCGTCGCGTGGTACGATCTCGGCGCGCCGCTCGATTTACCAAATCACGGGAAACTTTCCTGGGAAAAAGCCAAAGCGATGGTCAACGAGTCGTTCCAACGCGCCTATCCTGCGCTCGGGGAATTCTTTCACCAACAAGTGATCGCCAGAAACTGGGTCGATTGGGAACCACGCTCCGGCAAACGGCCCGGCGGGTTTTGTACCAGTTCGATGCTGAGCAAAGAGTCGCGCATCTTCATGACCTACAACGAATCCTTAGGGGACGTTTTGACCCTGGCGCATGAATCAGGCCACGCCTATCACGGCTTTGTCATGCGAGACGTGCGACCCTACGCGCGCGGATATCCGATGACATTGGCAGAAACCGCGTCGACCTTCGGTGAAAATGTGCTCATGAACGGCATCCTCGACGATGCCGATGTCAGCGACGAGCAGAAAGCGCTGATTCTCGACGTCGAAATAAGCCACGGCGCGGTTTATCTCTTGGACATTCCGGTGCGCTACGAGTTTGAGAAAACCTTCTACGAAGAAAGAAAGAACGGACCGTTAAGCGTCTCGCGTCTAAAAGAGCTAATGGTTAAGACCCAGCGCCGCGTGCTCGGCGAGGTTCTCGAACCCGGCGGCGAGGATCCATACTTTTGGGCTTCGAAGCTGCACTTCTATATAACCGGCATCACCTTCTATAACTTCCCTTACACCTTCGGCTATCTTCTGAGCCGCGGTCTCTACGCCATGTTCAAACGGGACGGCGCTGACTTTCTGTCAAATTATGAAGAATTTCTCCGCCTCGCCGGCAGCGACACCGCGGAGAACGTCGTTAAGCGAACAGTTGGGCAGGATTTGGAAAATCCGGACTTCTGGGCCGATGCGATCAAAAGTCTCGAGAACCCGCTAAAGCGCCTGCAGGATATTTTACCGAAGGTCACAACTGGTGTTTGGCAGAACAATGTCTAGCAGGTTGCTGAAAAAAGATATGGAATGCTTCGAGACCCTCAGCATGAACGGAATTTTCTTAATCAATTCAAATCTCTCTCCGTTGTCCTGAGCCTGTGGAAGGACTCCGAGAGAGTTTTTCAGCAACCTGCTATTCGGCGATCTTGGGACAGCGAGAAATCAGGAACTCAGAACTAGAAATTTCGCTAATCCATTCCCTCGATAAGCGCCGTACGCAAAAGATCGATCGCATTCAGCGTCATGCGCGAGCGGTCGTATGCGCCGCGGCCGGCGCTCATGCTTTCACGCCGCAGGAATTTTTTTCCGTCGGTGAGCGAGATATACAATTGTCCGCGCGCGAGGTTTTGAATCTTGCTGTCGGGATCGGCGATCGCGTGTAGAGCTAAGCCGAAGTCGGAGCCCGACTGCGCGCGCGCCGCCAAAGCAAACGCATCGGTTAGCGCAATCGGATCTTTGCGCAGCACATCAACGCTGTTGGAAACCCGTGAATGTTCGAGCAGCGCGCGCGTAGAAGTGTCGCCGTTACAGATAAAACCCGCGTGGAATTGTCCCCCACCGGCTGTTTGCAGCCGCTCCGACAACTGGCCGCAGGTCAGATCTTCGTAGACGGCCACGGTTTTATTTTTCTCGCGCAGCAACCGGCCAACGACATGCTCCATCGTTTCTTCGTCAGCGGCGAAAATAGCGTTGCCCAATAAGCCGCGCACCTCGGCCTCCACGGGTTCGATCATCTTCATCGCCTCGTCTCGATTGGCGGCTTTCGCAGCGATGCGCACATCGACTTGCCCCGGCAGCGCCAGCACGCCGACTGTCGGATTGCTTGAATTTGCGATCAAATGGCCGACTTTGTCATCGACCGCGCTCTCGCCGATGCCGACGATCTTGAGCACGCGGTAGTGGATCACTTCCGTGAGATTGAACTTGTTGCGTAGATAAGGCTCGACTTCGTTCTCGAACAGCCATTTCATCTCCACCGGCACACCCGGCAGAGAGTAAATCACGCCGCGGGAGTCTTCGACGATGAAGCAGGGCGCGGTGCCGTTGGGATTCGTTACTGGGATCGCGCCTTCAGGCATGTAAGACTGGCGTATGTTATTCGGCGTCATCGTCCGGCCGCGCCGGCGAAAATGTTCCTCGACTTCTTCCAGCATTCGCGGATTCTGAATCAACTTGCGTCCGCTCACTTCGGCGACGATCTCGCGCGTTAGATCGTCCTGCGTCGGACCCAATCCGCCGCTGGTGATGACGATGTCGGCACGCTCCAGCGCGCGGGAAATGACTTCCTTCATTCGCCTGGGGTTGTCGCCGACGACGGATTTGAAGTAAAGATTCACGCCCAGTGCCGTCAGCCGTTGCGCCATCCAAGCCGAATTGGTGTCGACGATCTGACCCAGGAGCAACTCCGATCCAATCGCAACGATCTCAGCGGTTGCCATAAAGAACATCTCCTTGATTCGATTAAAATTTATATCCCAGCAGCGGCGTGCGAAACAAGATCAATCGGACGGCGTCCGATCAACATCACTTGTCCGTTAACCGCTTCTTTGCGAGAATGCGCCTATGATCATCCTGCTCTCGAACGATGACGGGATTCAGTCCGAAGGGCTTACGGCATTGGCAGAAAGCATAAGCCAGGTCGGTGAACTCTACACTGTGGCGCCGGACCGAGCGCAAAGCTCGATGAGCCATGCTCTAACACTGCATCGCCCGCTGCGCGTGCACGAGCTTGGTGCGCGGCGGCTATCGGTGGATGGAACACCCGTGGATTGTGTGAAACTTGCGCTCACGGGTTTACTGCCCGTGCGCCCGGACTTGGTGATTTCCGGGATCAACAAAGGACCCAACCTAGGCGACGACATCATCTATTCCGGCACCGTTTCCGCCGCCATCGAAGGGGCTCTGCTCGGCATTCCGGCGATTGCGGTCTCGCTGGTTACTTTCAAGGATTTTGATTTTCGCGCTGCCGCGGAATTTACAGCCACTCTGGTTCAACGCATTGCCGAAAGGGGAATTCCGCCCAAGACTCTTCTCAATGTGAACGTCCCTTCAGTTCCTAAAACCGATCTAAAAGGCTGGCGCGTAACCCGCATGGGCAAACGACACTACAGTGAAAACATCGTCGAGCGAGTAGATCCGCGCGGTGTCAAATATTACTGGATCGGCGGCGACGATCTGGGATTTGCCAACGACGACGGCACCGATTGTCAGGCGGTCCACGAAGGCTACATTTCCGTCACCCCTCTCCAGGTCGATTTGACTGATTACAAGTTGTTGCAAAACAGCACTCTACCGAGCTTTCCGTGGCCGTGAAAATCACCGACGAGTTCGTCACCGTGAGCGACAAAGATATCGATGCAGAGATCAGACTCGATAAATGGCTCTGGGCCGCGCGTTTTTTCAAGACTCGCTCGCTCGCTGCGGACGCCGTCAGCGGCGGCAAAGTCGCAGTGAACGGTGATCGCGCCAAGCCCGGCCGCATCGTCCGCGCCGGCGATGAGCTGACGATCCGCCGCGGGTCGTATGAATGGACAGTTGTCATCAAAGATGTGTCGCGGCTGCGCGGGCCGGCGCCGCGGGCGCAGCAGCTCTACGAGGAAACCATAGAAAGCGCCAGCAAACGCGAAGCCGCCATCGCTCAGATGAAGCTCGAAAGGCCGCCGGAATTCGATATTCCAGGCCGGCCGTCGAAGAAAGACCGGCGCGCAATCACGCGGTTCACCAAGCGAGGATGGTAGAATTTTCGCCCTGTGACCAGCACCACCTTGACTTAGAAAATCGTAACCGGTAATGGACTAGCACTCGAGTTCTAGAGGGAGATAAAATGCGGAAAGAATTGTTGTCGAAATGTCTTGTGGTTTTTATCGCGCTATTATCGACGTCGGCACCGCTCTTCGCCCAATCCACGCCGTATTTTCAAGGCAAAACGATTTTGCTGATCCAAGGGCGTGAGCCTGGCGGCACGGGAGCGCTGCGAGCACAGGCGGCGATCCCATTTCTGAAAAAATATCTACCGGGTGAGCCGATCATCGTGACGCAATTCATGCCGGGCGGCGGCGGCAGGAAAGCGACCAATTACGTCTATCGAAACGCCAAGCCCGACGGCCTGACCATCGGCAACGTCGGCTCGGGGCTGGTCGCCAACGCCGTGCTCGGCTCTACCGGCGTCGAGTACGATATCGACAAGATGATCTACCTGGGCGCGGCGAACAGTACGGCTCAATATGTCTTCGGTTCCGTGGCCAGATTAGGAATGGACAATCTGGAAAAATTGCGCGCGCGCCCTGGCATTCGCGTCGGCGCGCAGACGGTCGGACACGATATTTATATCAACGGCCGGCTCTTTTCCTGGATACTCGGCCTCAAGGATCCGAAATTTGTCACCGGCTATTCCGGACCGGAGCTCGATCTCGCCATGGATCGGGGCGAGCTCGATGCCCGCGCGAATATTCCCGACACGATCCTGCAACGTTCTTCTGAGCTCGTCGAGAAGCGGCTCATAAACTACCACGCGATTATTCAGATTCCCAAGGACGATCGTCATCCTCATCCTTCTTTTAATAAGTTGCCCGAGCTCGAAAGCTTCGCAAAGAGCGACAGAGAACGAAAGATCATAACGATGTTCCGCACCTTTCGGCTGGTCGGCTCGCCGTACATTCTGCCGCCCGGCACGCCGCCGGAAGCAGTCAATCTGTGGCGCGATGCGATGCGCAAAACTTTCAAAGACCCAGCATTCCTAAAGGAGTTCAAGCGGCTCTCCGCCGACGATGCCACGCCGCTTTTGCCGGAAGCGCAAGAGAAAGCGATCAAAGACATTCCGCGCGACGCTGAGGTGATCGCGCTTTTCAACAAGATCGCCGGGAGTGAACCCTTGCCGGCGCGCTAGACAAAGTTCGACGAAACCAACCGGCGCGACATTTATAGAGAGAACTTTGACGAAGATCGCGCGGCAGGCGAAAAACCTGGGCTTGGTCGGACGTAGCGCAGTGTTCAAGCACGTTTCCTGTGTCTGGGTTCCGCGCAACGATTAGCGTAGCGCGGAACCCCTTCGCCGAAAGGATTGATCGCGATGATCGACTCCAAGCCAATCACCACGGCGCAGGAACTACCCGGCTTCCGGATCACCAGAAACCTCGGCGTGGTTCGCGGTATCATTGTGCGTTCACGCAGTATCGTCGGTAACATCGGCGCCAGTCTGCAAACCATCTTTGGCGGCAACATTACGCTTTATACCGAACTCTGCGAGAAAGCCCGGGCTGACGCGCATCGTTTGATGGTCGAGCACGCCTCGCAGCTCGCCGCCAACGCGATTATCGGCGTGCGCTACGATGCCACCGAAATCGCCAACGGAGTCGCCGAAGTCTTGGCTTACGGCACCGCGGTCTATGTCGAAGTTTTTCGAGGATAAGAGAAACGAAGCGTTTGGCGTTGATCGCCACGCATCGATGGGCAGCATTCGCGCTAAAAATATGGAGATGATTACCCGAAAAGAAGAGCCCGGCGACGAGCTCGCAATCCGTCAAGTGCTCTTGAGCGCGTTTCGATCTGAGCAAGAGGCAAGACTAGTCGATCGTCTGCGTCAAAACGGGCGACTATCAATTTCCTTAATCGCGGAGTCCAGCAGCACGATCATCGGTCAAATCGCCTTTAGTCCCGTGACTCTGATTAGCCAATTGGAAAGCAAGAGCGGGCTCGGTCTTGCTCCCCTCGCAGTAGTTCCACAATGGCAGAGACACGGTACCGGCGCGGAGTTGGTGCGCGCTGGATTAGCAGCCTGCGCTGACGCCGGTGGCGAATTTGTCGTTGTACTGGGCGAGCCGAGCTATTATCGGCGCTTCGGTTTTCAAAAGGCGAGTTTATTGGGCATCGAGAACGAATATGGCGTCGACGACGAGTTCATGATTGCGCCATTGCGCGCCGAATCACTCGCTCCCGGCTTGGCGAAGTATGCATCCGAATTCGCGGACGTCTCTACTACCCATTGAGCGAAACCCAGCGCTTACGCGGTCGCTTCCGTCAATCCTTGCAGTACGATGCCGCGATCCTGAACGATATTGAAAACATATTGGGCCGGTGCCAACGCCGTACTGCGCATCTTTTCGATCGTCAGGGTACGCACAAAGCGGCTGTTGGAGAGTGCCATCTCAAGCACGAACGTCCCGGAAACAAGGTATTCCTCGATTCCGCGCGCGCTTCTCTCGATGGAGTAGGTCGTTAGCAGGTTTGTCGTGTTGGTATTGGCCTGGAGTCCGTAAAAGAGCATGCGCGTCTGGTCGAACACCCGCGAAGTCGAATCACGGTTGAAGAGCAATGGCCCCACCGGATCGATGACCACCCGTGACGCGCCCATGCGCGCGATATAATTGTTGAGATCGGTAATCACTCTCTGGACGTCGATGTTTCTACTCTGACCATCGCTCGCGCGCGCATTGAAGTAGGCGGAAGCATCGAGGATGAGAAATTCCTTGGATTCGATGAACGGTGTCACGTCCCATCCCAAAGAGGCGGCTTGTTCAATCACGTCCGCGGGTTTTTCGTCAATGGCGACGTACAATCCTTTTTCTTTTTCCATCAGACCGCTCACCAAGAACTGTAGACCGAAGACCGTCTTACCCGTTCCCGGTGCGCCAACGATAAGATAAGTTTTCCCTGCTCTTAACCCGCCCTCAATCAAAGCATCGAGTTCGGGGACTCCCGTCGGTATCCGTTTCCCGCCCATAACTGAAAATTATTAGAAAAAGCGTTGGGTCGCAAGATCGACTACCGAAGCCAGGGAACTCGACGGGCGCTGCGGCGTGAAGAGCCGACCTTCCTATGGCAACATCTTTCAACGAGCGGACTCGGTTACTAATCGCAGCGCGACGCACCGCCCCATGATGGTACCATCATCGACGCGCGAAAATTCTCTCGTCGCCGAAACAATCAGCACCGCACTTTCCAGCGTCCGCTCTTTTCTCTTAATTCGGCCCTTGCCCGCTCGATATCCGCCGAAATACGCTCGTGTAACTGAGTAATCTGATCTTTTCCACCTTCCAATGAACGATCTTTGGATCCATCATCTTCGTCGACAATCCCCTGGATTCCAAGGGGCGGGCTCCCCAGCTTCGGAGCGACTGCGCTCGGACGATCCTCCGGTTGCAGTCTTAGCGTACTGAGATCGACCGGAACCACGACGCTTTCTTTGATTCGATTCGCGACAGTGCTTTGTATTGTTGGGCCGGCAATGTCAAGTTGCGTCATTTTCTCGGTGATGGTTTGGATCTGTGCCTTCAGCTCTCGAAATTCGCTCTCACGGCGATCAATAACCAGCATCTTTTGTGCGAGCTGGTTCTGTAGCTCTCGAGCCTTTGCGTCTAGGTTATTTTCAACACTCTCGATAACGGCGTCCAGCGACGGCCGTTCGTTTAGCCGTCCCCTCAGATCGGCCATCTCGGCTCGGAATCCTTCTGTCAGTTGTACGGTTTGCTGATTTTCGTTGACCATCAGTGCATGCGCCCGTTGGGCGGTCGACTCGACTTCGGCGATTCGTTGCACGAGTCTTTGCATCTCGGTTTTGAGCTCCGCCGATCGAGCCTCCCGATGTTGGAAACTGCTTTGCTGCTGCACTAGATAATTCTGAATCTCTTGAAACTTGGCGCGAATAGTTTCTTCTACGCTTTTAAGAAGTGCATCTGTCACTTGTTGCTGCTGTTGTTGTCGGCTCAGGCCCGCTTGGATCGAGCTCA